>JGI10211J34971_10004494_pt1 | contig 11052 bp, 3 predicted proteins | sample Etolagsediment_FD_34971 | JGI IMG/M metagenome (IMG submission 34971)
GTGTAGCTAAAAAAGCAAAAATAAAAAAAAATAGCGGGCTATTTTTTTTAAAGAGGGGGCATCGAATTTTCAAGCAATAATTTGTTGTTTACTTGACATTGTCCGATACCGGATTTCCAATCCTTCCAAGATTTCTTGTCTTTGGGTAGACGGGTGAAATTTGGAATCATTGTTTACGAAAATCTCAGAAAGTTTATCCTTCTATTTCATGCAAAAAAAAACCCTGCCAAATGAATGGCAGGGTTTAAAACCTAACATTATGAATTCACTATTTAATCACAAGTTTTCTTACTTCGTTGATTGTGTTTGTGCTAATCCTTACGAAGTAAATTCCAGCCTCAAGTGAACTGATATTCATTTGGGCCTGACCATTAAATACCTGGTTGATTACTGCGCGGCCTTCGGTGTTGTAAACAATAACTGTAGCTTCGCTGTAATCACCATTAAGACTAATGTTAACCATATCATTAGCCGGATTTGGATAGAGGGAAATGTTGGATTGAACATTCTCCTGAATAGCTGTTGCACCGGCACCCAACTTAAGAATCATCGAACGTCCGTTATCTGCAAATGAACCGGCATTGGGCATCGAAGTGGCAAATTCTACAGCAACTTCGGTTTCAAATTGTTGTGATTGGCTGAAAACCCTGAAGGTCATGTTCTCACCTTCCTGAAGTCCGTCAATTTCATCAGTTGTCATGTCATCGCTGTAAGCCACCAACAAGAGGTTGCTATTCTCACCATTGTATTGTGTATATCCTGTACAAGTACCGTAGCTATTGAAAACCCCTACAAAATCTCCTTTTTCCAAATCAACAAATGCACTTTGGTTAATCGAAATTAAATGCTGATTGCCGGTTTGTGTGTAAACCCATGGTGCATTTTCAAATAGTTGTTTCTGCGAATTTACAATACCCGACTTGGTTGGTCCTTCGCATACAAATGTAGCTTCACCGGGTTGAGACATGCTTACAACGTATCCAACACCTGGCTCAAGCCACTCAAGTGTATAAATTCCACCCTGGGGCCAGTAAACCTTTTCAGTGTTTAAATCGTAGGCATAAGATAGGTTGGTGCCCAATTGTGACAATACATCAATGGCAGAAACCGGCTGATCGCATAATACAGGCATAAAGTTTACACCGTTATTTAATGTAATGGTTTTGTTCTCCGTTGTTTCGCCAACAATTGGGAAACAAGCTTGTTCGTTCATTTTAACTTTATATCCAAGCTGGGTATCCCAATTTCCGATGGTGTTGATATTGTATGGAGCCCAGTAAATTCCGGTATTTGATATCATGATCACCAATTCATTGTTAACTTCTGCCAATACATCTTCGAGGGCAGGATTTTCCGGAACTTTAAAACTGGAAACACCACTCCAACCGGCTGGCAAGCAAATCAACTGGTAATCTCCTGTGGTAGTATTGGCGCTTGCTGCTTCTACAGAATACATTGCTGTATTTGCTACCGACCATGCTTTGTAGTAATAGGTGGTATTGGGCAATAAATCAGTATGGCTGAATTCAGTCATCGATCCCTGGTAAATAACGGTACCATTGGCTCCAATCATCTCACCTTCTGAATAAATCATTCCATTTACCGGCTGATCAAAGAGATCGGCACCATTGGTAGCGATAATTACTTCATCGCCATCATCGTTCAAATTATAGCTCAAATTGATTGTAGAAACATCAGCTACAGCAGTCATGTTCACAGGAGGTGCCGGTGGTAATACAGTCATTGATACCGGAACAACAGTCACTGCCTTATCAGGGCTATCAGAAGTTACTTCCAGGTTAGCATTGTAAGTTCCGTATCCAAGTCCTGTTCCATTCATTACTACATTAACAACATTTACATTGCCGGGCATACAAACACCTGATGTTGCTGCACTACCATCAACGCTTAGCCAATTGAGGGCTGACATTGAAGCGCGTAATCTCACATTATCAATGGCATAGTAGCGTCCTCTGTTCATTGGGCCTTCAACGTAGTTGAATTTTACCTTAAAGGCGGCGTTCGCATAAGCAGAAACATCGAAGCTTTTATGTGCAATATTTCCATAAAAATTACCGTCATCGGTCCATGATTCGTAGATCATTATCCATTCAGCTCCATCAAATACATAAATCCTGGCGGTGTCTCCAACCGACCAGTTTGCATCAAAAACCTGCTCGAACTCCAATAGCAGTGTACCATCGGTATATGCAGAAGCATCAACGACAGGACTAATCAAATCATCATTCATTGTAAGATCAACGGGGGCAAAATTCTGTTCTCCATCAATCCAGGCAAAGCTGCTTCCATCAAAACTCTTTCCATAAATATTAGCAGTAACATCCCAGGTAATCACACTTGTCCCATTTGCTTCCACTGTCCAATCGGCAGGTATTCCAGAATTAAAGTTTTCATTCAACAGATCCATTTCATCATAAACCACCTGCACCGCGTAAGATGCCGGGAATGTTCCGGAGTTTTCAAGATTTAAATCAACATTTGCGAGAGGCAAAGCCACGGGCACTTCCTCAGCGATGGATAGAGGATCAACGGTGAAAACAGATGTTCCAAGTGCTTCGAGTGCAATGTCATCAATGAACCATCCGCTGTTGGAGCCCCATTCATCAGATACAAGGCGGAATCTGAGCTGAACATTATCAAATGCACTGTAGTCTGATAAATCAAAATATTCTTTTTTCCACCATGAATTTTCTACCTCAAAACCTCCCCATTCAGGGTATGAAAGCTGGTCGAAACAAGGACCTTCGGGATTATTGTACAATCCCTCTTCACTATAAGAACCTGCACCAAAGTAAGTTGATTCAGAGAGCTGATCAAAGGTCTGGCCGCCATCCGTAGATATTTCAACATAGCAATGGTCTGAACTACCATCTGTTTTTGCAATTTGCCAGAACGAAAGCATGATGTCAGTTTTTGCTGTGAAATCGAAATTTCCGAGTATGTAGAGGCTGTTATCTGAGCTCACATCATAGTCATTGTGAACCGAATGCTCTCCACTTACGGCAAATTCAGTAGTTAAATTCCAATCCTGATTGTTGGTAGGTGCATTGCCTGTAATCCCCATCCCACTTTCAAAATCTTCGTATACAGGGATGCTTAGATTTGGAAACTGAGTTAAAAATCTAACCCGGCCACTCCAATCACTCAACTCTTCATCACCGCAATCGGCCTGAACATACACATCGTAAGTTGTTGCTGCTGTAAGTCCTTCGAGTGTCAGCATTTGCTCGCCTCCATTAATATCGTTTTGCAGGTATTGGTTTAAATAAGAACCTGTTCCAGGAGTAAACCCGGCTTCGCCCACTTCAACGATCCAGTCAGCGGACATGCCACTTTCTGTCCAGTGGAATTGCGCATCAGTTGTAGTGATATTATCAACAAAACCATTGGTGGGAGGTAAACAGGAAGGTAAAAGTTCAACGCTCACATCGTCTATGTACATACCAAGATAAGCTGAACCATTTCCATGCTTTAATGCAATGTATTCATCAGTGCCTGTATAGCTATTCAACCAAACATCAAATTCCTGGTAAGTGTTTGTGGTGGTAACTGATGTTAAGGGTACAAAAGTATTCAGATCGTTGGGATTGCTCATGGTTCCAATTTCCAGATTGTAAGCACCCAAAGCGTTTTTGGCCCAGAAACGTACTCTTTTATCCGATAATTCGGAAAATGGCGGCAATGCCAATATCAGGTTCGAATTCTGATCCCAGCCATTCTCCATGTGGTAACAATTGAAAGCACTGTGGGCATTAAAGTTTTGAATGCCGTTTAAGGTCCAGCCATCACCAGATTGAACTATGCTTGTCCAGCATACAGGTAAAGCAAGATCTGCATCAAAGTTCTCAACGAGGGGCGTTGTATAATAATCACAAGGGGTAAGGAAGGTTTCAGGGCCTGACCATGCACTTACATCTCCATCACCACAATCGGTTTGCACATAAAAATCGTACTCGGTAGCTGATGAAAGCCCGGTAATTTCATAAGGGTTACTTACGCCTGAAACGGTTGGTGTTCCGGTTGGTGTAAATCCGGCTGGGCCATATTCTATATTCCATGCTGATGCTCCGTTAAAATCTGTCCAGTTTAACCATGCTGAGCTAATGGTGAGATCATCTGCATATAAATCCCCAGGCTTAACGCAAGAGGGCATATCGCTAATGGTAATTTCATCCAGGTATGCTTCCTGATAAGTGGTATAAGCACTTAGCTTAAATGCAATGTATGAGTCAGTACCGATGTACTCATTAAAATATACATCATGTTCGGTAAGATAATCATAAACCAGAAATGACTTATAGGCTGTAAATGTGGTTTCATCATTTGGGTCCGACATTGTTCCAACACTAATGCTTGGATAACTGAAAGCAATCATGCTAAAGTTAACCATCTTGTCGGCAAGCGAGCCTGCACCCAGGTCAATCTGAGGCGAAACAAATATAACGGTTGCGCTGATATCACTGTCATTGGTTAATTTCAGGCTGTTTGAGCCATTGATTCCATTGTAGTTAATAGTTTCAATGGTAGCCCAGGTCGATGTTGAATTAACAACGCTGGTCCAGCAGTAAGGCAATTCAGGTATGGTAACATCGTCAAAATTTTCGGTAAAAGGAGTTGCAAACGATCCGCAAACAGTGGTAAAACTCCACACCGGCCCTTCAGAATAACCATTGCCATTTCTTGAAACCACCTGCCAATAATAAGTAGTGGTGGCATCCATTGTACCCTGGTCGAAGGTTGGGTTTGCAACTACAGGTGCATTATCAACAACTTTTGTAGTGGGTGGGTTATCTGTACCAAAATACAGGTCATAGCTATCGGTATCATCACCAAATTCCCAGCTTAAATCCTCATCCAATCCCACATAAATACTGGCATTAGATGGTGCAGGGTTCAGAGCCTGTGCAGGATAGCCAACAGGAAGATAGATCACTGTAACCGTCCATGTATTGTTATCCACCCAAACTGATTCGGTGTTGCAGGAGGAATTGTAAAAAGTAGCTCCGGCATGCAGTTCAAACATGATGTCGCCGCCACCGGTAACACCGTTTGCAATGTCCAGGCCTGTTCTGCTGTATGAATAAGTTCCCGGATCAAAAATAAATGGAGGGCTCGTCAAAGCAGCTTCAGGTAATCCACCAGGAGATACGCAACGAAAATGCGACCGTTGCTTGTAAATACTTGCTGTTTCGTCGGAGGTCATGTCGTAAGAAACATCAACGCCAAGAATTACAGCACCTGCCGGAATTGTTACAGTCATCATACCCGGACAATTGGAAGACTGTGACCCATCGTACCAGGTAAAATTCTTATCGGTGGATAAATCACCTGCGTCGTAGGTAACTGAGGCTGTACCTAATTGCCCCATGGTAAAGCCCGTAAATGCAAGGGCAAACAATAATAGTAAACTCAATCGCTTCATTTTGATAGATTTTAATTATTAAGATTTTAAAAAATTTCAGACATATTTTGAATGATCTAAATTGGGAAACATCCAAATTTTGCCTTAGCGATGCGAAACTAATTACAGTCCATATTTTAACTGGCTCATTATGCCTTTTGAGACAAGAACTAGGTGTCTCAAAGTGTAAGTTGAGACAATTTGGAAATGTATCATGAAATAAAACTAACTATCCCTCAGAAGATTGGATAAAGTTAATTAAGGGTTTTTAAACCAAAAATTAAACTCTTTTCAATGGCAGGATCAATTTGAATTTTGATCAGAGATATATTGTGAAGGGGTCAGATTGGTCATTTGCTTGAAAATCCTGTTAAAAGTAGCTTTGGAGTTAAACCCGGCATCGTATGCAAGACTCATTAGTTTTAAATGTTTGTTGGAAGGATCGATCATCAGCTTTTTTACCTCATCAATGCGATATTGGTTTACAAATTCGTAAAAGTTTTTTTGATGAATCTGATTGATAACATTTGATAATTGATTTCTGCTGATGTCGATAGAAGATGCCAGGCCGGGCAAACTCAGCTCAGGGTTGAGATAGGGCTTTTCCTGTTCTATATAGGCCAAAAGTTTATCATTTAAGCGGGTTAATTCCCGATTGGCCTCCTCTAGAGATTCGGTGCTTTCTTCTGCAACATACTTACCTTCACTAGCTATATTATCATCTGCAGATCTTTGCACAATCTTTTTGATAGCCTTTGCCCCAATAAATTCGGTTTGAAGATCAAGTTTAAAAATCTCAGCACTTTTCAGGGCGGCATAGCTTATGGCATAGATCACCAATACAAGAATTAAATAGGTAACAGCAAACAAATCGATACCAAGCTCAATATTAAAATAACGCAGGTGAACATCGGCAATCCCCATCGACCACGACAAAAGGTTAAGTGAAATACCAACATAAAGAATTTTGATGTTGTTTTTCTGAGCCGACGAAACGTAATCTTTGATTTTTGCCTGGTACTTTTTGATGAGCAAAATTGCCAGTATGGAATAAACAATTCCCTGCAATGAGATAACTTCATTCAGGATTATTTCGATGGTTTGGAGGTAAGGCGTCCGGTTTTCAAACAGCTCAATTTTTTCCTGCGTGGGCATGAAAAATATGTTCAGGAACAAACCAATACTCACCAGAAAGGGTGTAAAATGGAATAAGTCTTTTGGTTGGAACGACGTATGACTTGTTAGTAAATACTTTACCTGGAGATATAACAAAGGGAAAAACAAAAATATGAGTTGATCAAACACAAAAACCATGTGCGGATATTTTTCATACAAGCCTTTTTCCTGCAGTGCAAATGCGAGTAACACTATTCCCCAGCACATGGTTAAAATCCCCAGCAAACGATTTGAAATTTTATTGGTCCTTATCGAAAACAGAAACACAGAGAGCAGCAAGCCCTGAAAGGCTCCACCATAAAATACAATCTGTAAAAATTCACCCATGCTGTGTATGTTAATAGCACACAAATTTAACAATGCTGATTAAACCAGCCCAATAAACATGGCATTTATCTGTAATTAATTACTGATACCTGAATAATCAAAGCCATTAGATGCTTTCCAGTCCCGATTCACAGGCATTACGCGTTAGGACGTCTCAAAAGGTATTATGAGGCTTATAACGATAATAGCTGATTTACATTTGCTGAAATTATTTGCAAAACATAATTAAAACACATAGCAATGAAAAAGTTTAACACAAAGACATTAATTATTGGATTGTTGATTATCATCGGAATATTTTTAATCGTTTTTAAAACCTTTGGTCAAAATCCACACGAAACAAGATTACTCAATCCACCAACAGATTTGTTTGCGACAGTTGAGGATGAGAATGATGTAAATCTATTCTGGACTGCACCATCGACCGGTGAGCCCACATATTTGCACTGGGATAGTGGCGAAAATGAAGATTCTTTTGGGAATTTTCTTATGCCGATTACCACGATATTTGCATCCAAGTACGACCCATCGCATATTACTGCCTACGATGGCTGGGAAGTTACAAAGTTCCGCTTTTGGGTTGCACACCCCTTGCCCACCGTCAAGCTTAAAGTACTTACCGGACCAAACGCCACAGAGGTTTATAGCCAGAATGTTCCAAGTTTCAATATTAACAACTGGACTGAGATTGCCTTAACTACTCCATTCACCATTGATGCTTCTACAGAACTATGGATAGGGCTGGAAATTGATATGCCGGTTCCCGGCCAGGCAATCGGGACAGATGGTGGACCCGGAGTTGATGGCTACGGAAATATGTATTATCAAAATGGGATTTGGTGGCACGATTTCAGCCTGAACTGGAACCTGCAGGCACTCATCGAAAGTCCAGCCCCAAAAAGCAGGGAATCTCTATTAGGTTACGACGTGTATCGTAATGAGGTAAAACTCAACCCAAACACGTGGACCAGCACTTCTTATGTGGATGAAAATCTGGTAAACGGCACCTATAATTATTATGTTAAAGCTGTTTACGATGATGGAGTATCAGACCCTTCGAACATGATTGAAGTACAAGTAAGTCAACCTGTGATTGCTTACGCTGATTCGATGGCACTGGTGGATTTGTACAATAACTGCCTCGGACCAAATTGGTTAATAAATACCTTATGGCTCGAAGGTCCGGTGAACGAATGGGCAGGCGTTGTCACTACCGGCAACAGAGTAACCCAGTTGTGGTTGCAATCAAAAGGAATAACGGGAGCTGTACCTGAGTCAATTGGAGATTTGACAGCCCTGAAAAAAATGATTCTCTCTTCGAATCCAATTACTTCAATTCCCGAAACCATAGGCAATTTGAGTAGCCTTGAAATGTTATGGTTAGGTTGGACAGATATTACTTCAGTACCTGAATCGTTTGGTAACTTAAGCAATCTTAACGAACTTCATTTGGGTTTGATGAATAATCCACTCACAAGTTTACCGGAATCATTTTGTAACCTTGAAAGCCTTGAGTGGCTGGCCCTGGGTGGTAATGCTTTGACTTCCCTTCCTTCATGTTTTGGTAATCTGTCGTCCCTCGAAACATTATTTATCTGGGAGAACATGCTCACTGAACTTCCTGAAAGTTTTGGAAACCTCCAAAGCCTGTGGCACCTGAACATGGACGATAATCCCATTACTCACTTACCAGTAAACTTCGGTGACCTTGATAACCTGGAATCACTGAGAATGGAGGGTAACCTATTAACTGCACTTCCTGAATCGTTTTCCGATCTGGAAAACCTGGAGATTGTATGGGGCAGGTTTAACCAGATAGAAGCTTTACCTGAAGCATTTGGCAATCTTGATAGTCTTACATTTATCAACCTGAGCTACAATGCCATCACTGAATTCCCTGCATCTATTACTGATCTTGCCAGTATCAGGGAATTACTCTTCGACAACAACGAAATCGCTTACATCCCCGAGGATATTGGTAACTTATCTACACTGAAACTGTTGGGATTGATTGGCAACAACATCAGTGCAGTACCTGAATCAATGGGTACCCTTGGCGCACTTGAAATATTAGGCCTGGCACATAATTATATTTCGACACTACCTGAAAGTATTGGAAATCTTGAAGCTGACTCGCTTTATCTTAACAATAACCTTATCAGTGAACTACCGGCAACAATGTTCGACAATGAATTTGATATGCTGTTGTTATATGAAAACCAATTACAATTTGGAAGTATCGAACCATTTGTTGGCCAGGTTCTCTATGATTTTGCCTACGCACCCCAGGGTGTAATTGGAAACGATACAATAGTTGCAGTCATCGACGGCCAGGATTTTGAATATACCATTGAAGTGTCAGGTGAAAACAACCAGTATTTCTGGTACAAGAACGGTACGATCCTCGCAGGAATGAATACAAATACCCTTCAACTAGCCGGAATCAGTGAGGATGATGAAGGATTTTATCATTTGGAAGTTACCAATACCCTGGCTACCGATCTCACGCTTATAAGCGATTCAATGCAATTGGTCGTTTCTAACTGTATGCCCTGGGAATATACAAGCACAACACTGGTTCATACAATTACAGTTCCTTCATCGGCCAACCCTAACATTAATGGTGAACCGCTGCAAGATGGCGATTGGATTGGTGTGTTTTTCATCAATGATGAAAATGTAGAAACCTGCGGGGGTGCAACAATCTGGAATAATTCTGGTGTTGAAGTGTTGGCCTATGGCAACAATCCCTTCTCACCCGAAAAAAATGGTTTTAATGCCGGTGAAGCTTTTATCTGGAAAATGTATAGCTGCAATGATCAAAATGAAATTGATGCCTTTGCCTCCTATGATCCTCAAATGCCCAACCAGGGATTTTTCGCCAACCAGGGAATGTCAGCCCTTACCGGCCTTTCCGATGGATATTGTCAAAACTTTAGCATGATCACAGGCTGGAACAGTGTTTCGAGCTATATCGTTCCTGCAGACCCTTCGGTTGAAACAATTCTGGCGCCGGTTGTTAATGATATGGTTATCATGCGAAATTTAACCAGCCTTTACTGGCCCGAAGAAAGCCTGAATACTATTGGCAACTGGGACAACAGCTCAGGTTATGCAATAAAGTTTACAAATGACGCTTCATTTGAAATTTGTGGCAATACTTATGCAAGCAAAGACCTCACCATTGATGAAGGCTGGTCGTATTTATCTGTTCCTTCGGAATGTGATGTGGATGCTATTGCCTTATTTGGTGCTTATCAGGACGATATCGTCATCGTTCAGGATTTAATTGGAACGCAGGTTTACTGGCCGGCAATGGGCATTTACACCCTCAATAATTTGACCCCCGGCAAAGCCTACAAAATCAAAACATCAAACGAAATACAGCTAACTTTTCCTGATTGTGAAAACGGGCAAACTAAATCCGCTTTGCAAAGTAATACCTTAAATTCGCCATGGGGCGAGCTGGCAATGACACCATCAACCGAAACAGTAATGGTTAGTAAAGATGCAAGCAGTGATTTTGAGATTGGAGACATCGTGGCTGCCTTTAATCAGGCCGGGAATGTTTGTGGGATTTTGGAAATTATAAATAAAAACCAAAACAATGCTTTGATTTTATTTGGTGACGATCCCTTTACCAACGAAATTGAAGGCTTGCAATCTGAGGAAGCAATCCATTTTAAATTATACAAAAATGCAAGCACTGAAATATTAGACCTCAGCGTAGAATATGACCCGAATATGGAAAATAACGATGGATATTTTCGTAGCAATTCATTAGCCGGAATACAAAAATTTAGCCCTCTGTTCTCATCGCTTGATAAATTAAGTGATTCTCAGCTTGTCTTCTACCCCAACCCGGCCAGTGATCAAATACACATCAATATCGGCAACGGCATTGAGGGGCAGGTAGCTTTAGAGATTTACAATATGCAGGGAAAACGCGTACAACTGTCACAGCTAACTGGTGCAAGCAATACAATTTATGTAAGTCATTTAGAAAAAGGTGTTTATACTTTAAAATTATCTGCTGCAAACTTAACCAGGATTGAGAAACTTATTATTCAATAATTAATTTAAAAGTGAGGAATAAGGAAGGTTATTTTTATTAAAATATATAAATC
>JGI10211J34971_10004495_pt1 | contig 11050 bp, 6 predicted proteins | sample Etolagsediment_FD_34971 | JGI IMG/M metagenome (IMG submission 34971)
ACTTGTGTATCCATCACTAAGATATTTACATTTTTTCCAGATGCTAGTACATGGTCAAGTCCACCATAACCGATGTCATAAGCCCATCCATCTCCTCCCATAATCCATACAGATTTTTTCACTAAATAATTTGCAAGATCTATAAGCTCACGTGATTCTTTTGAGTCGATTGAGCTTAAAGATTGTTTTAGTTTTTCTACTCTATCTCTTTGCTTCTCTATATCATTTTCTGTTTTTTGAACTGCATTTTTTATACTATCTACAAGCTCTTTATCAAGTGAACTTGAAAGTTTATCTAAAAGTGCTATACACTTATCGTAATGATTATCAATTGAAAGTCTAAACCCAAGACCAAACTCTGCATTATCTTCAAATAGTGAGTTGTTCCAAGTTGTACCTCTACCTTTTGCATCTTTTTTCCAAGGTGTTGTAGGGAGATTTCCACCATAAATAGAGCTACACCCTGTAGCATTTGCTACAAGCATTCTATCTCCAAATAGTTGTGAAGTTAGTTTTACATATGGTGTCTCTCCACACCCAGGACAAGCTCCACTAAACTCAAAAAGTGGCTCTAAAAATTGTGACTCTTTTACATTTGAGTGATCAAGTATAGATCTATCTACATTTGGTAAACTCATAAAATAATCCCACTGTTTAATCCCATCCTCTCTTAGTGGAAGTTGTGGCTGCATATTGATAGCTTTTAGGTTTGTTTGTGATCTGTTTTTAGCTGGACAAACCTCCACACACAATGCACACCCTGTACAATCTTCAACTGCAACTGAGATATTAAAAACATCATTTACCCCAAACATTTTACCCTTAGCTTTTATAGTATCAAAACCTTCTGGTGTATTTTGTAGAAGTGTTGAGTCAAACACTTTTGATCTTATAACTGAGTGGGGACATACAGATACACACTTATTACACTGGATACAAGTATCTGCATCCCATACAGGTATATCTTGAGCGATGTTTCTTTTTTCATATTGTGTAGTTCCTATAGGCCATGTACCATCATCTGGCATAGCAGAAACTGGGATATCATCCCCTTTATACTCTGTGATTTTTGTGATAACATCTGCTGTAAAGCTATCAAGCTCACCTTTTAGTGCAGGTATAAGTTCTATATCACTTGTCACACTTGATGGCACTTCAACCTCAAAAAGATTTTCAAGAGTGTTATCAACAGCATCAAAGTTCATCTGAACTACTCTTTCCCCTTTGTTTCCATAAGTTTTTTCTATAGAGGCTTTTATCTTTTTGATAGCTTCATCTTTCTCTAGCACTCCACTTATAGCAAAAAAGCATGTCTGCATGATAGTATTTATCCTTGCACCCATATTGCTTTTTTTAGCAACTGCATATCCATCTATAGCATAAAATCTTAGCTTTTTATCTATCATTTGTTTTTGTGAAGCTTTTGGAAGTTTATCCCATATCTCATCTTTTTTATATGGTGTATTTAGAAGAAAAACAGCCCCATCTTTTGCGATATCTAGTAGGTCAAGTTTCTCTAAAAATACAGCTTGATGAACCCCTACAAAATCTGCTTTTTGGATAAGATAAGTTGACTTGATAGGTTTTGGACCAAATCTAAGATGAGATGTGGTCATAGAGCCTGATTTTTTAGAGTCATATACAAAATACCCTTGTGCATAGTTGTCTGTTTGGCTCCCTATAATTTTTATAGAGTTTTTATTTGCTCCAACAGTTCCATCACTTCCAAGCCCATAAAACACAGCTTCAAATTGATCACCATTATTAATAATAAGATTTTTATCATACTCTAAAGAGCTATTTGTCACATCATCATTTATACCTATAGTGAAGTGGTTTTTAGGTAGAGTCTTATCTAGCTCCTCATAGATAGATTTTATCATAGTTGGAGTGAACTCTTTTGAAGAGATACCATATCTTCCCCCTATGATTTTTGGCATAACAAATGGTAAGTTTTCTTGAGATTCAAACATAGCAGTTACCACATCGTGATAAAGTGGCTCACCTAAACTTCCAGGTTCTTTTGTTCTATCTAAAACAGATATTGACTTAACACTTTTTGGAAGTGTATCTATAAACTGTTCAATTCCAAATGGAAGTGATAGTCTTACTTTTATCATCCCAACCTTTTGCCCTTTTTGCACTAGATAATGTACAGTCTCTTCAACCGCTTCAGCACCACTTCCCATAAGTACTATAACTTTTGTAGCATCGTCTGCCCCTACATAGTCAAAAAGATTGTAACCTCTTCCTGTAAGAGCTGCAAACTTATCCATCTGCTCTTGCACTATTCTAGGAACCTCTTGGTAGTATCTGTTTACAGATTCTCTCCCTTGAAAATATACATCAGGGTTTTGTGCTGTACCTCGCAAGATAGGGTTATCTGGTGTCATAGCTCTTTTTCTATGTGCATACACAAGATTATTATCGATCATATTTTTTAGTATAGTTTCATCTAAAACCTCTATCTTACTAACTTCATGAGATGTTCTAAATCCATCAAAAAAATGTAAAAATGGTATCCTTGAGTTTAATGATGCAGCTTGAGAGATAAGTGCAAAGTCGTGAGCCTCTTGAACGCAGTTTGAAGCAAGTAGGGCAAAACCTGTTTGTCTTACACCCATAACATCTTGATGATCTCCAAAGATAGATAAACCTTGGGCTGCTAAACTTCTAGCTGCCACATGAAACACTGTAGGGGTAAGCTCTCCTGCTATTTTATACATATTTGGTATCATCAGAAGTAACCCTTGAGAGGCTGTAAATGTAGTAGTTAATGACCCAGCTTGAAGTGCACCATGAACAGCTCCAGATGCACCACCTTCACTTTGCATCTCATAAACTTCAGGGATAGTACCAAAGATATTTTTCTCTTTTTTACTACTATAAAGATCACTTAGTTCACCCATAGGGGAAGAGGGTGTAATAGGGTAGATTGCTATCACTTCATTTATTTTGTGTGCTACAAGAGCAACCGCTTCATTACCATCAACTGTTTTATAAGTTTTTTCCATTTTTGATCCTATGTTAAAAATTGGAGATATTTTATATGATGATAATTACATATAGGTTTCATATTTTTAAGGAGTGACAAGATGTAACTATAAGTTTAAAGAATTATTTTGTATCTTTTTGGTAGCTAAGTTTTATTACAGATTGGCTATCTATAAAAATATATAGCTCAATCCTATGTTAAGTTTTAGATAAGATTAACGCGACTTGAAGATAAATAGCTAAAAAATCGACAAATAATCAACTGAAATTAAAGAGAAAAGCAGTTAATATGGGATTGGGCTAAAAAAGAGATAAACACCTTTAATCACAACTACCTTTAAGCCTTTTTACCTCTGCACCTATATCATCTTGTCTCATAAAGTGCTCACCTATTAAAAATGCATCTGCTCCAATAGAGCTTAATCTTTTTATAGTTTGAGGGTCACTTACACCACTTTCTGCAACTATTATTTTACCATTTGGAATAAGAGGTATTAGCTTATCACAAAGCTCCATATCCATCTCAAAAGTTTCTAAATTTCTGTGATTTATCCCTATAATTGTTGCGCCAGAGGCTATAGCTTTTCTTAAATCCTCTTTATCGTGTATCTCTACAAGAACCTCAAGACCTAGATGGATAGCATAATCATATAGCTCTTTTAGCTCTACTTTGCTAAGTGCCTTTGCTATTAGAAGTATAAAATCAGCCCCATATACCAAAGCTTCAACTATCTGATACTTATCAACTATAAAATCTTTTCTTAAAAGTGGAGTATCTACATACCTTCTAATACCTGTTAGATACTCTAAATCCCCTTGGAAAAAGTGTGGTTCTGTAAGTACAGAGATTGCATTCGCTCCATTTTTACTATACTCTTGAGCTATAAAAAGTGGGTCAAAATCTTCCCTTATCACCCCTTTACTTGGACTAGCTTTTTTTACTTCAGCTATGATTCGCACCTTTTGATCTGGTGTTGAAGTAAGATAACCTTTTACATCCCTTGGTGGATATGGATTGTATGCAAGACTTCTACCCAACCAATCTATACTGTACTCTTTTTTTCTTCTCTCAAGATCCTCTTTAGTTTGTCTAATAATCTTATCTAATATCATCTATCTTTTTCCCTTTACAATTATTTATTTTATCCCAATGTTTTTTTATCTCTGGATCATTTAATCCAGTTTGTTGAATAACTCTATTTATAATATCTTTTGCTTCATCACATAGACCAAGTTTGTAGTATCCCCATGCAAGTGAGTCAAGATATGCTAAGTTGTTAGGTGCTGATTTTAAAGCTTGCTCAACCAATCCAACACCTTTTTTAATATCTAGGTCGTAGTCTATAAGTATATATCCATAATAGTTTTGATAGCTTGGATTATTTATACCACTACTTAGGGCTAGTTCGAAGTTTGCTATTACATGTTTTAATATCTTTTTTTTATCATTTGTTGATTCAAATTGATAGATCGCTATTTTACCTAAAAGCTCTGGATCTTTTGTTTTTCTATATATTTTTCGTACTAGTTTAAGAGCTTTAGTAAGTTGCCCATCTTGATGGTATAGATTTAGAAGCTTATTTTGATCAGAGTTTGATCTCTCTAGAAACTCTATAGCTTTTTTTATATCTTTTTGTTCAAGTAGTGAAGTTATATTGCTATTTATCAATGTTACAACATTTTCATATCTTGGATCTTGTTTATATCTATTTAGCATCCTTTTTAAAATAGATAGCATCCCATCAATATTCCCTTGCTCCTGATATATCAAAAGTAGTTTTTCACACACATCTTTACTTTTACATCCATTTTGTTGCAGATATGTTTCAAGATATGCAAGTGCTACATCTTTTTGATTTAGGTAACCATAAAGTATAGATGTAAGTTTAAGTAATGTTTGAGAGTTTTGATTTTGGGCATATGAGCTTTCATAATATTTTATAGCATTTTTGTAGTCTTCCATCCCATAGTAAACATTTGCCACAACTTCATAGTTTAAAACCGTAGGTTGATCTTTTAGTAGATCTAAAGCTATAGTTAAAGCTTGAGGATATTTTTTAAGTTTGATATAAGCTATAATTATCTGTTTTTTATAGTATGTGGTGTTGTTTTTGTAGAGATCTTCCCCTTTTATGGATAGATCAATCATATTTTCATAGTCACCTGATAAAAAAGCAAAAGAGATCATTTTTTTGATATAAAGCTCATTTGGTTCCATATCAAATAGATTTTTATAGTATATATAAGCTTGTGGATAGTTTTGTTGACTCTCACTATCAAGAGCAACTAACATATTTAGATCCACTCTATAGTCGTTTTTAAATTTAGATGTGAGTGGTTGTTGTGCACAACCACAAGAACCAAAGATCATAAAAATAGAAAAAAATATCAATCTTTTATAGCTGGACACTCTTGTTTTACCTCTTCTATTTTATCTTTAAAATATTCCCAAAAAGGGAAAGTTCTACACTGGTTTGGACGTGCGTTATATACACTACATTGTTTTTTATCAAGATCAAAAAAGACGCAAGCATAGTTTTTTTCACCTATTATTTTCTCTTTAATAGAGTATCTATACCCAACTTTAAATAGATACTTATCAGTAAACTCTATTAGGTTCATATGAAGCTCTTTTGCTAGAGTTTCAATCTCACTTTTTGCTATCCAGATATAACCAGACTCTCCAATACAGCAGTTACCCTCACAAGTTGCACATACTTTTTCATCGAACTTATATGGATAATCTTTATTTTCTATCATTATATTTCACACTTTATACTATGTGTATCACACTTTTTATATATTAAGTTAATCTCATCTTTAAAAGTTCCATCACTATTAAACATAATAAGTGGCGGGTATACTTTTAAAGGTGATTTAGAACTTTTTTTTGCCATTATCATAACTAAACTAGCCTCTTTTGAACCATTTGGATGTAAAAACTGTATCGATTCTAAGTTTAATTTGTTGTCATTTAAAGTGGTGATGATACCATTTAATTGCTTAACATCATAGCAAAAGAAAAACTTACCATGTGGTGTGAGTATTGATGATACTTTTTTTATAAAATCTTTAAGTGGCATAGAGTCATTATATCTAGCTATTTTTAAACACTCATTTTGAGTTTTAATAACATCACTATGGTAAAATGGTGGATTTGAAACAACTAGATCAAAGCTTTTATTAAACTCTAACTTTAAAAAATCACCTTTATAAAGATGGTTTTTTATCTTATTTGTTTGGCTATTTTTTTGAGAAAGAAACTGAAAAACCTCTTGTATCTCACACTGATTTAAAGATATCTTTTCAAACTCTTTTGCTAATAATAGTCCAAGAACACCGCTGCCACTTCCAATATCTAAAAGCTCCCCTTTTACATTTTTATATTTTGCAAGGTTTAAGGATATAAAGTTAAATAAAAAATGGGTATCGCTATTGTAGCAATACCCATTTTGTGGTTGATATAAAATCATATAGTTATTTAGTGAAGATCAGCGTTTAGTTTAACTTCTCTTGTACTTCTCATAGCTATATATTGACCAGTTTGAGAATCTTGTCTGAAGTGGATACCATTTAACCCTTGAAGGTCAGATGCTTTCATAACATTTGATAGTTTTGCATCTGGATTTGCTTCAGTTATTTTAGCTATTTGCTCATCACTTATAGATATCTTTGTACCTGCAAATATTGCAACTCCACCATCAACTATACAAGCATCACCAAGAGGGATACCAGTTGTTGAGTTTGCACCTAATAGTGTGTTTTCACCTATACTTATAGGGTTTCCATCTGTTCCTGAAAGTACTCCAAGGATTGAAGCTCCCCCACCAACATCTGATCCACTTCCTACTATTGCACTTGAAGAGATTCTACCCTCAACCATAACTGGACCTAAAGTTCCTGCGTTAAAGTTGATATATGAAGCACCTGGCATCACTGTAGTACCCGCAGCTAGTTGAGCTCCAAATCTTACTTTACTAGTATCTAGTATCCTTGTGTTATCTGCAGGTATTATGTGAGATAAAAATCTTGGGAACTTATCAACCATATCAATCACTGGATATTTTCCTGTAAGTTTTAGTGTAAGTTCATTTTCTCTTAACCAGTCAAGCTCAACAGGTGTATTTCCAACCCATGCAACATTGTGTAGTAGTCCAAATGCACCATTTAAGTTTATATTTCTTAGTTGAGCTTTACCTGTACTTAAAGCGTATAGTTTTAAATATGCAGTTTCAACTGAAGCTGGATTTTCATCTTCAAATATAAATACAACTTTGAAGTTGTCTGCAGTTAGCCCTAAGTCTCTTGGAAGTGTAGAAAGAGATGATACAAGTTGTACGTTTTTGTGATCATCACCTTTAGCTTCTGGTATATATGGTCTAAATGACTCTATTGTGTTTGCTAGAAAATCATCAGTTATATCAAGAACAACCTCACTTTTTGATGTATCTATCTCAACACCTGAAGCTTTAAAAGCATCCATAAATATTGCAGCACTTCCAAAGTTTTCATTCCAGTTAACCACTGGATATGTAGCTTGAAGTATCTTGTCACTGTTTAATTGACCTCTATCAACTCTAGCAATACCAAAACCGATTGGATTTTTGTACCAACTTTGAGATTGGATATCTGCAACTTTTGCTTTAAACTCTTCTTTTGTATATATCATAATATTAGTCCCTATTTAAATTTTTTCGTGATTATATCTTAAACTTGGTAAATCTTCAAATCGCGCGTAATCTCTTTGTTAATCTTATCTAAAACTTAACACGTAATTGTTTTAAAAATTCTATTGAAGTGGCTCAGGTTTACCTAAAAGATAACCTTGAGTGTAGTTTATCCCTATATCTTTTACTGTTTGAAGAACTTCAGGTGAGTCCACAAACTCTGCTACAGTTTTTATCTTTTGTTTCCATGCAAAAAGTTGTAGGGTCTCCACAACATCTCTACTATATTTATCTTTATCTATATTTTTTATCAAACAAGCATCTATTTTAAGTATATCAGGTTGATAATCAAGTAGCCTCTCAAAGTTAGAGACCCCCGCACCAAAGTCATCTATGGCTATTTGTACACCAAAAGTTTTCACAAGTGAGATGAAGTCTTTAACCACCTCAAAGTCTTTTACCTCTTCATCCTCAAGTAACTCAAATACCATTCTGTGAGCGTTGTGTATATTTCCTGTTACCATATTGATAAGTTTATTTCTTATCTCTAGATCCTCGATATCGATTGCAGATAGATTTAAAGATAACTCTTTGTCTGTTTTATTTAGTGCTTCAAAATAGTTATCGATAACTATCTGTGTGATTTGTAAGTAGTATCCACTCTCTTTTGCAACATCTAGGAAAAAGAAAGGTGATAGAACCTTCCCATTTTCATCTATAAGTCTTACAAGTGATTCATACTTTTCTATTTGCATCGTGTCGTTATTTGTGATTGGTTGGAAGTAAGATATTATTTTTTTATCTTTTATAGCTTTTTGTATCATCTTTATGGTGTTTGTATTTTTAATAGCAACATCTTTTATCTTTTGAGTTAGACCATTTGAAAAAACTATATCTCTATTTGTTTTTACAGCTTCATTTATACCATATTTTACATTTTCATATATCTTATCTTTTTGAGTTGCAAAGCTAATAGCAGTAGATAGATCAAATTGATACTCATCTATGATTATATCTGCATCATCGATATTTTGTTGAAATTTTTTAAGTTGTATCTCTTTTTGAGTTGCGTTTATACTTTTAGTATCCTCAATATCTTTAAATAGAGCATACTCCCCATCACCTAGATAGAAAACTTTATCAAACTCCAAACCATTTGGCATAAGTGTAAGTATCAATGACTCTAAAGTCTCTTCAAGCTTATCTATCACCCCCTCATCATAAAGATGCTCTAGTGTTTGGAAGTTTGTTACTTTTACTATTGCTAAAAGTGGATTAAGTGAAGATTTTATTGAATCTAGTAGTTGTTTTTTTGGATTTATTATATCTGTTATATCATTTCTTAGTCCAATATACTCATAAATTTCACCATTTTGATCAAATATTGGACAGATCATAGCATCTACATAATAGCTATTTCCTGCTTTTGATCTGTTTTTTACTTGACCATGCCACTCTTTTTTTGATTTTATAGTTTTCCAAAGATCTTTAAAAACTTCACTAGGCATATCGGGATGTCTTAAAATGTTGTGGTTTTTACCTATAAGTTCATCTCTAGTATATCCAGAAACTTCGGTAAATTTGTCATTTACAAATGTTATTTTACCACTATGGTCAGATTTTGATACAATTGAGCTTCTATCTACAATATCTTTATATTGTCGTAAGATATTTATCTCTTTAGTTGTGTTTATAGTCTTAACTGCATTTTCAAGTGTATCCATAAACTGCATTAGGTTCATAGGTTTTATAATATACCCTTTTACACCAAGGTTTACACACTCCATAAAACTGTTTTGATCAGAGTTTGCTGTTATAGCCATCGAGTAGATGTTTTTATCTATTTTAAATATCTCTTTTAACATATTTATACCATTTAATTTTGGCATATTTATATCTGTAATTATTAGACTAAAACTATCTGAACTGTTGTAAGAGTTTTTAAATTTTTCTAACCCATCAGTACCATCTACACCAACAGTTATATTTTCAAAAAGTTTTTGAAATATACGGATCATAGCATCTCTTGCTTTTGGATCATCCTCTACGTATAAAAGTTTTATATCTTTACAATCTGCTGGTGTTAACATATCTTATCCTTGAAGAAAGTTTATTATATTTTGTTCTAGCTTGTCTACATCTATTATCGTGTCGTGTAATATTTTTGCATCAAAAAGTGATCTTATTTGTGATGGTATCTCTAGGTTTAGTTTTTTTGATATACTTTCAAGTGCTTCTTTGTCACTGTATCTTTTATCATCTTCATTTAGTGCATTTAAAACAGTTGGGGAAAACTTTGTCCACTCTGCTGTTGAGTATATCACTGTTTTTAGATCTTTTTTACTAAACTCTTCATAACCTTTTATGCAAGTTGCTGTGTGTGGGTCCATTAGATAGCCATCGTCACAATAAGTTTTGATAGTTTTAAGTCCATAACTATCATCACTATATGTTGCACTAAAAAGATCTTTTAGAGTTTCTAGTTCATCATTAGTATGTTCAAAATAACCATTTTGATTTAGTGAGTCCATAAGCTCTTTTGTTCTATTAGCACCAAAAAGATCAAATATAACTCTCTCTATATTTGATGACTTTAAGATATCCATCGCAGGTGATTTTGTAAGTTTTAGCTCTTTGCCTCTTATATCATATACACCTGTTGTAAGCCATTGTGTTAAGATGTTGTTTTGATTTGATGATACTATTAGTTTCTCTATAGGCAGTCCCATCTTTTTTGCATAATATGCCCCAAGGATATTTCCAAAATTTCCACTTGGTACATCTATATATATTTTTTCACCAAGTTTAATCTCATCTTGTCGTAGTAACTCAAGGTAGCTTTGAAAGTGATATACGATTTGAAATATGATACGACCAAAGTTTACACTGTTTGCAGCACTAAGACTTATACCATCTTTTTTTAGTTCCTCTTTAAATGATGATGAAGCTAAAAGATTTTTTAGTGCTGTTTGTGCATCATCAAAGTTTCCATTTATACCGATAACTTTTAGGTTTTTACCATCTTCTGTTACCATTTGGAGTCTTTGAACATCACTAGTCCCACCATCTGGGTATAGACATACAACTTGAATACCATCTTTGTTTTTAAAAGTATTTAGTGCAGCTGGTCCTGTATCTCCACTAGTTGCAGCTAAGATTAGATATTTTTCATCTCTTTTTTTAGCAATAGCACTTAAGATATGCCCAAAAGGTTGTAGCGCCATATCTTTAAAGGCTCTAGTTGGACCGTGGTATTGTTCATTTACAAAAAGATCATTTGAGATTTTTACAACCGGAGATGGATTTTTTTCATCATCAAATTTATCATAAAGTGCAAGTGCTTCATCTATAGTGGTATCATCTATATCGATGTTAAATGATTTTAAAAT
>JGI10211J34971_10004496_pt1 | contig 11048 bp, 13 predicted proteins | sample Etolagsediment_FD_34971 | JGI IMG/M metagenome (IMG submission 34971)
GAATAGGCATAACCTATTTGGTAAACGGTCTTTACCCGCTTGAACAGGACATAATGATAATACTGGGTATAGTTCTTACGATATCGGCTGGCTCCTCATTGTATTTTATGACCAAGAGCCACGGCAGCTGACAGCATTTTCCTGATTTTTTCTTTTACTTTTTCCGGTTCAACCACGACTATTCCTTTTTTCGGCTGGCCGTACACTATTACATCCTTTTCTCCAGCATTTAGAATAAAAGCAAGTGCTGTAAGATCTTCCTCCCCATTTATAAGAATCGCTCCGCCGTCTTTTATGAATCTCCTTGCATTCCTTAAGAGATAATCGGATACCGTTCCTTTCCTGTTTTTGTAGTTTCTTATTTTTTTGAAAGAAGACAGGAGAAGACTTCTTTCCTCCCTGGTTATTTTCTTTCGTTCTATCTTGAAATCAAAAACAGCAAGATGAGGTTTTATCCCGTTTTTCAGCAGAACCATCGTCGATTCGTCCCCGACAGAGATTATTCTCCTGCTTTTCATTTTTTTAAGAACAGAGGGCGACCTGTAAAGTCTGCCCAATGGCTTTTTCAATGCCTTTTTTACTTTCTCGGAAATGACTGCCATGAAGAATTAGAAAACACAATAAAAATAAAGCTGACGGGTGGTTAAAAAAAGAAAAAACGCTACTGGATCCAGCAGCGTCAGCGTCTCTTTCTGCTTTTCTTTTTTGTTGTTTTTTTCTTTTTTGTTGTTTTCTTTTTTGTTGATTTCTTTCTTGCCTTTGCCATGTTTAAAACACCTCATGTGTTTTTATAGTCAAAATTGCTTCCGCAATTTTGCCATGTTTAAAATCTACTGAGTTTATATCACCTTAACATTAACCTGCATACTTCTCGGCAAAATCCCCTATGTATGGAATCTTGTACATCTCTCCTTTACTGGCATAGACAATCGCCACGTAGAGACCGTATATCCAGAGCAGAAGCGAACCGAGACCAAGAGTTACAACACCGACAACCATGGCCACTATGCCAAGAATCAATGACTGCATTCCGTGGAATTTCGTGAATTTGTCCTTTGCAATCACGAATACTATCAGACCGGTAAGCCACGACAGAACATATGCAATTAATGCAAGCGTTGTATCTTTACCACCTGCTGTTTTTTCCTCAACTGGAGCACCTGCCATAACAAATCAACCTCCTTTTTTGTTTTTGCATACACCGATAAACTTTTTAAGAATGTCCTTACGCAATTGAGAGCATGAATGAGAGGAAAAACGCGGATATAAAGAATATGCACTGGTCGGAAATAATAGCAAAAAAAATTTCCGGGGAGCGAAAGCCGCCGTTCGTTGTTGCAGCAGGAATAACGCCAAGCGGACCTGTGCATCCGGGAACGTTATGTGAATTTCTTTATGCCCACGCCATAAATGAGCAGCTTAAGAAATACGGGAAGACGGAATACATTTTTGTCTCGGATAATTTCGATGACCTCGATTCAGTACCGGAGCCGCTGAAAGAGCATGCGGATATTATAAACCAGGACATGGGGATGCCGCTTTCGCTTGCGCGTGACCCGAAAGGATGCCATAAAAGTTTTGCAGAGCATTTTATCGCTGAAACGCGTGAGATAATGAAAGTGTTTGGGGTCAAACCGGAGTTCCTAAGGGCGAATGAGCTTTATGCAAAAGGAGAATACGACAAGTATGCGAAATTGCTGTGTGAACGAAAGGACGAAGTAAAGCAAATCGTACAGGAAAGCTCACTGAGAAAAGAAATGCCTGAAGACTGGTTTCCGATAATACCATTGTGCGAAAAATGCAGGAACATATCCAAGAATACCATTACTGGGTACCGGGATGGAACGTATAAATACAAATGCAGCAAATGCGGCCATACTGGCGAGGATAAAATAGAGGGCCACCATTACAAGCTGCTTTTCAGGCTCGACTGGCCTACAAGGCAGAAATTCCTCAAGGTTGTAGTTGAAGGCGGGAGCGTTGACCACCATACGCCAGGGGGAACGATAAGCACGCTAAATGCGGTGCACAGGAAGATATACGATGAGGAACCGCCATATATGTACAAGTTCGGATTACTGAAATACAAGGGCAAGAAATACAGCAAAAGCAAGGGTATAGGCCACACGGTTAACGAACTGCTGGAGCTTGCACCGACTGAACTGATAAAATATATCCTTTTCAGGCCCGATCTGCAGGAGGATAAGGAGCTCGTAATAAACAAGAAGACGCTGTTTCCGCTTCTCGATGAATTCAGAAGGATTTCACAGATGCGTGATTCAGACGAAGGCGCTTCAAGCCGGGCAGACCACAAGAAGATAATCGCATTCGAACTCTGCAACGTGAAAAAAATGTGGAAGGCAGATGTTGCGGATATGGTCCTTTACTACAATATCTACCGCGACTGGAAGATGGTGAAGAAGCTTACCAAGGATGCAGAGGGCGTTGACCTGCTTGAGCCGTATCTTAAAGTCTGGATGGATAGGGGGCTTGTGCCCGACCGCTACATGTTCGAGATAAAAACAGGGGAAAAACCTGCAGGCATCGTAAAAAAATTCATTGAAAAACTAGATAATAAGATGCATGCGGAAGAGATACATAATATGGTTTTCGAGATCGCAAAGGAAAACTCGGTAGAGCCGAAAGAGGTTTTCAGGCAGATTTACACCTGGCTTATAGGAAAAGAGCGAGGGCCGAGGCTTGGGAAACTCATATACACGGTCGGTGTAAAAAAATTAAAGAAGCATATCGGTGGGTAGATTGGCGGAAATAATAAAACAGGATGCTGAAAACGCGCTTTACCGGACCAGGGAGGCAATTCTCGCCGGAAAGGCAGCCATCTATCCGACAGATACTGTTTACGGGATAGGTGGAGACGCGACAAACTACCGTGTTGTGGAAAGGGTGCAGGAAATAAAGGGCCTTGGCAGGGACAAACCACTTTCGGTAATGATGGCAGACATCAGCATGATAGATGAGTATTGCGAAATCGGATTATGGGAGGAAATGATTCTGAAGAAATATCTCCCGGGACCGTTCACGTTTATTCTTAGAAAAAAGAAAGACCTGCCAGTAATCAGCAATGATTCTCTTGGCATCAGGATTCCGGAAATGGATTTTTGCAACAGGCTTAGCGAGGAAGTGGGAAAACCGATAATAAGCACGAGTGCGAACAAAACGGGAAAACCGGCGCCGACTTCTTTTGGGGAAATAGACCGGGACATCCTTGCAGCTGTTGATATCGCGGTTGACAATGGACCGACAAGATACGGGGGGGCATCGGACGTTGTCGATTTGATAAACAAGAAGATAATCCGGAAGGGCGTTGGAAAAGCAGACCTCTCAAAGCTGGCCGGCCCCTAGATTTCAGTATATTCAAGATTAAGCTCTGTGCAGAAGCCGCTTATTTTCCTTTTATGCTTCCTGTTCGCACTTTTCTTAAGCAGGAAAACCTTGTTTATTTTTTCAACGTTTTTTTCTACTGCCTGCCTGAAAACATCGAAATCAATATCATCAAGAATGTATTTGGGGGCTATGTGGCCGACTGCATATTCCGTGTCAAGAAGCATCTTCGTGAATTCCATTGCATAATGGCCTCCACCAATGCAAAGCGATGACTCGTATTTCTCATTTCTTTCAAGGCTTCTGTCAACAGCTTCGGCAACCACTGCTGCAGCATTTTCATCATTCCATTCTTCTTCAGTGCTTCCTATTTCAACGAAAATTACAGGGACACCGCAAGTCGGCCCGTGATGGTCTGCCTCCATGTAAACAGGCCAGCCGGTTTTGTTCGCCTTTGAAAGCTCCTGGACAAGAATTTTTATCCTGCTTCCATAAGCAGTGTTCAGCGTTCTGGGTTCTCCGCCGAATTTGGCATCGCCCCAGTTTCCCGGAAAATGGGCAGTGAGCATTTTTTCCCCTGATTTACTTTTATGCGTACTGAGAACGAGCAGATAATCAGCATCGAAACCGGTTGGAACGTCGAGCACTGTGGGTGCCTTGGTGTCAATCAATCTTACTCCGTTTTTCTCCCATAGATTCTTTCCCGTTTCCCCGAACCCGTGACTCGCGATGAGTTTCTCAGCGATATTGAGACTTGCGGCATTGGATGAGGTAAACAGGAGCACGGGTTTCATAAAATCACCAAAAAGACGGCAGTTATTGCAACCGGAATGGTGACATTGTCATCCAGCGGAAGGTCAAGACTTTCAACGACTGCTGCAATAAGCGCTATCGGAATTATGATATCTCCGACAAAGAAGTACCCTGGAAGGGATGCTATGAAAAATGCAACTGTTCCTTCAAGCGTCTTCTTCCTGTTGTAGGGAAGTCTTATTCTTCCTGCTTTTCCCGCGAGAGTTGCGATTCCATCTCCTATTGCAAGGATTATTATCGATGCGGCAATCACGTTGGGGTCGGTGAGGAAAGAAGCAACGAGGAGAACGCCTGTTGCATAACAGGCAGAACCCCAGCCCGGGAAAGGAACATTCGTCCTTTCGAAGCGTCTTACGAACAATTCGACGATGCCTGTCTTCTTTCCAAGGTAGGTGAGGTTGACCAGGAGAAGTCCGATAATAACTATGAAAAACATCATTCCGGTAAGTATGCCCCTGCCGAAGACGAGCAGTATCGCAAGGGCCAGCAGACCCAGAATCATATGAAGCAACTGTCTCTCAAGCTCTGTTTTTTCCATAAAGGGAACGCCCCACAACATCTATTATATAATACGTAATCAGCGCAACCGGAAGAGCGCCTGCAATATCAATGAAACTGTGAACTGCAAGCACCATGCGCGTGAATGCAACAAATAATGCAAAAATCATGAAAATCCAGTAACTTTTTTTGTTGATGAAGGAAATCATCATCGTAAATGCGATTGTCGCATGCATACTGGGAAAAGAATAGCTTTCAGGACAATACTCGAGTCCAAGGGAAACGCACGGTCGCTCTGCCATCATGAATGATTTTATAAGAACTACGAAAACCGCGGAGAGGATGATTGCACTGAATATCTTCGCCCTTTTACCATCCCTTTTTTCGATAAGAAGTACAAGGGCGGTTATTATCAGAAGAAAGATTAGGTCATTATTAATGATGAGGCTGGCGTATGTGAGCAGTCCGTTATTCAGATTAAATGCGAATTCAGTTATCGGGTCCATGAATACCAGCTTAGAAATTTACAAAGCTAAAGGTTAATAGACTCACTATGACGAGCATCAGGAAGTATATTGCTGCCATTGACTTTTTGCTTTCGATGTCTGATATATAAAACGATGAGATAAGGGAATATATTACAAGGTAGGGAGGTATCAGCGATATACTATATTCTATAAGCTGCGGTGCGGTCGGGTCCTCAAAGAATTCCACCAGGCTGCCTATGAGCGAAAGTGCTATTTTAAGTATGAGCGGGATGAGAAGGCCACCGAAAAGTATCGTGTACTTCTGCATCGACATTAGGTTCGCACGCTCGCGCTTTATTTCGAAATTCTTGAGCAGGTCCTCGGCAATCGTATGCAGCTGGTTGAATGCATTGGTGTCAAAAACGTATTTCAGCATTATGCATGCTTTTTTCAATGCAGGCGAATCGTTCCTTTTCCACAGGTCCTCAAGAACGGTGTCGGTTTTGACATTCATCGCAAGCTGCCTTTTGGATTTTCCTGCTTCTTCGGACAGTGCACCATAGCCAGCTTTTTCGATTGTCTCGAATATCTTTTCTATTTTTGTGGCCTTCGGGAGGGCGGACATCGTGAAAAGGGCGTCTGGCAGATATTGCTCTATTTCTTCCGTCCTCTTTTCCTTTCTGTAGCTTCTGTAGATTGCCCACAACATTATCGCTGTGGCGGCTGCAAGGACGGCCATTCTCGGAATACCGTCAAGCAGCAAAAAGGAGAAAACGAAAAGGAGTGCTGGCAGCAGGACCATTACGTCCACGACGCTTTCATTTGAGGAAAGTGGTGAATAAGGAACTGAGGACCTGCTGAGCAGAAGAAGCAGTATGCTTATTGCAGGGAAAACAAGGAGCAGTGAGATTGCTATTCCTGATTCTGAAATCTCTCCACCCACCCCGAATTTCCCGAGTATAACATAAACGAGAAAGAATGTCGGCAGTATCGCGGAAGTCATTATGAAGAGCATCCCGAAAATGGCGCTCTTCGAAGCATGCTCTTTCAGCTGATGTTGCTGGATTGAAAGGAGCTCATCTCCTATCCTCTTTATCTCGGTTCCGGAACTTCCGACTTCGTATGAGGAGAGGAGTTGGGAGATTGCGCGCTTAATCGGAAATGAATTGAAAGAAACCGCAAACCTGGAGAACGCCTTTTCAACTGTTACCCCGCTCCGTATGTCCTTTACGACTACTCTGAATTCCTTTGCAATATCGCTGTCTTCCCCGGACAGTATCATAAGCGATTTGAGGAACGGTATCTTCATGTCTATCAGCATGCCCATCGTTCTGAGAGCAAAGGGTATTTCCGCCTCGATTATCTTTGAACGTCTCGCAAGCTCGAATTTCGGCAATGCGAGAAGAAAAACGAAAAGAATCAGGAAGGAAAGCAGGAACAGTATTATCGCACTTCCGGGAAACAGAAAAAGGAATAATATGAAAACAAGGACTGAGAGAACCAGTGAAATCAGCAAGGACGCACCCGCATACTTATATTCATTTGCATCAGGATAGAGGAGCGTGAGCGGTTTCAACATCCTGCTTTTCAATCCCACTTCAGGAAAAAGATGCAGGTTATCCACAATAATGTCAAGCAGGCCCATCAGCTTTCCTCCTTGATACCGTAAAGTTTCTTCTGCACACCGTTGTAAAAACCGCTGAGATCCCTGTCGAGCTTTGACATGAGTTTCTTTCTCATTGCCATCTCGCTCTTTATTTCCTTTTGGCTCATACCAAAACTGTTCGCTATTTTCTCAAGAAGCTTCCCTCCGTTCCTGAATTTCAATACGCCGGTCTTCCTGTCGAATCCGAACAGCACTTTCGGCCCTTTGTTCATCTCGGCTATTTCAGTCATTCTTCTTACTTCGGCATTTTTTCTTTTCTTAGGGTCGTACAGTAGCATTCTTCTCTGGATTACGATGCAGTCAACGCTTTCAAGGTCCATTTCGTTTATTCCGAAGCTTTTCATCCTCTGGGACGCTTCGAACGCACCCTGTGAATGCAGTGTCGCATAACAGCCCCTAGCCTGCCCTGCAAGAAGAACATCGAACAATGCCTCGAATTCTGTCTTGTTCCTGACTTCGCCGACAATCATCCTGTCAGGACGCATTCTCAGGGTATCATACATCAGGTCCTTCAGGCTTATTTCCATGTCCCTGTTCGCGACGAGTCTCAGCTGGTGTTTATGCGGAATGTTTATTTCTGGTGTTTCTTCTGCTATGAGTACCCTCTCATCGGCAGGAACGAATGAAAACAGTGCATTATTTCNGGTGTTTCTTCTGCTATGAGNACCCTCTCATCGGCAGGAACGAATGAAAACAGTGCATTGAGAAGGGTCGTTTTTCCAGACCCTGTGTTTCCGCCGATAAGCACCGAGCTGTCGCTCTGCATCACAAGAGAAAGGAATGCAAGCGCCTCGGCCGTTGTCGACTCCAGCTCAAAAAGCTCTCGGGGGGAGAACGGCCTTTCCCTGAATTTTCTTATCGTTATTTCGCCGTTGGAAATCGGAGGCAATGATGCGTGAAGACGGGAGCCGTCGGGCAGCATGGCGTCGAGCCGGGGGTTCTGCATTGTTATGTGCCTTCCAAGACCTCTTGCCATCTTGTTTGCAACATCTGCTATTGTTTTTTCACTGGTAAAGGACGCATTTACGCTCCTCCATCCCTTGTTCTTAAGATAGATATAGACCGGCTTATCTATTCCAACAACGCTTATCTCTTCGATTTCAGAGTCGGCTACAAGAAGGTCCATGAAAGCAAATGCGTAAATATGGAGAAATGCCGCACGTGAAAGATAATCGAGCTGGTCTTTTTCAAGAAGTATGTTTTCTTCATCCGCCGCTGCAAGCAGCAGGTCTCTTACCAAGGCCTCGCTCTCCTCTTTCGTGTTAAACTCCCGTATCCTTGCGGCCTCCCTGAATCTTTCCTCAACGACTTCTATCATTGTCTCCTCTGCCTCGCTCAGCACAGGAAGACTGATTTTGTAATCCCCGTCTTTAAGGATTTTCCATCCCAGCATCAGATAACCCCCTCATGGATTTTTTATAATGTTATCGAACTTCGAGTCTTTTCTTTTCAGCAGGACTATCCTGGACCTTTCATCCTCGTCTTCTTTTTCGTACGATGGGAGAAGCCCTGCGAATTCCACTGCCCACTCCTTTATGTAATCGTGAGGTGCCATGTTCTCTTCTTTAAGGCGTTCGCGTGATAAACCGAGATGCATGTATGATTTGACTTCTATGAAATCAGACCTTGCTTTTTCAAATATTTCCGCATATTCTCGCATATGTTCTCTTGAATCGTTTAACCCTCTTATGAGCGTAAGCCTAACGACCGTCCTGCATCCGAGAGACATATTGAGCGTCCTGTTAAGCCTTTGCCAGCCATCCGGATAAACCGAGCGGTTCAGTTTTTTGAAAAGTTCTTCGTTAGGTGCACTTACGGAAATATATAACTGGGTGGGGAGCTGTTTTTTCCGTTTCATGCTTTCAAAAACCTGCGGCTCTTGCCCATTAGTAACAATGAATATGCTTTTCACTTCCTTGTTTTTCCTGAGCAGGTCTACCATCTCGCCNAGTCTTGGATATATCGTGGGCTCTCCTGAAAGGGATATCGCCCAATGAGAGGGGAACTTATTGAAACTCTCTTTGAAGAGCTGCCTGTCCGCATCTTCTGCTCCGCCTATGCCGCTCATCAATCTCCTTCTCTTTTTTACAATCTCATCAATGATGAGCTGCGGCTCATCAACTTCGCTCTCGCTCATGCTTGTTTTCTTCATCCATTCCGCAGGACGCCAGCAATGCATGCAACATTCCTGGCACCATGCAAAAGCAGGGCTCATCTGTGCGCAGCGGTGGCAGTCGACTCCGTAGAATTTCTGCTTGTAGCAGACGCCCATGCCTCTCAGTGCTTTTCTGTTCCAGCTGCATATCTGCACTGCTGAATGATTTCCGGCAATTCCATAACGCGCATTCTCGTATCTCCGAATCGTATCCTCGTCTACCGTGATGCAAGTACTCTCCTCACCCATTTGACTTACCCGGAAAAAGTATGTAAAAAAGAAAATAAAAAAGGAAAATTATGTCTTTTTCTTGGCTGTTTTCGCGAATCCTTCGACTGCTTTTAGGATTTCCATAGGTATCGGAATAATAATCGTGTTGCTCTGGTCAGAAGAAATGTCTGCAAGGGTCTGAAGGGTTCTCAGATGCAGAGCACCCGGAGCCGCAGAAAGCTTGAATGCAGCCTCCTGAAGATTCTTCGATGCTATGACCTCTCCTGTTGATTTGATTATTGTTGCTCTCTTTTCTCTTTCAGCTTCTGCCTGTCTTGCCATTACTCTTTTCATGTCAGTAGGCAGTTCGATATCCTGGACTTTTATTGCAGTAATGTCAATTCCCCATTCATCCGTTTCCTTGTCAACAATCAGTTTTATCTCGTCTGCAATCTTGGCTCTCTCGGTAAGCACGAAATCAAGTTCCTTGTTTCCGATGACATCCCTGAGAGCAGTCTGCCCGTACTGCGAAACTGCATAGATATAGTTTTGTATCTTAAGAACCGCTTTTTCCGCATTTATAACCTTCATGTAAACGACTGCGTTTATGCTTACCGGCACGTTATCCCTTGTCATGACTTCCTGCTTTGGTATGTCCACTGTTTTTATCCTCGTATCAACCTTGCGCATGCTCTGGATCAACGGAACTATGATTCTGAGTCCGGGGTTCATGATCCTTGAGAATTTACCTAAGGTAAACAATACCCCTCTCTCATACTCGTAGATTATCCTGACTGAGCTCAGCGCAAGCAAGAATGCGGCGAATACCAGCAAACCAAGACATATGTCTATCATCGCTTCACCTATCCGACCTCTTCCACTATGACAGTTGCTTTCATTGCAACATAGGTAAGTGAATAATACTCGAATGTTCCTGCGGTATCCATTGTAACAGTAGCATTTCCACCAGGTGCAATCACATCGGTATCAAAAACCCCGGTGTATGTTGCGGTCCTTGGATAAGCACCTTTATTCTCCCAGGTAATTCTGTCTCCTTTAGTGACTGTTATCGTTTCCGGGTCATAGGAAAAATCATGTATCGTAACTGTGTAATCCTTTGGCTCGTATTCTGTTGAAACTTTTTCGATAAAAACATTCACGGTTTTAACTATCGACGGTGAATAAGAAGTGCCGTCGTTGTGCACAAGCTCTATCCTAAGCTCATGGCTTCCTGATTCCATGCCCTCAAGAAGATGGTTCTTGCTGAATACCTCGACCATATCGCCGCCGTTCACCGTAACCTCGAAGTGGCCTTCACCCTCTTTGTTGGGTGCACTGCCTGCCGGTTTTATGATGAGATTGCTTGTGCTGAGCACAATGTCCACTGCACCATAATCGGTTTCCGTAGTAATCGCTTCACCTTCGTCAGGACTTACTATGACAAATGAAGGTGCGGGCGTTGGCTGGGGTTCTGGCATAGGTTCGGCTTCCTCCTCTTCCATCGGAACCCCTCCAAGGTCTATACATCCGAATAATAATATCAGCATTCCCAAAGCAAAAACAAGAGTTTTCATGTTAATCACGTTTATATTCTTATGAGCCATATTTAAAAGACTTATTTATAAGGTGAGAAAGATGATAAAGGCGGTATTATTCGATTTCGACGGAGTTGTTGTGGATTCGGAGCCGGTGCATTACAAAACTTTCATGCAGTTCACAAGCCCGTTAGGTATAAAACTGGATGAAAAAAGATGGTATAAGGAATTCGCAGGAACAGGTTCAAAGAACATTTTTACTGTTCTGTTGTGGGAAGCAAAAATAACCGATGGGAAAACCATCGATGATTATGTTGAAAGGAGAAAGAAGGTTTACGGAAAACTGATAAAGGAAGGTGAAG
>JGI10211J34971_10004498_pt1 | contig 11047 bp, 3 predicted proteins | sample Etolagsediment_FD_34971 | JGI IMG/M metagenome (IMG submission 34971)
TAATTTTATGGCTTAATTCAAACAAACCCTTTGGATCCCGCAACTTATAGCATCTAAAGGTGAAAATTTAGTGATCTTAAAAAATGAAATTTATATTAATCTCTAAAATGATGTGTTATGAAAATCCTTTACAAAATCACTTTCTTGATGACGATTTGTTTCTTCATCTCAAATGCTGCTCATGCAGATGCTAAATCAGTAACGGTTGACGGTTTCTGCTACCTCGATGATGCCGGCGACCATTCCGGTACCAAAGTACTTTTTACTGCTGTCTCACCCTCAGCACAAAACGATAGTATTTTGACTAATGCAGATGGCTCTTATTTGATAGGTCTTGCCGAGGGTATTTACACTGTAAAGTTTTCGCATGATGGCTATCAGCCCTATACTGTGTCTGGCGAAGTAGCAATTTTTGTAAACACCACACTCGATGATGTAACACTTACACCCGGTTTGGTTTTTGAAATATCAGGCCCTCAAAGTGGAGTTTGGGAGTCAGGAAACCTTTACGAGGTAGTTGGGGATATTTCAGTTGCGGCTGGTGAGGAGTTGACAATTGAACCTGGTGTTACAGTTAAATTTATGGATTACTATTCGTTTATTATTAATGGAACTATAGTTGCTAATGGTATAGTTACTGATTCGATATATTTTGTGTCTGGTCAGGCAAACCAAAGTCCTGGTGATTGGGTGGGAATACAATTTGCTAATTCATTAAACGAAGATAACATCATTTCTTTTGCTTTAATTGAAAGCGCTGAAAAGGGAGTACTTTTAGTTCAATCTTCAGGTACAATTTCAAATAATCAAATTAGAAATAATGATTTTAACGGAATAAGTTGTAGTTACTCATCTCCTATGATCAGTTACAATAGGATAACAAACAATGGCTCTGGAGCTTTTAACCATTGTGGGATTCATTGCGATTGGGATTCATCACCAATCATTGATCATAATGTTATCATGAATAACGAGAAAATTGGAATTCGAGTTCATTATGGCTCATTACCCACAATAAGTTATAATACCATTCAATATCACGAATATCAAGGAATTGATTGTGATGGCTCATCGTTATCTCCATTAATTCACGACAACACAATTACTAACTCAACACGCGGTATATACGCATCTAATTCATCACCTCACATTATCAGGAATATTTTATTGAATAATGTTTTTGGAATACAGCTTTATAATTCATACAGTGAAATCACCAATAACATAATTTCAATGAATGAGAATGGGATTTTGTGTAGCACTGGTTCTCTCTCATCAATTATGAATAATGTCTTGTCCGATAATAATATTGGTGTAAGTTTTTCGTCAGTGCCGGCGGAAATAGTCAATAATTTATTTTGGCAAAATAATTCTCATTCTAATGGAGACTTTCCACCACCTTCTTTTGGTGAAATTGTTACAGTCAATTTAAACGGTGACCCATGTGATCCATATTTCAATTTATTTATGGATCCCTTATTCGTTGATCCGGGTAATCTTGATTTTCACCTAACCGGGAATTCACCCTGTATTGATGCCGGTGATCCCGACCCTGCTAACTATGACCCCGATGGGACTATCGCAGATATTGGTGCTTTTTATTACGATCAAACCATATTGCCACCCGTTATATTTGATTTTTTGGGCGAACCAACCAAAGGTGTAGCTAATCTTTTGGTTCAATTCTCTTCGGAAGTTAGCGGTCAGATTAATTCGTATAGCTGGGAATTTGGAGATGGCGGAACCTCAAGTTTGATGACCCCTTCGTATACATATACTAAAGCGGGCTCTTTTAGAGTAAAATTAACTGTGTCAGGGCCAGGAGGAAATACTACATTGAGTAAACCGGGTTATATATCAGTATTTGATCCACAACTGATACCGCAGCCTGACTTTTCTGCCGACCCGGTATCAGGGTATGCCCCACTTGAGGTGGAATTTACAAACTTAACCATTGGAGATTTTGAAAGTTTGCTGTGGGATTTTGGTGATGGTATCACCAGTACGGACATTAATCCCAACCATGAATATCAAAGTATCGGTTTATTTTCAGTTTCATTAACCGCATACAATTCACATGGATATGACACCGAAACCAAGTTCGACTATATTGAAGTACTGGAAAGCGAGGAAGTAACTGCTGCTTTTGAGGTTTCTGGTAATTATGGGTGTTCACCGTTTACGGTAACATTTACAAATCAATCTGCCGGGACAATCAATTCATATTTATGGGATTTTGGCGATGGGGAAACAAGTACCGAGGAAAACCCTGTGCATACCTTTATTGGCGCGATTGAATACACAGTTTTGCTTACCGCAACCGGGCCGATAAATACTGATACTGCTGAACAAATAATAACTGTAGAATTGGCCGAACCTTTGATTACTTCGATCTTGGACAGGCCCAACGACCAAGGAGGATATGTGTATTTAATGTTTAACAAATCATTTTATGATAATGTAGTGCCCGAAGTTGGTTCAAAAAGTACAGAGGGGTATTCGTTTCAGCGCCTGGATAATGGAGATTGGGTATCGCTTACATACCTTTATGCCACCGGAGAGGACAATTATAGCGTCGAACTGACAACACTAGCCGACTCGAATACCACTTCAAATGAAATGGCCTCTTTTAGGGTAATTGCAGGAATGGACGAAGGAACATGGGTATCTGAGGCGGCGGAGGGGTATTCCGTTGATAACATCGCTCCATCTGTACCAGAAAATTTTGAGGGCTTATTTACTGATGGTCAAATTGAATTGCAATGGCAACCATGTCCTGATGAAGATTTCCAATATTTTGCTATTTACAAAACAAATGAAACAGGGCAATTTGAGGAGGAGCCATTTGCTTCAACTATTTCAAATCAGGTAACAGATGTTTTCGGTGCTGCAGATTGCAGCTACAAGGTTTTAGCATTTGACTATAACGGGAATCAAAGTCCGACATCCGAAATATTAGTAGCACAGCAGATTAATATTGTTGGTGGCTGGATAAGTTTATCAGCATATGTTGATCCATCACATCCTGAGATGGAGAATGTATTCAATGGAATTGATGATGAGTTGATAATAATTCAAAATATGACAGGTTCCTATTGGCCTGCGCAAAACATGAATACCCTGGGGGATTGGGACAATAATTCGGGATATTTTATTAAGTCGACATCCGATGATAGCATACCAATAATTGGTAAAAGCTTGGTTAATAGAAGTCTTACACTAAATGAAGGCTGGAATCTTATCCCAGTTCTCTCAGAGTGTTCGGTGTCTATCTCAGAGTTATTCGATCAAATTGATGTTGTTATAATTAAAGAAATTGCGGGAACTAAAATGTTTTGGCCCGAAGCTGGAGTTATTACGCTGGAAGAATTGTTAAGTGGAAAAGCCTACTTTGTGAAGATTAATGAACCGGGTACTATATTTTTTCCTGATTGTGCCGAGGAGTAGATTTTACAACACTTCATTTTTATCTGCAGTAAAAAAGTGATACGATGAGGCCAGCTCATCGTATCACAAATAATACCTAACGCTATTTAAAAATTACCTTTCGACAGATGACATCGTTATCCAGTACCAACTTTAAGGTATAAAGCCCTGAACATAGATTCCCGGGATAAATCTGACCATTCTCATCCATAACTCCCATCTTCACTACCTCACCGGCAGAATTTATTAATTCCCACGAAACCACTGAGTGTAATCCCTTGATATTTATCACATCGTGGGCAGGATTTGGGAAAATGGAAACTTCGGATCCATCCAGATCATTTTGAACTTTAGCAGCTTTTAAATGATCCGCCACCGAAAGTCCATTTACATAAAAATATCCATCATTATAATCGGTACTATACATTGGTGATAATTCAAGAAATTGACCTGTTGCCGTTTGATAGGCCATTAACTTTAGGGGTTCATTATCAATGAGTCCGTCAATTTCAAAGGTAGTGGCATCATCAGCAAAAGCTGTAAGCACCAGATTACCTTGCCGATATTCGGACAGCCCTGCACATATACCGTTTTGATTGAACACCCCAATCCAGTCTCCGGATTGTAATATTGATTTGCACAGCAATTCAGGAATGACAATGAGATGAGATGTTTGGGTATATGTCGGGTGTGTCCACGGACTGCCATTCACAGCCCGGTTTGATGAGGGGGCAGTTTGATCGCCTTTGAGGCAATCGGGGAATGTTAAGATTGAAGCGGTATTCAATTTTATCAGATAGGCTTTTCCGGGTTCAAGTATATTCAGGGTTTGAATGCTAAACTCAGGCCAGTAAACACGGGTTCCGGCTATATCTTTGGCCAGTTCCAGACTTGCTCCTGCCTGATCGAAAATTGCTGAAGCATCGAAATTGCAATTGCCCAACACCGGCAGGTAATGCCACCCGGCTTCCAGATTGAGCGTACGGTCATTGGGAAGTAGGCCATCCACATAAAGGCTTGCACTTTCCGATAGTTTAATCTGTGCCCCCACTTTTGTATTCCAGTCGCCATAAGTGTTTACCGCACCACCCGGCCAAAATACATTTTCAAAATCGCTGACAATTACCAGATTTTCACCTAACTGATCAAACATATTGTTCACATCCGCATCAAACACATCCTGGTAGGTTGAAAATCCACTCCAACCGGCTGGAATTTCGATGGTCTGACGTTGCAGCACGGTTATCGAAACAGGATCGCTCCAGGCAATATCGCAATTGTTTGTTATCAGGCATTGATACATTCCGGTGGCATTCAAACTTACATTTTCAAGCACCAGATTATGATCCTCAGCTCCCGGAATGAGCTCATCATCTTTATACCATTGCAGCCATGGCGGCTGGGTGCTTGTAACTTCCACCCATAGTGTGGTGTTTTCACCTTCAATAACAATTTCATCGCCCGACTGATCCACCACTTCAGGCAGAAAGTCAATAAATATCATTACTGAACCCAGCATCATTTTTTCGCATCCGGTTGAAGTATTTACACCTTTAAGCGTATAATGCCCCTGAACCGTAGTACTTGCCCAAATGGGTAAGGCCTCTCCGGTCCCTTCAAAAATTTCGCCTCCCGGATTGGGTTGCCCATTTACCAATAGTTCGTAATTCACCCCAACTTCCGAATCCAGCAACCAACAAATAATGGTGTCCTGCTCATAGCAAAAGTGTGTGCTATCCTGGCTCAGGCCAAAAGCTTCGGGCAGAGGGTTTACAGTTACGGTAACATCTGCTGTTTCCACGCAGCCATTTTGGTCGCTAACGTTAAGCGTATAAAGGGTAGTTTGGCCTGGAGAAGCGATAGGTTGTGCAATATTTGGATTGTTTAATCCTGTGGCCGGCGACCATGAATAGGTATAATCGGGCTGCCCGCCAGATGCATTTCCGGAAAGATAGGTTGACTGGCCAAAACAAATTTCTTTGTCTGTTCCTGCACTTGCATATAGCTGCGGATATTGCTGTACGTAAATATTGCTTTCGCCTTTACAACCAATGGCGTCGGTTACGGTGAGGGTGTACATGGTGGGTGATTCCGGATTAGCAAGTGGATTTTGTAAATTTGGATCACTGAGCCCTTCAGCAGGATACCAGCTATAAGTGTAAGGCTCCGCACCAGCCGAAGTTTCAGGCTCAAGCATTACGGATTCATACTGGCAAAACCAGGCTTCTGTTGCAAGATCAATAGCAAGAGGCGTGCAAATTCTGATAATTCGTGAAGTGCCCTCATTTGTTTCACAGTGATAGTATCCTCTTTCGCCTGCAGTGATTGCTGTAAAATCAAGAGTGTTTGTTGTCTCCCCTACAATTTCTTCATCATTTTTATACCATTGATGGCCGGATGTTCCAATCATCGCATAAAACCCGGAAGTCGTATTAATCTCGCTATTGTTCATCAGATAAATATCCTGATCGACCAACCCCTGCCAGTTGCTTTTCTCAATTTCCCAGCTACCATAATTATACACTTGGCCAAGCACATTGCTTAAAAGCTGGTATGAATAACCTGGCCTGTTGATCATTGATCCGCTATTGTTGAAAACACCTTCAAAAGCTATAGATGCATCAGGGGGGACATTATCGTTTTGCATCGCCGCTTCAAGCACACAATCCACAAAGGTATTTGCCCTGGTATCTATGTCTCCACTAAAAATGATATTGTTAAATGTTGATGCACTCAACCAGGAGTTATTGGAGCCATTTATGGTTGAAAAATCATATCCATAAACCATGGTATTTTGTATTGCACTATTGTCGAGATCCATGATACCGGCATCAGGAATGTAGAGGTTTTTATTGCTTAAATCTATTTTAGTATTCAAGAGGTAAAGCTCGTTTGTTATGGTAACATCACCAGCCATGGCATTGATTGTAATGTCATCAACTTCAAATGGGCTGGCCCCAAGCGACTCGATATAATGCATATCCTCGCCATCGAAAATTAATTTTTCTGAGGTCCACTCACCATTATTTTTAACCACATCCTTTACATAAAACCAAATATCATAAGTATCAACATCAATGATGTGGCCATTGTTAATAAAATCACCGGTTGTTGTAATCTGTGTGTCATTGTTATGGCTGGGCCGCTGACTGATGGTGCCTGTGAGTGTAACATTTTCAAATGAAATATTTGTCCCTCCCACAAAAAGATATCCCTCAATTGAAAGGTCTTCAAAGGCCACGCTGCCAGTCCCTGCGTTTCCATCCGAAATTACCTTAAAACCATTACCCTCAATGCCTACATTTTGCAAAATGCCACCGGTTACTTCTAAATCGCCACTTTGCAAACTGAACACATCCCAATTCATATCAACTGTGCAGCCACTCAGCAAAATCTTATCATCACATAGGATATACCCTCCTGTTTTTGTGGATTCTATCGGAGAGTCAGTAATGGGAAATACAGCGCTGGTAAAGTGCTGAATACCATCGCTTGTAAAGATCAGCTTATCAAAATTAGCCTTGCCATTATTGTAAAAGTTTCCATCTACACGCATATTAATTTTGTAAGTGTCGCTGTTGGTAATTACACCATTATTCACAATATCACCTTCGGTATATAGGTAAACCGTGTGGTTATAATTCTGGTGGTTCATCAATGTATCTGTAACCGTTACATCAGTAAAAATGTTATCATTTGAGCCCAGCTTACAAACTCCTCTTAAAGCTACACTACTAAAATGCATGTCCGAAATCTGTGCATTGGCACTTTGACGAAGGTATTGGTTGTTCGAGGTAAGAAATCCATTTGAAAGGTTTCCACCCTGCATAATCAAGGCCCCGTTGTTCAGGATAATCGTTGCGCTGTCAAGGTCCCACGATGACCCAATAAAAATCATATCAGAATCAAAAATAATATCGCTTTCGGAAATAGTATCCAAAACCTGGTCAACATCGATCACACCACCTTTTGATGTACTGAATACAGTCTGGTCATCAACTCCGGCAAAAACCAGGTCTTCCATATCAATGGGACCGTTGTTAATGAAATCATCATGGACAAACAACCTGATCCCGTATGAATCACTTCTGTTGATTACACCATTGTTAATAAAAGTCCCTGCTGTCGATAACCTGACCTGTTGGTTAAAATTAGGTTCATTCCTGAGTGTGTCAGTATTGGTTACATTGGTGAAGATGCTATAATGATCGTCAATTTGGCAAACGCCTCTTAATTCAACATTACTAAGGTGCATACTCAAAATAGCAGCTCCTCCTCTTTGTTGCAAGTATTGATTGTTGGATATTAATGACCCGTTTTTAAGCTTTCCACCCTGCATAAGGAAGGCCCCATTATTCAGGTTAATAGTTGCACCACCCAAATCCCAGTTTGAGCCGAAAAAGGTCAGGTCAGAATTGAAGATAATTGTACTGGCCGCTATTGTATCATAAACCTGATCAACATCAAGGATGCCTCCTTTTGATGTGCTGTAAATAGCCTGGTTATTAATCCCGGCGAAGGTCAGGTCTTCTATATCCACAGGGCCGTTGTTTTCAAAATCACCATGAATAAATAGTTCATACGCATAGCTGTTACTCCTTCTGATTACACCGTTATTAATCAGGTTACCCTGAACAGTAAGGGGGTAAAAATTAGAAACAGGACGGTTTTCCAATGTGTCCACAATGGTTGTAGTACCGGTAAATTCACAATTATAATAGCAGCGAAATCTTCCGCCAAGAGATGCCTCGTTGATTACACTGTTTTCAAAATATGCGGCATTTCGTAAGGTGATTTTAAATCCATTTGCATCCAGGGTGCCATAATCCAAATTGATTGCAGCATTACGGATTTCCAGATCTCCATCAATGATTATTTTTGAGTTTACATCACGGTCTTGTAAAAGGTCACAATTAATATATGTGCCTGGAGAAGAAACAATTTGTTGATCAACTGTCCCATCAAAATACATATTCCCACTAAGCCATTCGCCGGTGTTTACAATATCGCCATAAAATATGAAGTGAAGAATATAACTGCTGCCCATTGTAACAATTCCATGGTTGGTAAAATTGCCATTTACTGCAAGGGTGCGGTATCCACCTGCCAGATTTTTCATCGTACCTGCATTGATCAATTCGCCTGTGGAATTATTATCATCTCCAAGGATTACAACGCCATCAAAAGTGAGATTGTCAAAGCTGCTGTATTCAATAAAGGCCCCATTTTGCATCGTTAAGGTTGAATTATTTCCAATGATGTTCATGCTTCTGATGGGCTCAGCATCAAAAGTCACCTCAATGCCGGAAACAAATTCCACTGTTGATTCGTTGCCAATGAATTCAGTGTCAATAAAGCTTAGGTTTGTGGTAAATTTCACAGTACTGGCCGGATCATCATCCTCAAACAGAATACTACTGCGGGTGGCACTGAAAACTTTTCCCGGGGTCGCCGAAACAGTTTGCTCTGAGCTTCCAATAAAGTGTAACCTTACATCATTCCATGTTCCATTAAGGTGCAGGTTACCACCCAGGTGGATATCAAAATAATAATTGGTATAACCAACTTCGCCATCCATCCATAGGTTGCCTGTTATAACCAAAGTTCGGGTATTCCCGGTTAAATTCCTTAAGTCTCCCGAAGAGGCCACATAAAGGTGCATACAGGAATCACCATCGATGATCTTCACCGCATGGTTTACCACCACGCTGTCGGCGCTGGTGGGGACAATGCCATCCACCCAGGTGGCGCCATCACTCCAATTGCCATCCTGTGTAGAGATAATGGTTTCGGCCTGCGCCGAATAGCTTGTTAGCATAACTATGCTAATAATTGCTGTAATGATTTTTGTAAAAATAGCTTTCATAATTACCGTTTTTGTTAGGTTAAAAAATTTATTTTTTTATGTTCTGACTGAATTTTTCGATGATTTTTTTCAAGGCTTTTTGCTGTTGTTCCAATCTCTTTTTTGTTTTAGAAATCGGATCTACTTCCTCCACTTTTCTTTTTTTGCTCTGCTTTGACGATATTTTCTTACGGCTTGCCATGCGATATTTTGGATAGGATGCAAAGCTATATCGATGGGTAACCCTGATGCAAATTTGAGAGGGGTTCAAAGGGTTTTGATGAAGGGTTCAAAAAGTGGCAAAACTTTATGTGAAGGAAGCCGACAGCGTCGCTTTGAGCGACGCCGTCGGTTAAGAAGACACCCGGAAAAACCGACAGTGTCACTTTAAGCGACGCCGTCGGTAAACTGCATTTTCATTAAAAAAGCTGCATAAACAGGCAGGTTGATAAAATTACCATCGCGGGCAAAATTTCGGGGTGAGCATCTGAATAGCAGTTCAGAATGGTATTTTTGATTGTAAGATATCAGGCTTTTCTTGTTCTTGCTCAAACCACTTTTAACTTCAAGTGGGAAAATTTTATCTCCATTCTGTACAATAAAATCCACCTCAGCTACACTTTTGGATGTCCAATAATACAAATTATCATATCCAGAACTTATCAATTCGCAGGCAACAAAATTTTCGATGAAAGCCCCGTTATACTCGGAAAATAAAGCTGTGGGGTGCAGAATGATTTCGGGTGTTATTTTAAGCATAGCTCCCAGAATACCTGTATCAAAAACAAAGACCTTAAACTTCGTGTGATCTGCATATCCTGAAAGGGGAATTTTCGCTGTACTTATTTGATATGCCAGATTGATCAAGCCAGCTTGTTTGAGCCATTCGATGGTTTGCTCATAAGTGGACGCCCTCGCCCCTTTACGCACATCGCTGTATTTAAACTTCTTACTTTCCCTGGCTAATTGTGCGGGTATTGATTGCCATAGCTCGGTGGTTTTTATAGCTTGTGATTTTTCGGTGTATTTTGAAAAATCCCGGGAATATGCCAAAAGTATTTCTTCCTGAATTTTTCGGGCCGATGCAATGTCTTTGTTATTAAGGTAATCCTGCAACACTTCGGGCATACCACCTAAGTACAAATACATTTTATTAAGTGAGATCAGTTTTTCGTGCAAAACTTCTGGAATTGGATTTTCCGGATTCATGGTTCTGAGTTTATGCTCCAGCATCTCCTCCCCAAAAGCAATCAGATATTCGCTAAACGACATAGGGTACATCATCATAAAGTTGACTTTGCCCACAGGGAAGCTGCTATTTTTACCCATGCTTACACCAAGTAATGAACCGGCTGATATGACATGATATTCAGGGGCAATTTCATGGAAGTATTTCAGGCTTGTTAAAACTTCAGGAGTTGTTTGGATTTCATCGAAAAAAATTAATGTATTTTCAGATTGTATAGCACGGCCATACAAAAGGCCTATGCTTTCGATGATTTTGTGAGGATCCAAATCACCTTTAAAAAAGGAAGCCAAATTGGGATTCTGTTCAAAATTCAGATAAATGTAATCAGCATATTCCGCTTTGCCAAATGCATCAATGAGGTATGTCTTGCCAACCTGTCGGGCACCCTGCAGCAGGAGCGGTTTTCTTTTAACATCGCTTTTCCATTCCAACAATTTTTCGTACAAAAACCTTTTCATTTTTATTAAATATTTAGGTTTACTATTTAACTGTATCCCGAAAAAAATGTAAATATCTTATAAGTATCC
>JGI10211J34971_10004499_pt1 | contig 11046 bp, 12 predicted proteins | sample Etolagsediment_FD_34971 | JGI IMG/M metagenome (IMG submission 34971)
AATCTCCCAATCACACAGAACGGTCATGCAGTGATGAATTTTTTAGCCTTTTCATAGTAATGAATCCTGTCGTCGATGCCGTTATATCCACCATTTAATCGACGTGTTGCAGCGTACACATCACCGGTTTCACAGATCGATGCCCAGTTGTTCTCTTCGATCCAGCACACCGCACACAAAAATGGGTATTTGGTGACTACATAATCGGTGCCTTCCATAATACGGTCATCACGCATCCCGTTACGTTCCATCCATTTGGCAAAGCGGGTGAAATTATGACGACCGGTAAGTTGAATCACGCCACAGCCGCGATATCGGTATCCGTCATCTGGACCATTACCGAGATCACTGCGATTGTCGTACATTCGGCTGAAATATGCTTTATCACCAATTTCAGTCATGTAGCGATACCTTGCAGTCTCATGACAAGTCTGAGCAATAAGCATCCGACGCTGATTCAAGCTAGTCATGCCAGTAGCATGGACCAGTCGGTTAAGGTCAGTCATAAACGCATCATCAAATAGATGCTCAGCATGACCCGATATTTTGCTGATCTGTTGACGGGTGATCAACCACACGCCGGGCTTTGGTGGCACTGCCGATTTCCAAGTTTCGTACCAGTCTTGGTCGCGGTTGAAGATGTCCGGTGCTACCTTCAAAATCTCCTGCTCTAGCTCATTGATAGCAGCAGTCTGATGCCCCAGCTTCTGGTAGTACCGGAATAGGTCAATCAGTCGGATCGGTTTCACGCTCATCGAACCAAGGTGCGCGGATGTGTAGATCGCCAAGCCGTATGGGTGGCTCGACCATCGGTGGCTGGGTTTTGTGCCAATCTTCGATGGCACGGTCCAGTCTAGGTTTTAGGGTCGCTTCAAACTTACGGCGCTGGATTTCCCGCTGTACTTCGTCCCAGGCAGAACGTGTACTAAAGCGGAAAAGCCAGCGACCGTCCGGTGGGATCAGCCCTTTTTTGCTTTCAGGCTGCGGAGTGCAGTGAACAGCAGTTGGATCACACTGTTATCCTTGAGCTTGCTCATGCCGATCAGCTCGGATGCTGCGGCAATCACAACCCAGAAAGCAGGGTGGGCCAGGATTTGCTCGATGTGCATGGAAGGGGTTTAACGCTTACCCAAACTCTAGCCTTTTTTGTTTTCCAATACACTGATGCGGCTGTCATGGCGGTTAAGTCTTGAATAAATTTCTTTGCGGTCGGACTTCATGTCCTGGTGGAGTTCTTCCAACTTGCCAGCAATACTTTCCACCGCCATCGTTAAACGGATGACGGCTTCGCGGGATTCGCTGGTGCGGCGGGTGAAGCCCGATATGGACATCCCAGCAATGCCAATGGAGGCACCTAAGACCGCAGCGTAGATTTCGATCACAGGTGCCTCTGCTGCCTCCGGTTACAGTTTAGCTCCGCGTAGCGGCTGCATCGTAGGCGGCAATGGCATGACGGATTTTTTCCATCGTGGCAGTGTATGCCTCGACGCGACCGTAATACCAGTGGCGGTCAAGCTCGCGGAATAGATCGATCAGCTCCATGGGATCCCGGCGCTGGATGGAGACATTGTACTCGTTGGGCTGAACGCTCATTGAGGCAGTTTAGTCGGGGACACTACGAGGGCGGGTTAAGGTATCGCTGCCGCAAGATTGCTCATCAGCGTGGTAACGCGGGCGTCGAGCTTGGCGAGGTCGAGGGATTCGCCGATGGAGTAGTAGGTGAGGCGGGCGTTGGATAAAGCTGCATTTGGTGACCTGCCAAAAACTACTATATTTCGGTTTGAAGGTGCTTCGGATGCTAAAGACACGACATCATTGCCTCCATTAAAGCGAAAAGCAAAGCCGCTAGCGTTTGAGCGGCTTACTCCATAAAAGGAATTATCCACGCCAGATCTTGAGCTGACAAAAGCGGTTGAATTTCTTGTGTTAGCAAAGCCGAAGTTTCCACTGGTCAAGCCAACCCTATTTCCACCTGTTTCGTCAAATGGATCAGCGGCTCCAATAAACGCATAAGTGGCAGCAAGATTTCTGCTGGTAACGTAAACCGCGTTGTGGTTGCTGTTCTGCGGATCAGCATTGTTATTCCTATTGCTGTCTAAATACTTCGTGCTCCTATCGCCTACCAGCCCTGTCTTCCTGTCGTAATCACCTGAGACAAAGCTGAAATTAGTAGGTGCCGTCCCAGCCAACGGCACCAAAGCACCAGCCAACGTCCTAGCACCAGCAAGAATACAACTCGCTTTGATCGCACTCCAGATACCATCATTTTTGCAACCAAGGACAAAATCATTGATCGCTTTGGCTACACCAAATTCCAGCGGTTCGCCATCGGCTGCCTCCACAGCAGCGACATACGACACTGCTTCAGGTTCGGTCAGTCCGTTCCAACCAGGCACCCATCGCAGCGTCATACATCACCTCCATCGGGCTCAGTAGTGTCGTTGTCTAGGAGGGCGGCTGCAGCAGCATCAATCGCGGCTTGTACAGCAGCATTGAATTCATCCAGTGCAGCTTGCACCGCATCACGGGATTCGTATCCCCAAGTAACCGCAGCTTCAGCGTTCCATTCTTTCCGAATCACGGGAGCAATGTAACCGGAGTCGCCTTCTTGAAGGGTAATGTCGTAGCCTTCGGGATACACTGCATCATCGAATACGGTGTAGTCACCAAGAAGATTGCTTAAGAACAAGCGGTGTTGAGCAACTTCTTGCTCGTCAGCAACGTTAATCGTTGCAAGATCTGTAGCTGTGTTAAAAAGTTTCATGGTTAGTCCTCAGTTAGCCAATTGTAAGGTGCTCGGACGCAAAACGCGCCGAGAGGTAGAAGCCGCCCGGAGTCGAAGGAGCAACGCCCCAGAAAGCACAACGTGAACCGGAATTAGAGCCACTGTCCCAGGCACCACCCAAGAGGACGGCGTTGTAACCAAATTGATAGACATCACCACGATCACCTGTAGCGCTTGTCCAGCCGCCTCCGGTATTACCTTGAACATCAGATCCCCATGACCAAAGCGTGCCAGTGGACTGTGCCAGCCCCCACAAGCTCGCACGCTCCCAGATCACTGTTCCAGGATCTGAGCCACGACTGCCATTCTCTGGGCCACCAAAGGCTGCATGTTGCAACTCAAGCCAGCTGATCAGACGCTTGCCGAAGCTGCTGGCAACCTCAGCAAAATCATACCAACTGCCAGCTTCTTTGCTATCAACAAGGCTGTAGGTGGTAGTTCCATTGCCGCCATAAATTGCAGGAATCAGTGGCGGATTGTTCTTATCAGCAATCGTCAACCCGATTTTGCTGCTTGGTACTGCTGTAAAGTCAGAACCTGCATAACTGGTCGATCCACAGAAATAAAGATCACACCAAAACCGACCATCAACGCATGTCATGCCACGAGGATCAGGGCAGGTCGGGCGCCAGGTCAGATCCCAGATGCTGTATTCAAGGATCTCAGCCGCTGCGGTAGGACTGCCGTTGTTCACTGCTGTCGGGCGTCCGCTTGGGATGTGATGGAAACCACCGACAATGGAGCCTCCGGTAGCACCTGCAGGAGCACTGGTGAAGCTCGCATCAGCAACCAAGGCGCCGGTAGTAGGGTGCTGCCAGATGGCGTAGTCAATGTTGTTGGTGAAGCTGCCAGGCATTGTCACTGCCGTGGCCGTGTCATAGACCACGCCATTCAGCACCGATCCAGCCGTGATGCTAATTGCTGTGGCAGCTGTCTTGTAGAACAGCGGGCCACGATGCAGGGGCGGACGGCGGCTGAAATAACTGATCGCGCTAGCGAGAACGCGGAATCCGTCAAACGTGAAGTTACTGCTACCAGCAACTGCACCGGATGCGTTGTACTGAACGGCGTTAGTAGACCCAGCAACCAATGCAACAGTGCCGGTAGCGTCGGGGAAACTGATCGTGCGATCCGCTGTAGGCGTGACTATCTGCAACGTGGTGGTGTATGTCCCACCATCGTGAAGATTGATGTCACCACCAACACCAAGCTCCTTGCCGGTGTCGTCCCAGGTCAGATCTGAGCTAGCCGCAAGACCAGACGCACCATCGTTATATTGAATTTCGTTAGCACTGCCCGCAGCAGTAGCTCCAGCCGAGCCAGGCACCCATTCGCTAGCGCCATCATCCCAAACCAGTGCTTCGCCGTCATTTGGTGGCGTGGTTGTTACATCAACATCCGTTAGATCATCCAGTGCCCCAGTGCTTGCAACCGTTGCTAGTCCCAGCGTGGTGCGCTGAGCTGCTGCATCGGCATCATCGAGAAGTGCCTTACCCGCTGTTGTGATGTCGCCGCCCAACTCTGTAGTAGTAACAGCACCAGCAGTGATCGAGGACGTGCCATCAGTGGCAACGTCCACATCACCGCTGATCTTGCCGACGACCTCACCGACGCTGACCTTTTTGGTAATATCGTTACCGACATCAACGATAGGCACAACATCAGTTGTGGCCGGATCGGTATAGGCCGTTAGGTCGGTGATCTTGATGTTGGCCATGCCAGCGCCGAATACTGCTGTAGTCCTAGTCTAAGCGTCGCCTAAGGGGTCGCTAGGCCAAGTTGTGTATTCTGGGCTTGTGACATACGCCGCAAGCTGCGCTGTGGTGCTTGTTGCATTGATGCCTGCGACCTTTTCGCTGCTAGCGAAACGGATGGCTTCACGCCAGTCTTTCCAGTCTTGACTCATTGCAGTGCCATTATCAGCCTGACGCACCACCATCCAGTCGCTAGGCAAGAGCAGTTTGTTTGCGGTGTCGCGTGTGGTGGCGATCCAGAGCGTTACGAGGTCGCCATGCTCTTTGGGGATAAGCTGACCGTCTTGGTCATAACCCCAGTAGAACCGCTGATCCCAGTATTGCTGTGGTTCGTCAACCCAAACGATGCCAAGCTCGGCGCGATCTTGCGCGGTACTCAGCCGCAGCCAATTAGCTGGGTACTGGATTTCTTGGTAAGTCCAAGGACGATCCAGTGGGAGTGTGCGGTCGCCGAGTTTGTAGGGCATGGTCCTAGGTCATTACATCCAGTTTATCGGTAGGGGCAACAGCCGTAGGCTTGTTCACATGTGGGGTGAGAAAGCGATACCGCATTCTCGGGCCACGTATTGCGCTATTGCCATCGTCTCATCTGCACTGGCGTTACCCTTTAGGCTATTTGCTCTTGCACAAATGATTCTGATGTTGTCCTTGACGTAGCCCTTGCTGGGATCAATTCGATCAATACTTGGTGACGTTGTATTGATCATCGAAGGCGCCTTGGAACTATTGTCCAGCCTTGTTCCAAAGACTGGGCAAAATTCTGGAATATCCAAATCATCAATCTTAAGGCTGAATTCGATCCCCTTGGCCTTGGCACGCTTGCGGGCTCCGTCTAATAGCTTGCTCCGAACATCTCGTTCTTGATAGGCTTTTGACTGGCAAGCCTTGCAGCGACCCGCCCTGTGGTTGCCGAGAATATCAATATATGATCGCTTGCTAGTTTTGATTTTATAGAAGTTTCCTACGAACTGTTCCTCCTTGCAACCTGGACATTTTTTCAACAATGGGCAGCGCAGTTTTGTCATGGATTCGCTTGGGCCCTAGCAATCTTGAAGGGATCGCCAGTGCTGGTGATTGAATAATTGTAGGTTGAAGCGTTTTGGTTGTACGTTGTGCTAGTAGTGCGAATTTTGAATCCGTTGCTCAGCTTGTCGGCTTCAGTACCAAAAGTGACGGCATTGCCGTTGACTGTCATTGCCGTTGGCACGCCATTTAGATAGACAAAAGGCCCATCTGCTACGCCATTGCCGGTGTAACTGCCGCTGGTAGTGATTGTTTGTGGGGCGGGCAGGTTCGTTGTGCAGAGTGCCTTGTAGCCGCTGGGGGCGGGGTAGGCGAAGGGGCGTTGGCCGAAGTTGATGACATTACTTGCGGTTGCTGCGCCGTTCCCTATAGCAGCAACAATAGTCTTTCCCAGTAGTGATGAGGTGTTAGCAACGCCTTGATTTACGCCATTTTTGTAGAAGCTGACATTACCATTGTCCATGTCCAAGGCGACGCCAACAATATCGGAGGCGGAAGTAAACGCTGCTCCATAGGAGGTGCCTACAAATGAACCTCCAAGGTATCCATAAAGCGCCCCGTTGACCTGATGGTAATACAGGCCGCCGCCTGTAGTGTCGGGGTACTCCCTTAGCGCAAGAGCTTTACCTAAATCGGCTATGCCAACCATCGAGTAAATGTTCGCAGTACATTGAACCTCCCAGTACCACTTGCCCGACGAGACACCAATGGTCCCATAAGCTCCTTTGTCGGCTCCGGCCAACTGGGCAACTTCTAGATTGCCGTTGGAGAGAGTCATTCCGCTCGTAATGTCCAGCGGATTCAACGTCGCATAATTCCCCCTCACCTCCCCACCAGCGCCTGTATCGGTGCCGTAAGAAGTCGGGGTGTCTACGAGGGAATCGTTACCACTGCCAGCAGTAACAGAGATGTTGTTGACGGTCCAGGTGTTGCTGTTGCCAGAAGTGTCCGTCCCTAGTGCGGCGGCGGTGGAGTTGTCGGAGAACGGAAGGTGGAACCCGTTGGTGCCGTAGGTGCCGGTGTACGCAATGGGCTGCCACACGCCGTTGGTGTCGAACTCACCGAAGCTGGTGGGGTCTAGGGCTTGGCCGTCGATGAAGTGGATGTCGGCCAGCATCAAACTACAATAATGTGAGGAACCGGCAAGCCTTCCAATGTTTGTCCCAGATGCTAGATTGATGCCCATGTCAGTGCTCTGGGCAACGTTGTTTATTGTTGAAAATTGAGTCACCTCTGCGCCATTGACGTAAAGGCGTAAGCGATTATTCGCCGTTGCTTGAGTTGTATCGTTAGCCAGCACTAGATGACACCAAGCTGATGCGTCTCTGAATACTTGCGTCGTAATTCTGAGAAAAGTGCTATAGTTTGAGACGCTCAACTGGTCGCCGCCGTTGAAGATGAAGTCGAAGTAAGAGCTGTCGTCTGCTGCTGCTCGAATCGAGAAGATCGCATTTAGAACACCAAGGCTGCCCCTCTTCACCCACGCAGCCCAAGTCCACGTCTTCCTGTTGCCAGCAGATGCGGGCGTTCTGGACAAATAGGCAATGTCAGCACTGTTGAAGCGTAAGCTGCGTTCGATGGCATAACCCTCAGCCTCAGCCGCACCAGTCAACAGCAGTGGGTTTGCAGATCCGGGAATCATGAGACGTTCAAAATAGTTTGCGCCGTGATGCGTGTGGCGCTCTCCACATAGTAGGCAATCACGTCAACCGCTCCACCAGTTCCTGCAGTCAATGTCGGTGCCGTACCACCAGCAAACTTCCAGTAGCTGCCAAATGCCAACGTACGCGAACCTGTACCGTCCTGTGTCACCACAATTACACCGGATTGCCCAGCCGTAAGGTTGCTTGGATTTGCCAATGTCCGGTTGCCAGCAAGCGTCACACTGAAATTATTGCCAGTAGCAAAATCAGGTGTGATCGTCGCACCATCGGTCAACGCAACTACCGTTCCACGTTGCGCCTTAGTAAAGCTCTGTGTTACCGCTAGACCCGCAACAGTTGTCGTTGCATCAGGCAGCGTGATGGTCCGGTCAGCCGTGGGATCAACAACCGTCAGCGTGGTTTCATAATCATTCGCAGTAGCACCCTCAAAGATCAAGGTGCCATCAAGCGTCACATTGCCAATAAAACGTGCAGTGCTGTCAAATGTTGCAGCACCAGTAACATCTAGCGTTCCAGGAAGATCAACATTACTGGTCCATTCAACACCTGTACCAGCCGCATCAGTCTGCAGCAGTTGACGCGCCGCACCATCAGCAAGTTTGCTAACTGCAATCTCGGCACTAGCGTTGATGTCAGCATTAACAATCGTGCCATCAGCAATCATTGTGCTGGTAACAGTGCCGGTATCACCAGTCGTTACGACCGTGCCGGTAACATTGGGCAACGTAATCGTGCGATCTGCTGTTGGATCAACAACCGTTAGTGTTGTTTCGTAATCATCAGCCGTTGCGCCTTCAAATACAATCGTTCCGGCAGTGTCGATGGTGACATTACCGCTAAATGTTGGGCTTACGCTGCCGACTTTTTCTGAATCCAGTTCCTGCAATGCAGCCTGCACATCGGTGCTGCTGATGCTTCCAACAGGTGTAACGCTGATGTTTGCAGCGGTTTGACCGGCGATTGCATTGGAAACGTCAAGTAAGACAAACTCAGCTCCACCACCAGTAGACAGAAGCATGTCAGGCGGCGCAAGCGCAACTGCCGGTGCAGTGCCAGATCCAGTGCCTGACGCAGACACAACAACGTAATAATTACGGTTTGTGGTTGCTGGTGCGGGCAATGCCGAGCCATTAGTAAAACCAGCAGCAAGACCCTGCGTAGTAACAGAATCCAGCGTGTTGGTACTTGCGTCGTACGTTCCAGCGAGAATCAGGTTTCCGCTAATAACCGTGATCGGAACAAATGAGTTACCGGTATAGACATAAAGGTCTTCGTTCTTTTCGTCGTAAAAGAATTGACCCTTAAAATCTGCCGTCGGGAAGGTAACGATGTTATCCGTTGCACCAGCACCACCAAATTTAGTAACTGATGCGTCCGCCAGTTTGGATCCAGTAACTGAAGAATTACCAATCAACGATGCAGCAAAGGTTCCACTTGTTACCTTTGATGCCGGTAGATCAGGAACATCTGCTGCAGCAAGTGTTTCGCCTGCACTGATATGCCCCTGTGCATCAACCGTGACTTTTGTATAGGTGCCTGCTGTGACGCTATTGCTGTGATTTAATGCACCGCCTGCAGCGACTTCTAAACCCGTGCCAGGATAAACAGCGCCCTTGGTAGCGGCACCAGCTTCAGGCAGATCTGTTGCTGTGATTTGCCGTCCACCTGTAACAAGACCATTGGCGTCGTATTGCGTCAGATGGTACTCAGTTGTATTAGCAGAAACCGTGTTGTCGATCTGAATTTGATCGCCACTCATGGTCAGGCCATTGCCGTTGACCGCTACACCACCTTTTGTTGATGTTGTTGCAACGGGAAGGTCGGAACCAACAATTGTGCGATAAGCAGCCGCACCGCCAGTACCAGTGGGACCACCAAGGAATTGACCTGCGGCGCTGGTGTTGTCCAGTGATGTCGTAATTGTGACCTGATCACCAGCCGTTGAAATGGCAATGTTGACAATGCCTGCAGTGCTGCCCACAACAGTGTTGACAGAACCAGCACCCTTGACAGACTGCCAAGCTGAACCATCCCAGATATAAATCTTGTTGTCGTCGGTATCTAAAGCGATTTGCCCGACAAATGCACCAGAAGCCGGAAGGGTCGTTACAAGATCAACCGTGGCTTCATCTGCAATTTTGGCTGCCGTGACAGCATCATCAGCAAGTTGTGTCGTGTCTACCGCACCATTTTCCAGTGCAGAACCTGCGATTTCGGCGCTACCGAACAGGATTTTTGCACCAGGAATCGTGTCATCACTGATAACGGTGACGCCATAAGCAATCAGGTCGCCAACGGTAATTTTCTTGGTTTCACTCGCGCTATTGTCAACGACTGCAGCAAGGTCGCCAGAGGCAAGGTCTGCACCGGCTAACGCCGAAAGCTCACTGATCCTAAGGTCAGCCATTCTCCGCTCCGATAGCCAGGTGTGATGCTTTTTGCATTCTAGGCGGCTTCATCACCTTCCAACAATAACTGACCAGACTGCTCAAGTAGCACAGCATCACCGCTTTCCTGTAAGAGCACACGCGATGCAGTGGTCTTGGCCTTGAGTCTGATGGGACCAGTAGCAACAAATTCGATGTTGCCAACGATCAGATCCGATGGAGCGAAGGACACTGCGCTACCAGTAACGATCGCATCAAATTCCCACCAAAGCGAGTCGTTAACTTGCGATGCCGAGAACGAACCACCTGCAGCGGAGGTATCGGCAGACTTGATGTAGAACTTTCCGCGAAACGACGACCCGATTTCAGTTCGCAAAACAAGCTGCATCAAATAATTGACTGGCTCGGACCCATCCTCTTTGAGGTAATCCCATTCTGCGACCAACCTGCCACTGCCACTGATCAGGCTGCTGTATTGCTGACGGTGCTGATCGCTAAGCGCCGTGATGTCAACGACTTCGCGGTTTGTATTGATTTCGTACTCGCGGATGCAACCCAGCAACCTGCCGCCACGATTGTTGACCTCAACGCTTATTGGGATGTCGCGGTTGATTGCGTTTAGCGTAATCAGACCAGCCGTGCTACCTTCTAAGCTGTCATCAAAATTGTCGTAAAGCCTGATGCCACCTAGCTCATCGACGAAGACGTACCACATGCCGGATTCGGTCGGGCCTTGGTAACTTGCGACAATTAGATCACTTGATTGCGTTACAAGAGGATCATTGCCTTGCGTTGTAATTTGATCAGCAGTCCAAGCCGTCTCGTCAATGAAATCCAGATCCGTGCCATCGGTTGCCTTGATTTCAATCAAATCACCTGTAATCAGGTAGCCTTCATCAAAATCAAAACTGAAGCGATCCCTAGAAGCGTTGACATCACTTGGATTGACGAGCGATTCTTTGGTCCCTTCAAGAGACTTGCGAATCAGCTCGATGTTGCCAACATTTCCAAGGTAAACACCCATTAGATGCTGGCCTCCGTCAACGCGCCAGTGCCTTGGAAGCTGATTTGCGCTGAACTAACCTCTCCCACGCTGGCGCCATACGTTGCGCTTGTGATATAGGCCGTCAGCCTGATGTCATGGTTTGTGTTGCCTTCCACCAGTCGCAACCGCATGTCAACGGTATCGGTGCTAGAGACACCGCTGATTTTAAGGATCTTCTTTAGCGCAGTAGCGGCATCGTTGCGGCCATCATCATCGTTGTAATACAGCAGTGTTGCCGTACCACTGAACTCTTGCACGCCAGGGACGTAGCTGCGCTGTGAGTCTGTCAGCGTTGTCGTCTCTAAAACTTCAAGCGAACCAGTCAGTGACCAGTTAGTCACTTTGACCTGCTCGGTGCCGTCAATCAGCAGCCTGCCGTCTCTGCCAG
>JGI10211J34971_10004500_pt1 | contig 11044 bp, 1 predicted proteins | sample Etolagsediment_FD_34971 | JGI IMG/M metagenome (IMG submission 34971)
TCCTTTCGGATGGGTGGAGATGTCGATGGTGAAATCGTTTTTCTCATCGTTCCCTGTGGCAATTATGGAGCCTTGGGTGTTGGAAATCTCCCATTTGAACTCTGACGGGGTTTCAAACCCCGTCAGAGTTTTAAGCCGAAACACTCCTGTGGAGGGATTTGGATAAACAGAAACTGAAATATACGAACCCTGAATAGTTTCGATTCCTGTGGATGCTATGCTCATGATTGCGGACATTCCGTTTTCGGCATAGGTTCCATTCGCGCTGGGCAGCGATGCATCATAAGTAGGGCTGATTGAGAATTCTTCTTTACTTACAGGATCGATGAGTTTGAAAATCATTATTTCACCAGGGTCAAATCCATCTTTTACGGAAGTAAGCGGATCGTTAGCAAAAACTATCAAACAATTGGCACCGGCATCTACAGCAGTTGCTCCGTGGCAGTTTCCATATTCATCGAAGACGCCAATTATGCTGCCGTCAGCAAATCCTGAGAAGGCATTAGCGGCAAAAGCTATGGTGTGAGAGGATGGCGTTGGTGATGATACAAAGATGTTTAGTGTAGTAAGTTCTTCAATAGCAGTTCTGTTTTCATAAACATCATTAAATGTTGTTATTACCCCTTTTTTCATCTTATCACATGTTGGGAATTCCAATTCAGCAAATGTGGAGTTCATCAGCACAAAATAGGCTTTTCCGGGTACAATATTACCAATGGTGTTGATGTTCATAGCCGGCCAGTAAACCCCGACTCCCGCAACATCTTTTACAATTCCAATCTGATTACTATAGGGAGCAAAGAGGTCTTCAACATTTGCCTCACACTGAGAAGGAACCGGCAATAGACTCCAGCCATTGTAAAGAGAAACAAAACGACTTTCAAAGAAATCTCCGGTAATGGGCAAAGTACAAGGTGCAGAAGTTTTTATTTTATAGGCCGACTGCAAATTCCAGCCTCCGATGGTGTTGATATTTTGCCCCGGGTAATACACGGCATCCATGGTTTGTGCTATGATCAGTTCATCTGAAATCGGTGCAAATACGTCATCCATTGCCGGGTTTGTGGGAATGAGGTAGCTTGAGAGGCCGCTCCAGCCGGTGGGAAGCACTATGTTATGCGTTTGCTGTTCATCCTGCCAGAATATTCTTCCGTAAGGATCGAACTCATAAGCACTTCCTGCCAGATTTCCTGAAAATCCAACAAATGTCAGGCTACCGGTATCGTCCCACTTTGCTACATTCTTACCTCTTCCGGTACCTGAAAGTTCAACATTTTCAAGTATAAGGTCCTGATTTGTGTTGATGGTTAAATAGGGGAATTGGCTTTCTTTACCATTACGGAAAATACAATTATTGAAAGCTTTGTCTTCATCTACTGTTGCACCCGCAGAAACAAACACCCCGGTTTCGTCGAGGTAGTCGAAAATGGCATTTTCGGCTGAGACATATCCGCCTTCTGCCACAGTAATGTGATAAAAATTGCCCTGTGTGATGGCTGAAAAAATGGCTTCTTCATTTTCGTTTCCAAAAACATTCAATCTTGAACCATCAGCAATGTATACCTCACCGTTATTTCCCATCCAAAGCCTTGAACTTTCCTGTGAGTCAAGCCAACCATTATTTACACTGACAGATTCATAACAAATTAATGATCTGGAAGCGTTGATAACTCCCCGGCCTCCGTCAATATTCAACACTTTTTTTACAACGACATCCTGCAATCCAACGTAATCATATACGTGAGATTTATTTATGGTCAGGTTGTAAAAGGCGGCACCATTGTCGCACCCAATATAACTATTGGTTTCACCGTGAATTTCAACAACACCTCCTTCCGGGTTAAACCCAGAATTATTGGCTTGAAACCATCCTGTTGTCATAATTTTCCCTCCGGTAATATTGCTGGTGAATGTGTAAGTGGGGTCATCCCTGATTTCGATGGATTGTGTATTGAAGTTAAGAATACCGCCGCTCATGGTAAGTGATGCATCGCTGTAATGAGGCCAAAGGCTCCAGAAATCGCTTCCACCATAAACATTGAAAATCCCACCGATGATATCAATGTTGCCCCCCAGGCCAATGGCATTTTCGTCGGTTAGATTAATTTGTGCGTCTGAGTAAAGCTTCCAGTTGCCTGCAATTTTATTGTCGGTGAGGTTATATGCCGTGAAGGACCCGGTAATTACTTCAATACCTCCCGAAGTCCAGTCATACTCCATGCAAACAATAACGGCCTCATCCCAGATTCCAAGCATCAGGTTTGGGTTTTGGTCAACTTCCAGCACATTAAAAACGGTATTACCCGACACAAACTGAGAATCCCAGGGACTGTCGGAGTTAAAAACTACCTTGGATTGCTGATGTTCAAATGCGGTATTCCCAACATTATTTATCCATTCGTTACCCACATAAATGGTTGAATTACCGCCACGAAGCACCCCTGAATTGAGGACGATGTCGCGATGGATGTTTATTTGATCAGAAATGGATTTTCCGGTATAAATATCAACATAGCTTTCGACGCTGATATCAAGGTTGTAAAAATAGTTATCAGGGCTCAGTCCCATTTCCTGCGAAGTGCCTTCAAATTTGAACGTACCGGCATCACATTCAAAACTACCATTGCTGAAAAAATTGCCTTTTAAAATAAAATCGGTTGGGCAATTGCTGTAAAAACCGCCCCCTTCGTCGATCATCATGGTTCCGTTGATCACGATAGCCCGGTTTGATGTTTCATCTAAAATAACCTTTGCTCCTGCGGTTTTTTGGATGACCAGATTTTTGAATTGAGCCGGGAAAAATGAATAGTTTCTAAGGATCGAAGTTTCTGACCCAACCAGTTTCACATTTCCGTTTATGTTGATATTCGATCCGGAAGCCATTAGCCAGTCGTCAGCGCACGAAATACTGCAGCTCTCTGATGTAAAAACCTTTGCTCCTTCCTGCCACCAGATTGGTCCATTTACGGTCAGACCGGCATTTATTGTAATTGAATCAGCAATAACCATTATTTCTAATACAACAAGTTCATTTGCAAGAATGGATAAATTTCCATACATCACCATAGCCTTACATTCGGCAGGCTGCTGAATAACGGGCAGATTTCCTGAGTATGGATTTTCGGGAATTAAAACCTCGGTTTCAGCATCCGGCACATTCAAATCATCCCAGTTGGCGGCTGTATGCCAATCGGTTGAAACAGCACCTGTCCATAAGCCGGGTTGTGATTCTTCCCAACTGATCCTGTCGAAAGGATCGTACTCATTATCAATTCCTGCACCTACTCCGGTGGCATCTTTCATAATTACAAGCCCGGTGTCGTATTGTTTACCTACATTAAACGATGTGGACAAATTTGGAAAATCAACACCAAGCAGAACAATGTTCTGGCTGTTGTTGATGGTTAACAAAAGCCCGTTTGCATTTGGGAATGAACAGTGATAAAAAGCATTGTCAGGGTCAATATAACCGGATGACCCAATGATGAGGCCTTCGCAATTATCAAAAATGGTATATCGCGATGAAATGGTACCTGCCACGCCAAATTCATAATAACCGACGCTTCCCAGGCGATTGACAGAAACAGGCTGACTTTCAGTCCCCAGCGATTCAAAAGTGCCTCCGTCGTGAATAAAAACCGAACATCCCGGATAAAGGGAAAAGAAACTGAAGGGTTCAAATGAGAGGGTGGCGCCATCGAATACATTTACATAACCCATCACAGACAGCAATTTTTCGGTGCTGCAAGTCAACCGGCCTTCAAGCACGTTGAGCCCACCGTTTACCAGTAAAGTTTCGCTTACAGTAACCGAACCGCCTTTGTTTTCGGTAGTTTGTTTGTTAATGACTAAATCGTTCAAAATCCCCATATAATCACTCCTCATCGTAAGTGAAACATCACCCTCGCCATACAACTCAATGGTTCCGGCGGTTGGAATAAAATCACTGCGGTTATTGATAAAGCTACCTTCGGTTCTGATGGTGCCACCTGTAATATTGGTTGTAAAAGTGTAGGGAGGATTATCCACAATTTCTATCCCGTAAGGATATACGTTCAACTCGCCACTACTCATGGTGATGGAGGCGTTGCCATCGCCAGGCCACTGGCTTTCAATGGCTGCAATGATGTTGATGGTTCCGCCATTGATGTATAGATTGCCCTTGAGTTGCGGGTTACTGCCGTATTGACCTAAGGTAATCGTCCCTCCATCGGTAGCATAAAAATTTCCGGCAATTCCGTTATCTGACAAGCTTGGTGCCGTAAAAGAAGCACCATTAATAACATCCACAGCCCCGGCAGTCCATTCGTATTCATTACAGATTACATCGTATCCTTCTGCTCCATTATTAAATCTGAGTGCGCCTCCCAGAGGTTTATCCACTTCCAGAATATTGAAGGTTGTATTTGCTTTACAATATTGGTGGTAATTACCGCCATTAAAAATCACCCTGCCTGATCCGGCATCAAATGTGGCACCTTCATATTCTGTCCAGTCACCGCCAATTTTTATCACACTATTTCCTGCCTCAAAAACACCATAATGGTTTAAATAGTTGCCATTGATAGTAAATGAGCTTGTTTGGGCTGTGTTTACAGTAATCAGGTCGGCGGCTGAGGTGAAATGATTAAAATAATCATTTTCATTGAGGGTAATAGTAGTTAGTCCACCAGCAAAAATTACATCCCCTGCATTGCATTGAAAGGAACCGTTACTGGTCAGATTTCCCCAAATGCTAATTGTTTTTTCGCTATCAGAAATGAATTTAGACCCCGGTCGAATGACGAGATCTCTATCTATAGAAATCTCCCCTGTTGATAAATCGCTGAACCCGATGTATGCCCCGCCTGTTTTGTCAATTACCACATTGGAAAATTCGCCAATATTATCATACATGCGGATCCATTTAGTGGTTGACCCCATAAAAAAAACAGTCCCGTTATTTAAGAACACAGTTGCACCATCATTGAAATTCCAGTTTCCGTATGCATGTATTTGTGCATCGGCCGTGACGCTGTCATGTGAACCTGCATTCCAGTCGATGTCGCCCTGAACCACCAATTTGGCTCCGGCTGCATTCATGGCCAGCGTTCCGTTCACGGCCAAATTTTGGGCTACGTTGAGGTCGCCGGCACCTATGGTAAGGGTTCCGTTGATGGTGATGTTTTTACAATACGCAATGCCGGCACTAATTGTCGGCATGTAGGATGCCGTTTCCGGGATGGTAACATCGGTAACTGCATTGGGGACATTGCCATCATCCCAGTTGGCCGAAGTTTGCCAATCGGTTGAAACGGTGCCTGTCCAAAGGCCGGGCTGAGGAATTATCCAATGGATACGATTGTATTCATCGTCTTCATAAGTTTCACCTGCAAACAGGCCGGTCGGATTTATGAAGGTGATACTTCCCTGATCCTCTGTCTTCATTGCATTGACCGGTGCAGAAATTGTAGGAAAATTAGCATTAGCAATTATCAAATCCTGGCTGTTGTTGATTATTAACAAATTATAATAACCATCTTCAAATGTACATCTGGTGAAAGCATGGTCGGGATCGACCAAACCTTCAGGGGCTACATGCACACCGGCAATCATGTGAGAAAAATGTGCATCGGAAGCGGAAATGGTACCCCCATCCATTATCGCAAAGTTAAAATCCCCGCCATTGCAGGTTACAATAGCATTATCGGCAGGTGTTCCTTGTATTTTTATCAATCCCCCATAGCTGACCAATTCCCGCGACGGGAACATATCAAGGGTAGCATCTTCAGTAACCCAGAGCGTTCCTCCGGCCTGAACATAAGTGTGGCGGCAGCTTAAGACTTTTCCGGGCAACACTTTCAAAGTCCCCTGATCCACATCGGTTTCGCCGGTTATGGTAACGTTAGTGGCCACGGTAATGGTGGCACCTGATGTTTTATTAATGTTCAAATCGTAAATTGAACCATCACTCAACACCATGCCTGCATCCTCGTCGCCATAAAATTCGATTACACCTGATCCGGGTGTAAAATCGCTCCGGTGGTTGATAAAAGATCCCTCAGTTCTGATTCTACCACCCGTAATATTGGTTGTGAAAGTGTAGGGTGGATTATCCACAATTTCTATCCCGTAAGGATAAACATTGAGTTCACCATCGCTCATGGTGATGGAGGCGTTGCCATTGCCCGGCCACTGGCTTTCGATGGCTGCAATGATGTTGAATGTACCGCCTGTCATGGTGATGTTGCCCTTGAGCTGTGGATTGCTGCCATAATTTCCCAAGGTTATAGAACCACCTTCGTTTACATAAAAATTCCCTGCGATTCCGTTGTCGGTAAGACTGACAGCCGTAAAATTTCCATTTCGTGCATCCAGCGCACCGGCAGTCCAATCGTATTCGCTACACATTACCGTTTTACCTACCCCGCTGTTTGAGGTTCTTAAGGCGCCTCCCAAAGGTTTATCCACCTCAATAATATTAAAGGTTTCATCACCGCAGTACTGATGATAGTTTCCTCCATTGAATATTACACGACTTCCACTTTCAACAAAGGCCGTCGTTCCCACATTGTTGTCCCAGTTGCCGCCCACTTTGATGATACTGCTGCCCGCATTAAAAATCCCCGAATCAAAGTGCATATCGCCTCTGATATTTAGAATATTTGTCTGGGTTGTTAATAGGTTGACAGTTCCTGTCTGGCTGAAAACAAAATGGTTGAAATAGTCGTTCAAGCCGGGTGTGACGGATTGGTTTACACCGTCCAGCTTCATAGCCCCAAAGTTACATTGCAGCGTTCCCTGGCTGGTGATGTTGCCTTTAACAATAACATCCATCGGGCTGTCTGAAACGAATTTTGATCCTGTAAAAGTGAGCAGGTAGCCATTGATTTTTAAATCCTGGGTTGACAAGTCGCTGAATCCAATCTGTGCTCCGCCGGTTTTTTGACTGCGGAGATTGAAAAATGAGCAATTGGCTGAATAGTTGCGAATCCATTTATTTACTGTTCCCAAAAAGAAAACCGTTCCGTTGGCCAGGTTGGCATTTGCTCCGGCATTAAAATTCCAGTTTCCGTAGGCATGGATTTGTGCATCGGCTGTAATGTTGGCTTCAGAGCCTGAATTCCAGTCGATGTCGCCCTGAACCACAAGTTCGGCTCCTGCTGCATTCATGTCCAGGGTTCCGTTCACGGCCAAATTTTGGGCTACGTTTAGGTCTCCGGCACCCATGGTAAGGGTTCCGTTAATGGTGATGTTTTTACAATACGCAATTCCTGCCCCGATTACCGGCATGTAAGGAGCCGTTACCGGGATGGTTACATTGGTAACTGCATTGGGGACATTGCCATCGTCCCAGTTGGCCGAAGTTTGCCAATCGGTTGAAACGGTGCCTGTCCAAAGGCCGGGCTGAGTTACCGTCCAGTCGATGCGGTTGTAGGGGTCATATTCGTAGGAAGGGCCGGCATAAGCGCCGGTTGCATCCTTGAAGGTAATATGCCCTGTATCGGCAGTTTTGGCAACTGTGTTTGTTGGAGGTAGCATTGGGAAATTTGCCCCTTTGATGGTAAGTTCCTGATTGTTGTTCAAGAAAATAAAGGTTCCCTGCCCATTGGCGAAAGTGCAATAATCGAATGGAAATGTGGGGTCGATAATTGCATTTGTTGAGAGAATAATATTTGCTGTATACAAAAACTGAGCATATTTTGCTGACATTGTAGCTCCATTATTCACATTAAAATAGTAATAGTTGCTTGCCGACCGGGTAATGATGGCCGGACTTACTGCTGTGCCTATAGCACTGAAAATCCCGCCGCTGTTCACGTTTACCGACATTTCGCTTGCAAGTTTCAATTGTGCGCCAACACCCAGGCTAAAAATGCCACCGTTCTCAATGTATAAATGTCCGTTCTGTGTAATGGTTTTATTCACAGTGCTCAGGGTTCCACTGGCAACTTCAATACTTACCACCGTAATGTTTGAGTTTACATTCACGACGGCAGCGAGCTCTTTATTAATTTTAATATCCCTCAACGTTCCGGCATATTGCTCTAAAAAAACATTATCGGAACCATACAATTCAAGTATTCCTCCTACAGGTGTAAAATCGCTGCGATTGCAAAAAAAACCTCCTGTGGTGCGTATTGTTCCACCGGTAATATTTTCGGTAATGGTATTGGGTGATAATGTGGTTAAGGTGATTCCGTTATCTTTAAAATCAAGTGTTCCGCCATTCATCGTAATTGAGGCATTGGCTCCTGCAGCCCACTGGCTGTTTCCATTGCCTCCATAAACGTTGATCGTTCCACCACCAGTAAACGTTAGATTCCCATTCAAATCAGTATATTGGGAAGCATCCTGATATAAATTTATAGTTCCGTCCGGATTCACATAAAATCCACCATAAAGCCCGTTATCGATTAAATCGTTTGCCGTGAAGGTTCCTGTATTTACATCAATCGATCCTGCTGTCCAATCGTATAGTGCACAAGTAACCGAACCTGAACTTAATCTTAAAGACCCACCGGATGCTTTGGCCACCTCAAGCACATTAAATGTTTCGTTGTAACAGTATTGATGATAATTTCCACCGTTGAATATTACCCTTCCTGTTCCCGGAACAAAAGAGCCCGCTCCCACATAATTGTTCCAGTTTCGTTTTGCCTGAATGGTGTAACTGTTAGAATTGAATGTACCTGCTGAAAGTGTAAAATCGCCATTGAATATAACCGGGGAGGTAAGGTTAACGATTTGTGCTCTGCTTTCATCCGTCAAAACTTCACCGGTTTCACGGTCAATTCGTGGATAAACGATGGCAGACTTTTCTCCCTCATCTGCTATTGTTTTATTAATCTTTATCCCATAAAGTGCGGCTGTACCCACACAATAAAGATTGGCCTCGGTGGAGCCATATAGCTCAATTGTTCCGCCTGTTGGGTTAAAATCTGACCGGTAATTTCTGAAGCTATTCGATGTTTTAATGATACCACCGGTAATGTTGGATGTTAATGTATTTGTTGATTCACTTATCCTTATACCTGTTTCCGCAAAATTTAATACGCCACCGCTCATGGTAATCCATGAATTGTTACCATAAGGCCAGTAACTTTCGGCTATACCCCCGTAAACATTCATGGTGCCTCCGGAAATATTCAGTATGGCGCCGTTCAGATCAACAAAATCATAGTTGTTGGTTACATTAATGATTCCGGTGCCTGATAGGGTATATTTCCCAAATATCCCGTCATCTACCAAATCGAGAGCAGTAAAAGTGCCTGCTTCAACTTTTATCCCTCCGGCAGTCCAGTCGTACTGATTACATGTTACGGTTGTGGCCGGACTGTTGATGATCACATCGCCGTAGGCATTGTTGATTTCAAGAATGTTGAAATCTTCGCTGTAGTTGATGTACTGATCGTAGGCACCCTTCCCGTTTTTATTGATAATCACATTGAGCACAACTTTTCCGGTGCCCTCGATAAAATATTCAGGACCGGCCTCATTGTTCCAGTCGCCTGTAATATACAAGGCATTGTTTTGCACATCGAAGGTTCCAGCCTGGATGGTTATATCGCCCATAACAGACAAGGTATTGTCGATGGTTACGGTGCCACCGCTGTTTATAATCAGATGGTTAAAATAATTGCCAATTGCAGCAAGCTGAAGTGCCTGTGTGGAAGACGATTTTTCAAGGCTTACAGTTCCCGCGTCAAATTTAAAATATCCGTTGCTCGTAATGTTTCCTTTTAAAATACTTGTAATATTCGCCGAACCGCGAAGTGTGTTATCGGCATTTATATTGATCCCGCCGGTAATGGTAAGGTTTGCTGAGGAAGAAGCTCCAATGTAGGTGGTGGCCACAGCCGATTTGGCCAGCGTAAGCGAGCTGAAACTGCTTCCGGTGCTATGGTTTGTAATTGTTGAGTTTGCTGTCCCGGAAAAAGTGACCCAGCATAAGCCCATATTGATGGACGAACCGCTGGCAAAAGTCCAGTTGCCACTTACTTCCATCCTGCCACCGTAGTAGGCCGACAGGCTTGAGCTTGAATTCCAGATCACATTAGCGGCAATTATTTTTCCGGTTTTGGAAATATATCCGCCAATGGATAAACCTCCGTTGAAAGTGGCCGTACCGTTTACTGCAAGCTGTGCATTAGCCGATGAAGTGCCGTTTACGGTGAGCAATGCCCCTACGTTTACTGTAAAATTGTTACACACCGGCGTAATTGTGCCACTAATTAGAGGCTGGTTGGCCGGTGCTGATGGAATAACAACATTATCCGAAGCCAGCGGCACACGGTTCAACGACCAGTTAGCGGCAACATTCCATGAGGTGCTACTTGAGCCATCCCAGGTATTGGTGGTTTGGGATAAAACATTTTCGGATGCCAAAAGCATCAGGATAATCGATAAAAGTGTAAAAAGAGTTTTCATGATCTCATTTTTTGTTAGGTTTATAAAATTTTAAAATCTTCGTATCCAATAATTTCTCTGTTATTACAAACAACCGATGCGATTGAGCTGCTTTCTGACCCTGTTCGGCACCATTCCTCGAAGTCTTTCAGTTTTTCATCTTCACCCTCGGCCTCAACAATGGCTTGTCCATTTTTAATTAGTACAGACCCTCGGATCCCAAATATGCTTGCACCCCGAAGTGCGTAAAACCGAAATCCTGTGTTCTCGACTTTTCCCGAAATAGTCATCTGAATGTGTTGCATAGCTATCGATTGAAAAATGAATACGGTAAAAGTAGATAGGAGGGTTTGGGTAGACAAATTTTGCCAATAGACAAACAATAGACAAAAGTGAATAGCTTGAAAATGTGGGAATTAGAGGAGGGAAAATAGATGATTTTGAAATTGGAACTGTGGAATAATTGCCACTGCTTACCTGGTTTATTTCAAAAATCTGGTTTGATTCTTCAATTTGACAATCAGAATTAATTGAATTTTTGTGTTTGTTAATTACAATACTCCGTTAAGAATTTAAATAAATAGTTGATTATCAGGAAAATAAGTGTAAATAAATTTGGTTAAACCATTGAGAATCAGTATCTTAGACGATTATT
>JGI10211J34971_10004501_pt1 | contig 11044 bp, 22 predicted proteins | sample Etolagsediment_FD_34971 | JGI IMG/M metagenome (IMG submission 34971)
GCGCAGTTGACTTAGATCATCACTTTACACTCAAAGGCATAGCCTTTGTTGGTTCCGATAAAGCGGTTGTTGAATTCAATGACTTGAGCTCGGACCAGGTGATCGAGCAAGCCTTCGTTCTTGCCTTCGTTGTCTATCCAGACACAGCCATCGTTTGGAGGGAAATCGATGAAGTTGGCAGTAGCGATCCAAAGTTGGATATCTTTGGCAAGGTCCATACCAACGAGAGCAGTGGCGCCATTACAAGAATATGTGGTCTTGATGAGCCGAGCAGGGCGAGCATGGAATTGAGTTGGAGGGATAATGATCGGGTTACACAGATCATAGTCGAGTTGAGAGTATTTAGACATGGGATAGTCCTTTCGGTTAAAAGACGAGCAGTATCGCTCAGCAAGGCCGCTCTGCGGCCGTAAGGTGTATACCTGTAGGAATTACGCTCTTGGAGTTGAACGTCTCTCAGTGAGGCTTAGAATCAATCCTAGAGGGATATACACAAATGAATGAGATAAATGGGTAGAACGATAGGAACTATACGTTTTAGGTATATGTTCGATTATCGTATGGATAGTAGGTAGGTTATGGGATTTGCGTATAGATGGGCTAGGAAGCAGAGCTAAGCAGTACCCCTTAACCAGACCATCTTCGTGTACGCATGAACCCAACCATACTATCTTGGTCTCCCATAAAGATTGAGCATAAAGATTAAGCAAACAATCTTCGAGAGTGGGAATCCCGCCCCCCGAAGGGGACGGGTCCACGAGCGGCCTAGGCGTTAGCCTGGCGAGGGAGCGTTGTCACGGTCTCAGTTTCAACGAGAGAAGCCTCGGTCTGGGTGAAGCGCTGCTTGCCTGCCTTGACTGCATCGGATGTTACTCCGGCTGCTTTCTTGACTGACTTGCGAACGTCCTCACGCATTCCAAGTGCGATTCCGCCTGCGGTGAGACCGGCTGCTAGGATGATGTTGCTCATGGGATAATCCTTTCATGGATTGTAGTAGGTTGGTTAAGTGAGATGCACTCCCAATTGGCAGGGACTCGGCTTACGCCTTCAAGTGACTCTATGCACCTCATCAAGGGGGCTCTGCCCCCAAGTGTATATAAGTGTACCGGGGGGGTGCTTCGAAGAAGCCCCTCCTCGAAGTGTAAGGTACTACCTCGGCACCTGTATGAGCATATTAGTAATCGAAAAAAATTATGAGATTAGCGCCTTCAAGGGCCTCTTTATGGGTTTCGTAGTGCCGGTAAGTGTCTTCGGCCAACTTCACGCTGAATATTTCAAACTCAAGATTACAATTAAAAGGACTATACAGATGTCTCTCAATAGCCCCTATTTCTGACGATTGGAATGTTCTCTGGCAATCGAGATCCAGTTCTAGATCATCCCTACCAGTGCGGTAATAATCACTTAAGCTATGCGCGTAGTTAGTGACATTTTCGTCTAAATATATCCTGTACCCCATCTCATAGATCTCCTACATAGCTACTTCACTATGCCTATTTGCTTTTGAAAAAATATCGTGATTATCGCCCTAATGGGTCGTAATAATCATTTATGAAGGGTCAAACTCATGGACCTGTCCACATCGCTTACAGTCGACTTTATGGCAGCCCATACGCAGGACAGAGTGGATGCCTGTATAGTGTGACTGGTTCCGGACGTTGCAGCCTTTCAGGCGGCATTCCCAGTTATCGCCGAAGTGCTTGATTAAGAGCTTATCAATCGCTTTCCGGAAGGACATGGTCTTTCTCCATATATGCTACATGCGCGCGGGCGAGGTCGATGACACACCGTAGGCACTCGCATTTGTCTGGATGGACATCTGCTGTACGCACTGGATTCTGTTTCTCGTACTGGCGGATTATTCTTTTTAGCATCTCAATCATTAGATGAGCCCTTTATCGTATGCGAGCCACTCAGGAATCGAGAGCTCGTACATACCCTTCCCTAAGTCGCGCTCAGCTTCAATCTGGGAGATCGGGATCCATACTGCTTTCTTTTGGTTCCCGTCGTCAGACACGAAGTACGCTTTGTCGGTGTATCTGTGGAGGGCGACTGTGACTTCAACGATCATTTTAGAGCGCCACATACATCAGCGATCATCATAGCGAAATTTGCAAGATCTGCGGTTTCGTTTCCGACGTTCATAGATGCGTCGAGCGCGTCCATTTTACCTGCGCCCCCTACTGGGAACTCGGCAATTGCATCTGCAAGTTCGACCATCTCATCACGAACCCTCATAAAGAGGTCTCGAGGATCGTCGTTTTTCCACCCAGGTTTGTCGTCGTTCTTACGAAGTTTGAGTTCCATTAATTCAGCGAAAGCCTGAACTTCAGGTCGGAGTGTGATGGGTTTTTCCATAGTCATATTCCTCTTAGTGTTTTCCACCCTTCGGCTTCTTGTTCTGTGTCATAGAAACGATAGATCCCGGGGCTTAGTTTGAGGAACCAGATCCGAAAGGGTCCCTGCCAGTCATATTTGTTAGGTGGACCCTCATATTTCATACGATCGACATGGCCTGATTTTTTATTGCGATAGACCACATTGCAATGTTTAATGAGATCATCTCGGACACCGCCGTATTCTATGAATGTCGTGTACGGCGTATAGATCCTTCCGCGGGCGCTCATTAGTTCAGTCCTCTCAAGATTTTCTCTTCTTCGATTGGCTCAGATGAGTAGAACCAACGAAAATCGTCATAATAGATGCCGGTGTCGTCGACTTTTAAGATCCATACCTGGATCTCGTTCAGGTAATTGGAAACGTCTTTATCTGGCCATTCGAACTTCAGGCGGGCGTGCTCGCCAATCTTCATGGCGTTGAGGTCGACTTTTCTAATGGCGTGTTTCTCGTAATCGTCAAAAATCTTCTCTGGTGTGCCGCCATTTCTGAAATAATCAGCTAATGATCCAGATTCCACTAAAAGCATTTCGCCGCGGCTGTAGGGGTTTTTCATCAGATAAAGCCTTTCTCCAAGGCGAGCCACTCGGGCATAGAGAGCTCGATCTTCGATCCGCTTTTGTATTCGTAGCCTTTCAGCTGGGACGTAGGTACCCATACTGCTTGCTGGCGCTCTCCAGTGTCCGAGACATAGAAAGCCTTGTCTGTTTCGCCGTGTAGAAAACATAGTACCTCAACGATATCGGGTCCCATTGAATTATCCTTTCAAGAGTGAGATTGGTTTTAAGCGAGGATCAGCGATGATTCGGAAATCAGCCAAGTTGAGTTTCATTACATAAGTGAAAGGCTCTTTTGGCTGAATGTCCCGAAGAGTTCGCTGAGCAACCGCTTCTTCTTTGGTGTTATAGAAGCGCACGATCCAGGTGAGTGGTCCACCAGGGTCACCTACCACAGTCACGATGCCATAAAACTTTACGTCCATAGACCGAGTGATTCGGCAGTTGATTCGGATGAGATCCCCCTCTGCCGGGTTCCATCTGGATTTGTGGCCTTTGATCCGGCCGCGAGCATATTTGAGGATCCAGTCTTCGTTAAATCCTGGTTCTGCTAAGAAACGGGTGAAGCCGTTCTTTGGGTTATGAGATCTGAAATTGGTGTTGGCGGTATATCTTGGGGTCATCGCCTTGTTCCTCTCTTAGAGTGCTTTGTGTTTTAAATGTCCCAGGTCTTTGGGTTCATGTTGGGGGAGATCTCTCATGGCTCGTGCATGAAGGGCTTCATCGAGATTATCGAAAAATCTGAATTGCCGATGTTTCGAAGCTCGAGAAATCCCTGGGAATTCTGGCATCTTGTTATCGTCGTATGGGAGAACCAGACAAAAGACTCGGTATCGTCGAGCCTTCACTGTAAACTGGTGAATGTCCCCGGGGCGGTATGAGAGGTTTTGGTCGAATCTCTCATTGAGCCTTTTGCGAAGAAACTTCTCTATTCGACCGGGCCGGCTGTATTGGGATCTGAGAGTTGAGTACCCTCGTTCCGCGGCGTTTGATGCACGAACAGCTTCGTCATAGGTAAAAGTGCTTGCTTGGGGCATCATATTTGAAATCCTCCAAACCCTTTGGCCAATTTTGGATCTTGGCTCTTGGGCTTTTTCTTTGGTGGTTCTTCCAGCCCGCGCAAAACTCGTTGAGCTACCAGCGGTCCTGGATAGAGACACATACGATATCGATCGGCCGCCTCACCTCCCTCGCATAACTTGAGAGCGAAGAATTGATGAGGCGACTCCTCGACATTTGTTGAATTGATGAAAACCGAGAAGATGGCGCCGGCAAGAAACTTCCACGAGTTGTCTACGCGCTGAACAGCGCGCATACACTCATCGTAGTCATACCATGGCTGCTCGTGCAGGTTTTCTACTTTATGCTGCTTGCTCGACATGATTACGGGTTTCCCATTCTTTCATCACCCGACGAGCCTCAGTCTCGTTCTTGGGTGGCGATGTGAACAGCGCCCGTGAACCATCTTCAAAACTCAGCCGTGTCCAACCTCGATCGCCTTTGCGATAGAGCAACACCTCGTAAGATGTTGGGTGAGCTGAATACTCATGAACCGTACGAACTTTGAATTCGCAGGCGATCTCAGGTTTAGTCATAGCCGCCTCCTTTGGTTACTAGAGACTATGAAGCGATAGGACGCCTTTAGCTGAATCTTCCGAATCTGTAAAACGATAGTTATCTTCTGGATTAGCGGAATTAACCCGGACCCGAACAGCCCAGATAGGATCCACTTGAATAAATCTATCGATTCGGCGGATGCTCCCCGTCCTCATTTGCTTGCAGTGATCGAGAAGTTTCTCGCTCGTTCCGCGGCCTTGATATGAGAAAAATACTTTTGGCTCTTCACGCTCAACAGCTTCTTTCGAAGCTTCGGCTTTGATCTCTTCGAGATGTGTTCTTTTCTGAACCAGGGATTGAATCAGCAGATCGAGATGATCGATCGCGACTTGAGCCTCTGACGCAGTAAGGGCGTGGATATGTTGTGCCATGGTGGGAGATCCATGTAATTTTGGGTTGTGGCAGCAGATCCCCGAGGGTCCCAGTTTTGTGAGAGCTGATCCCTCGGTTCACTGCTTGAAGCCACATATTGTGACACGTTCCGGTATTAGAACGCTCGGAGTTTGTATCCGAGAACTGTCGCATCGTCAAAGAAATCGTGTTCCGTGTGTTTCACAAAGACGGTCGCGTTCTGGTTCAGCTTATAATCCACCTGGATTTCAGCTTGAGGTTCCCAATTCTTTTGATCGGCCGACCAACGGTACCGGAAATGAGAGCCTACAGAAACCCGGGGGGTAAACTGATATTCAGACTTCAGTCCAAAGCGAGCGCGCGCCCCGGCGTCGAAGGCGTCGGGCGAAGCGTCTGCGGTGATCGTAACAACATCCATATCCAATTCAGCACCAAGCTGGAAAGTGATTGATTCGTTGTAGTCTGGCTGTTCACCGGGTGCATCTTGGATGTTCGCGAAGAACTTCACTTGCGGGTGCCATTGATAGGCGCCTTCAACGAAGATCGTATTTTCACCGTCTTCCCGGAAGGTTGCTTTGCCGTAAACCGAGAGTTGTTCTGGTTCCCAGTTATGCGCAGCTTCAACGATTGCAGCTGGTTCAGCGAGAATGCCATCACCAAAGCCGTCTTGTAGTGTGATGAAGAATTCCATTGGATCCTACTCCTAAAATTGAGGTGTGTAGATCACCATACCAAAGATGAAGCTGATCCACCCGACGAGCCATAGCAATAATCCAGTCGGTAAGCCAGAAGGGTATTTTGTAAGATGCCCTTTGATATACGGCTTTTTCGGGTTCGCATGAAGCGCGTATACGATGACACAGAGAAACATAGTCACGATCGCTGAGTTGGCGGCACCTGTATAGGAATCAACATAATTAAATGCCTCGCCTGTAAACATATGTTTCTGCCACCAGAAAAAGCGATTTATGAACCCCATCCCTACCAGACCAGCTAGGCCAGTGGATAGGATTGCAGTTCTGGTTTTCAGAACATCCAATGCCTCTGAGACAGATCTAACAACCTCAAGAGCCCAAAGAAGGCGCCAGAGCACCATGATAAATGCGATGACAGCCACAATGACCTCCATCGTATAACCACCGGCAGTAGCCCGGTTTCCGTCCACATTAAAAATTGGGAGGACCCAATTAAACACATTGTGGATGCTGGATCCTATAGCTGTCATCATAGTCAGCGCTGCAAGGATCCACGCGGCAAAGCGTAGGTATCGCATTAGGATTCTCCCAAAAAATCAGAGATGTCTTTCATAGGCTTGAGGCGTTTAAGCGCTTCGTCGAAGCGTTCCTTTGCCTCCCTATTCTTACGAACGGCACGATCCTTCCGATCATCGCGTTCATTGGGAGATTTCTTTTTTGTTTTGAAGAACGGCATTAGGATCCTCCTGAGGTCAGGACGTCCGTCATTTTATTTAATGCCTGAGTATTATCATTAAGGGCGGTAACGACCGTTTCAGTATCTCCTCGAGCTTCATCTGCTCGTTGATTCTGGAGGCTGAATATGGTGCGGGCGAGTAAACCAATTACGCCGGCAAGACCGGCGATTGTGCTGAGGAACCAACTCAGTGGTATTGCTACCTGGTTTGCAATCTCGCTTTCCATCGATAACCCCATAAACGTAGTTTCGCTTATTGTCACTTACATCAGATTTGTAATAGATAACAAGTCTGTGTTACAAAAAAGAACCAAGACAAGAGCCTTGGTTCTTTGATCTATTGAATGTAGGAAACCGAGATGCGAACTAAATCTGACACCCCGAGCCCAGATTCACTTCTTAGCCGCCGTCTTCCGACGAGTGCTCGAGGTAGCGCGACGTGTTTTCCGGTTGGTGCCACCGGCGCCGGCACTGGGGCTTTCAACTTTGGTCTTTGGAAGCGGCTTCACGCTCTTGAGAGCGAGCTTGAGCCGACCATCCAAGGTCTCGACGGCCGCTTGAGCAATACCAAGGTCGGCTTGTAGCTTTCCCATATTTTGCTGATTAATCTGCATCAGGCCCAAAATTCCTTTGGCTTCCTGTGTTAGGGCTTCGGCATCGTAGTTTTTACCGTGGATCTCAATAACTTGCACTTGGGTAGTCCTCTCAGTTTAGAATCATTGCAACGCCAATAAGCCCAAACACCGCGCCTGCCAATGCTTCAGCGTATTTTATGTGATCGTACTTTGGATCCCATGGTGGGACCCACATTGCGATAGCGTAACAAGTCGGCATGAAAACAGCCAAGCTGAGCGACCACAAACCGGCGAACCCATAGCCTAAATGCCAGAGCCCGTATGAAAATATAAAGATTGGCACAGCTGTAGTGGCAGCCATCACCAAAAAGTCTCTCTGGACCGAATGATCACTGCGACCAAGGTCAAGAGCCCGGAACCAACCGACAAAACGCCAACCTAGCATGGCCAGACCGATTAAGATGCCGGCATATCCAAGGAAGAGCCAGCCAACAAAGCCAATGCTGATGGATCCAGTATAACGATCACCATGTTCCCAGCCGATCCACATATTGGCGACTGCAGTCACGGCAGCGAGGATGAGGTAGATACCCCAATCCATAATCTCAATTGGGGGATTTAACATATCAAATTCCTTTTACGCGGCATGTTCTAATTTTTCTAAACGAGCTGCGAGATTCGCAATAAAATCACTCTGCTCTAGAACTATTTCTTCAAGCCGATGAACTAACTTTTTTAGTTTTTTAATTTTACCTTCTTGCTCATTCACTCGGTAAATAACAAAAGGTGCTGTACGCTCATAAGCGAAATCTTCAACTTCTCGCTTTCCATGTTTGTTAGGCTCACCAAAACCGCATAGTTGAGGGAAGTCTTTTACGAATCGATCTGCAAGCATTCCATAATAGGAGTGGTCTTCAGGATCGATTGTAAGAGCTGGGTCTGACCGATACCAAATTAGAGTATCTGGTTGAGCGCATACTTCAAAAAACTTATCAACAGATTCTTTAGTAAGATCTTCTCGTATAGGTTTGTATTTAGCTGCAGAAGTTGATCTCTGAAAGCCACCACTAGAGCCAATACGAACATTTACACTGCCGGCAGTTGTAGAATTATAAGTGCCTACGCAATAAAGAAGTCCGCCAGACATATATAACACCGTCGAGCCATTTTCTTGGACTCTCCACTGTGCTTGATCTACTTCGATAGAATAATCACTTGTGGAGGATAAATCATTAAAGGTTAATTCTGGAGCAAAGCCTTCCAGGGTCATAGACCCCGCTAAAATATGACCATTAACGGTTAAAGGATGTGCGACAGAAGTAGTTCCAATACCTAAGTTCCCAAGAAAATAGCCACGTCCTTGGTTGCTCGTATTAGAGTACAAATTCATAATGGATGCACCATTCTGATTCCAAACTATTGCGTTGTTTGCAACGTTAGCTGAAGTGGTGATTAATAAACCATCAGCATCTGTACCACTTGTAGCGCTAATACTTAGTCCATAACCTGCAGTATTATAAATGGTTATTCCACCATTAGTACTAACAGTGCCTAAGGTTGCTCCTCCAGTTCTCCAAATTAACGGAGGAGTCCCAGATGAGGCATCAATGGCCACTTCGTAACCATAAGTGTTCCATCCAGCATTACCTCGTCCAAGTACAGTAAAACCTTTATTCAGGATACCGGAAGAGCCCACAGTGAAATTTGGTCCAGATACAGGAGCAGCTCCCGCCCCTAAGCCGTATCCATCAATAATTACTTTAGTAGCAGGAGCGTTATTTACAGCGCCTACACTAAAGTTAATAGCGCCGTTTCCTGCATTAGTAGCTATTAACGCAATCTCAGCCGTCCCTAAAGAAGTGTGGTCTATTGTGCCACCAGATCCTGAAGCATCGCGATCAAAATTTACATTCAAGAACATATAATCATGTGCGCTACCTGCAACATTATATCTATGCTGTCGACGTCCTTTGGCGTTTCCAGTTCCAGCAATAATGTCTTTGTAGGCGTTTTGTTCAATATCGCCGTGCACAGTTAAAAGACTAGTAGCTGTGAGTGTGCCAATACCTACGTTACCACCATCGGGATTTAGTAATAGACCAAATTGCGCAGATTCAGCATCGTTTGTAGATTGAATAGAAGCCCATTGGCCGACGCCCGATTCCCAGTAAGTTTGAAAACGTAGTTTTTGATCTGTTGCCTGAAAAACAAAATCGCCTACTGTGTCGGTGTCGTCTCGAATATGTAATGCTCGAGTGCCTAAAGTTGGCGCAGTTGGTCCACCATAAATAGAACCAACAACTCGAATATCATTTGAAAATGTCCACTGACCCGTAACAGTTTCATCATCGGCAAGAACAGCATCACCTGTTCCGCCACCCGCTGGTGTGTTGATCAGGTTGTTATAGTCCAGATAGTAGGACCCTTGTTGGCCATCCAAAAGATCAGCATCAAGGTTTGATGTGGCACCATCAACTGTAAGCAATTTTGTAAGAATATCTGCAGCCGTATAAGCACTGGCAGCTAGATACCCGCCGGCAGCATGGTCACCCCAACCAAAAGCTGTGTTCCAGTTTGCCTCATTGGCTCCATCTGCGTAACCAGCAGCTGCGTGATCACCCCATCCATGGGCTGTATTCCAGTTCGCAGAGTTATCTGTGAAACCGGTAATTTCACCAATTGCATGGGTGTGACTGGCAGCCGCATAAAAACCAGCTGGCTGAATACCTGCTTCTGCCAGGGTTTGGTTTTCCCAACCCGTAGCAGTTTTCATCAAGATTTCACCAGTTGCCACGGTTGTGATTGTGACATCTGTCAAATCATCAAGCGCTGAGGCTAGACTTGAAATGGCTGATTGAACAAATGCTGTGGTAGCCAGTTGAGTTGTATTGGTTCCGCCTGTGGCAGTTGGCGCCGTTGGAGTACCGGTAAGGGCCGGAGAAGCCAAAGGAGCCTTGGTAGCCAATTGACTTGTCATTGTCGCAGCAAAATTTGGGTCATCACCTAATGCTGAAGCAATTTCATTAAGGGTATCCAAAGCTCCTGGCGCCGCATTGATCAAATTAGTGATCTGAGTGTCAACATACGAAGTCAGAGCATAGCCCGAGAGATCTGCAGCCTCGAGTTTATTGTCGAGTTGCGTCTGAAGACCGGTGACTTCACTGATAGTGTGTGTATGACCAACTTCAGAGATGCCTGCTTCGCCATAGGTTTGGTTCACGAACTGACCAGCAGAATAACGAAGGATCTCACCATTCTGGACGGTATCCAGAGTGACATTATTCAGAGAGCCAATGCTCTGACCCGTAATGTCTGTAAGATAGGAACCAAGATCGCTGATTTGGGCTTCGGTAATTGTGAGAGAGCCAAGATCAGTAATCTCAGATAATGTATGCGTATGGCTGGCAGCTGCTCGAGTAGCGATCGCTGCATCCAAGGCTGCTTGCTGAATAGCCGTATCCGCTAAACCACCTTGAGCGGCTGTAGCAAAATATTCGACATCCTGAACCGCGGCTGTGCCGTAAATCGACAAGGAGTCGGCAAGCTCAATATCGGTGATTAGGAGAGATGCCGCAGCGGCAGCAATCATCTCAGACCATTTGACTGAGTATGGTGTTCCTGTGCCAGCAGATCCTTGGGTCGCCCCCACTACTACTTTGAAGAGGTCGTTATCCTGGGGTAGTCCCATAATTAGTCTCCACTAAGGTCGGGCTGGAAGAGCCGCGATATCAGATCCTGCAATGCCGGCTTGAATATCCACCAAGATTTGGTCGAGATCGTTTTTAATTACAATCACAACATCGCGGGCAGCAAGCGTTTGTCTCAAAATATGATTTGAGGCATTCGTATATGGGAGACCTGTTTTGTTTGGGTTCAACGTCGGAGGTGAGAGATGGTTCTCAGAGAACCCCTCCGTCAGATACTCAGATGCAAAATAACCAGGACCTGACATTGTTCACTCCTTAATCGTTAATCCAGCCATTATCCGTAAATTGCCGATAAAGCAAGCAAAGGCCCTATCGCGCGCGCGTGTTTAAATAGAGGTTTACAAGAATTATTTTTCTACTATAGGGAAGGGGGAGGGGGGTCCCCACGGCGCGTAGCGCCTGGGGACCC
>JGI10211J34971_10004502_pt1 | contig 11044 bp, 10 predicted proteins | sample Etolagsediment_FD_34971 | JGI IMG/M metagenome (IMG submission 34971)
GATCGAATCGGGCCAAGATTTCTTCCCACACGATCCTAAGTTGCATTTCAGCCAGTCTATTTCCCATGCACCGGTGAATCCCAAAGCCAAAGGCTAAGTGGCGTCTGAGGTTATCGCGATTCAGGTCAAACTGATCGGCGTTGGGAAAGACGCTCTCGTCCCGATTCCCAGAGATGTACCACATCACGACTTTGTCGCCCGCTCTAATCGCTTTGCCACCGAGGACAGTATCTATTTTAGCGCGGCGACGCATGTGCGCCAGCGGGGTTTGCCATCGGATGGTTTCACTGACCATATCAGGGATTCTATCGTGATCTGCCTGCACTTGGGCAAACTGATCGGGATTTTGATGCATGGCCAATACGCTCGCTGACATCGTATTACGGGTAGTGTCATTACCACCCACAATCAGCAAGATCAGATTGCCTAGATACTCCATCATGTCCATATTCTTGGTACTTTCACCGTGGGCAAGCATAGAGATGAAATCAAACTGAGGAGGTTCGGCGACCTTCTTGTTCCACAGCTCGAGAAATACGGTGACACACTCCAAGAGCTCCTCGCGGCGTTGTTCTTCGCTGTCAATAATACCGGCGCCGGGTGTCGCTGTGGCTACGTCTGACCAGCGCTTCAATCGCGCACGATCTTCATAGGGAAAATCGAACAATGTCGCTAACATTCGTGTCGTTAGCTCGACCGAGACCGACTCGACCCAATCGAATTCTTGCCCTATCGGAAGATCATCGAGAACCGACTGCGTTCGCTCTCGAATAAGTTTTTCAAAGTTAGGGAGGTTGCCGGGGCCGACCACAGGCGCAACCACTCGACGTTGATCGTCATGTTTTGGTCTGTCCATGGCGATAAACATGGGTAGATCAAACCCTTCGAGAGGGTCGCCTATGGTGATGATGGGCTCCGAGGAAAAAACGTCATGGGCGAGATCAACGGCCATAATGTCTTCGTAGCGCGTGACTGCCCAATACGGACCGAAATTGGAGTTCTCAACGTAGTGAACCGGACTNTCTTCACGCAAACGCGTAAACCATGGTAGTTCTTTGCCAGCCTGAAAAAGGAAGGGGTTCGCTGGATCGAAATCATTGAGTGGTTGGGCATAGGGATCGCTATCGACTTGATCTCTGGGGAAATTATTTATGTCATCGTATAGGCGTTCTGGCATCGTTAGCTCCGTTTGTGATTGGTATTGTGACGGATGAATCATGGGATGAACTCGAGTCTAAACCCCTGTATGGGTGGTGTAATAGGTCTGATTGCGCCAATCGTGCGTAAGGTGTGACAAGGAGAAGACTATGACAGCTGTTTTATATTTTGATGGGCAATGCCCCATTTGTGCCAAAGAAATGAAGCTTCTGAATCGATGGAAATCAGATGGCTTGGCTTTAGTCGACGTTCACTCTGCTGATTTGAGTGAGGCGCTAAAAGCCCAGCGGTTGCAGATACTGCATCTCGAACTTGGAGATGGCAAGGCCCTACAGGGTGTTGATGCCTCAGTGGCCGCGTGGTCGTATACGCCCTTCGGTTGGCTTTTGAGTCCACTGAGATGGTTCTGGTTAAAGCCGCTCGTCGATGTGATTTACCAGCGCTGGGCAGCGCGACGTTATCAGCGTTTATATGCCTGTGCAGTCGCAAATGAGAAGGAATCACGCATTGGATAAATCACATCATCATGCAGTCGTTGTCGGTTATGGTGGCATCGGAAAGGCCTTGGTAGACGCCTTGCTGGCGCAGTCTGACCAGCAGCGTGTCAGTGTTATTTCACGACAAAAAATCAGTGAGCAAAGCGATCCACGAATGGCCTCCTATGTGGTCGATTACGACTCTAACGAAGCTCTGACTGCACTCTTTGATACGCTCGCGCCATTTGATCTGATGATTAATACGGTTGGCGTATTGCATGGTGAAGACTTGCAGCCTGAGAAGCGACTAGCGCAGTTTGAGCCGAAAAACTTTCAGCGTAGTTTAGCGATTAACACTCAGATTAGTATTTTGTTGGCTCAACAAGTAGAGCGCGTGTGCTCGCGAAAGTCTTCGACGGTGCTGGTCGCATTATCGGCGAGAGTTGGCTCTATTACCGACAATCACTCGGGCGGCTGGCTCAGCTATCGTGTTTCGAAAGCGGCACTGAATATGGCGATCAAAACGATCAGTCTCGAGTGGGCTCGAACGCGGCCCAGTATGGCGATTGTTGCGCTGCATCCAGGCACTGTGGATACCGGGCTCTCTCAGCCTTTTCAGTCGCGAGTGCCCGAACAGCAATTATTTACGCCTGCGCTTGCAGCAACGCATCTTTTGTCGGTGATCGAGACGTTAGATGCAACACACAGCGGGCAGTTTTTTGCATGGGATGGGAGTGAGATTGCATGGTAGGTGATTGGTTTAGTCAGGAGGATATTGGTGCTTGGGAGCAGCGTTATCGAGCATCCCTCATCAATAGTGTGACGGGTTATAAGCCAGTGAATCTAATTGGTACGCGTGACCGTGTATCTGTCCATAATCTCGCAATCATGAGCTCAGTGGTCCATTTGGGAGCATCTCCACCCTTGATAGGTTTGATTATTCGGCCAGATAGTGCAGAGCGGCACACGCTCAGAAATATCAGGGAGTACGGCGTATACACCATTAATCACGTTACGCTGTCGAGCTATCGAGCCGCACATCAGACCGCGGCTCGTTACGACGACGTGTCTGAGTTTGAAGCGGTGGGTCTTGTTCCAGAGTATCGAGACGGTTTTGGTGCCCCCTTTGTCGCGAGTTCACCAGTTAAGTTTGGTTTGAGTTTGGTCGAAGAAATTCCCATCCAGTGGAACGGGACGCACTTCATGATTGGCAAAATAGAAACTTTGTTTATTGAACAGGGTTTGGTCAGTGCGACTGGCGATCTGGATCTAGTGCAAGCAGATGTTGCCGCTCTGTCTGGTCTTGATCGTTATTATCGGACTGAATTGATCGATCAGTTACCTTACGCCAAGCCTGATTCTAAGTGATTTATTGATTCAAAAAGTGTGCAGCGGGGTGATCCGAGCAATCGGAGCACCCGTAACAAAGCTGAGTTCCCAACAGCCATCTCGTTCACACCCCCCCCCTATATAGAGATGGCTTTTCGACCCCGGTTAAACCGGGGTTTTTTTATCTTGGTGATTCGCAAGGAGTCTTAATGTCCTTATCAAGAGTGCCGATTTTTTTGGGTATTGCCGGTGCAGTCCCGTTCGTATTGTCGATATTAGGGTTTGTGTACACGCAAGATTATCCAAAAGCGCTATCGCAACACGCTTTTATGATCTACTCGCTGGCTATTTTATGCTTTTTGGCAGGGACTACCTGGGGGGTGGTGCTGAATCGTCCCAAGGCAGAGCGGGTCTGGCCACTGTTAGTAAGTAACGGTGTTGTTCTGTTTGCCGTCGCGGCAATGCTCACGGCAAACCCTTTTTGGGCGACGGTTCTACTGGGGTTGGCTTACTTCGTGTTCTATCTGTACGAACGCTTCGTATTGCAACACACCGCCCCCTATCAAACTATGCGACGCTGGTTGACGGTTTTGGTCGTTCTACTGCATGCGCTATTCGCAGCAGCATTGTCGCTCGACGCTTAAGTGCCGCAAAAGGTCCGACCGATCCAGTCACCGGGTTTCGCAGGTCGCAAATCCTGATAAGACAGTGCTCCAAGGTCATATGGGTGGGTGGAGTTTGTGAATAAGGTGTGGCATTGACTCGAATCGCCCGTTTCTGCCGCCGTAATCGCAGCCTCAACTAGATGGTTGCGAGGAATCATCAGTGGATTGACGCGTGGACCTGAAAATATCGGTGTGAACGAGCGCACGATTGAACACTCATCCAGAGCGCTGACCTCGGGACTCGCCTGTGTTATCAGGGTTGTAGCACTTTGATCGTGTCTTGCTACTGACTCGAGATAAGCAAAGCTGAGGGTGAAGTCGAGTTGTTTCTGCTCTAAATAATCCAGTAGGGGTTTAATGCGGTCATCGAATCGAGCTGGCGTGACGGCTAGTCCCAGCTTTTGGGCATAGAGCGTTAACCGATAGCGCTCGAAGGTGGGCATAAAGTCGCTCAGAATGGATTCCGCTTCTGCGACCACCTCTGAATCGGTACCCTTGAATAAAGGCAGCAATGCCTCTGCGAGGCGCGCGAGATTCCAAAGTGCGATCGCGGGCTGCTGGCTGTAGCGATAGCGCCCTGCAGTATCAATCGATGAAAACACCTGTTCCCAAGAGAACTGGTCCTGAAAGGCGCAAGGACCATAATCGATCGTGAGGCCGCCAATAGACATGTTATCGGTATTCATAACACCGTGAATAAATCCCAGAGTGTCCCAGCGCGCAATGAGCTCCGCAGTGCGTTCAGTCACGAGCCGCAGAAGAGTAGGAGCATTGCGAGCTGCAGGGGGCACAGTGTGGTAGTGAAGTTCAAAGGAGCGAGTGAGTAATGCCGTCAAGGCTTCTACGTCACCGCGCGCTGCCGCATACTGGAACGAGCCAAATCGAATATGACTCGGCGCGACTCGAACTAAAATGCCGCCAGGTAAAGAGCGTTCTCGGATCACTGAGTCGCCTGTAGAGAGTGCCATCAAAGCCCGTGTGGTGAGCACGCCAAGGGCATGCATAGCTTCGCTGACAATGTATTCTCGAATGACTGGACCGAGTGCAGAACGCCCATCGCCACCGCGCGAGAAGGGAGTGCGCCCAGCTCCTTTCAGTTGTATCTCGAATCGCTCATGAGTTGGTGAACTCAGCTCTCCAAGCAGTAGTGCTCTGCCATCACCCAATTGCGGGTTGTATTGGCCAAACTGAAATCCCGCATACGCGGTGGCGACCGAGTTGTAATGCTCTGGTTCAGCGCTGCCTGACAACCAAGCCAGTGCCTCGGGGGAGTGGAGCCAATCGGTTGAGACGCCCAGTTGCTCGGCAAAGATGGCATTGGTCATGAGCCTAGCGGGGTCACTTACCGATGAGGGCTTAGCGGCCTTGGAGAGCAGCTCTGGCAGGTCATCGTAGGGTTGAACCAAATCGTTTTGCATGGCAATTGTCTCATAACGAGTGAAGCCGTAGGTTAGCATTATCTGCTACTGTATGCAGGAACAGAGTCTGTGGAATGAGCCATCGGACACGGGAGTAATTGATGATATCTCACCTCATTGAAGCGACTGAGCTGATAGCGCGACTGGATGACCCAAACTGCATTGTGATCGATGCCAGCTGGTATTTGCCGGCCATGCAACGAGATTCAGATGAGGAGTATCGGCGCGCTTGTATACCGGGTACCGCGAGATTTGATCTTGATCGCTGGAGTGACCACAGTTCGCCGTATCCGCATATGTTACCTGATCCAGAACAGTTCGCTGACGCCATGCGTTATTGCGGCGTGAGTGATGACAGTGCGGTGATTGTTTATGACGGGATGGGGATATTTTCAGCGCCTCGCTTATGGTGGATGTTGCGTAGCTACGGACACGGAAACGTGCGTGTTCTCAATGGCGGACTGCCGGCTTGGGAGCGTGAAGGCTATGTCACAGAGCTAGGTGAAGACCGAGACCGGGGCGGCCGATTCACGCAACGCTCAGTCAACCCCGGGTACTGGGCCGACGCACATGATGTCCTCACCGCAATGAATGGTCTCGGATCTCTCGTGATTGACGCGCGTTCCCTCGGGCGTTTCAAGGGTTCAGACCCAGAGCCTCGAGCTGGACTGCGCAGTGGGCACATTCCCGAATCGCGCAACATACCTTACGCCGAGGTACTCGACGCCGCCGGTAAGTTGCAGCCCTTGGATGTGTTGCGTGCCAGATTTACGGCTGCTGGGGTGAGCCCAAACCATAAGCTCATTGCGAGCTGTGGGAGTGGTGTGAGCGCGTGTATCTTGGCACTGGCTTTACACCAGCTTCAATTCGACTCAGTGGCTGTTTACGATGCCTCTTGGTCAGAGTGGGGTGGTGATGCCACGTTTCCTATCGCGAGATTCTCGCAATCCTGAGCTTCTGTGGGTACTATGCCGAACTGTTGAACTTCGCTCTGAATACCGCCCTTAGCTCAGCTGGATAGAGCGTCCCCCTCCTAAGGGGAAGGCCTCAGGTTCGAATCCTGAAGGGCGGGCCAAATGCTTTATATATGTCGTTGATATATATAGTTTTTAACTCCCCAGAATGCTCAAAAGTTGTCACATTGGTTGTCACATCATATGATGACAGGAGATAACTGTGAGCAATCTAATGGATTCCAAAATCAAGTATGTTCGTTATGAGAAGGGTAAGCCGTGGTATAGACGGCGTTATCCTACAACTCTCCGTGGTCATCCTCAGCTGGAGGGCAAGGATTATTTTAGAAAGCGAATCAAGGCCGATCCAAATGATGCACAAGCCTTCATAGCTGATTGGAACAGTCTCAACTCGGCTTATGATACCTTTGTGAGCGCCTTGTTCAACGTGAATAGAAATGTTATCGAAGAGGCGCAATTGACCAAGAAGGCACTCGACTATTTACGCATGATTGACGTTTCTGCGGGGATGTTTGGTGGAAAAGAAGCGCGGTTTGATGGAGAGGTCAAAGACTGGTTGCTGGATGAGCACTTTGATGAGATGCAGCGCCATTATTGGGCTGAACGCGAATCAGGGCACGATAATGATCCCTCAGAACTTGTCGCTATACAAGAAGAGGCGTGGCGTTTAGTTCACATGCCGAAAGATACACCTACGCAATACAAGACCTATTCGCAGATCTTCGAAGCTTATTGGATTAGTCAGAATATGTCTGAGAGTAATAAGCGAGACAGAGAGACCAAACGTTTACGATATGAGTTTGTAGACGTGATTGGTGGTGACTGCATCGTAACATCTGATGTACTCAAGGATCATCTCGTCAAATACGCTGCGTTTATGCGAAAGAAGGAAATAATCTTTAAAGGGAGCATAAAAACGCTGAGTGAATCAACGATAAAAAAATATATCAACGTCGTTACCCAACCAATCATTTATCACAACGAGTATGTTGAGTCTGAGGCGGAGAAGATAGAAGTCAAACGCCCCAAATTCAGCAAGAGACGGCAAGTTAAGAATAAGAAGCGGCCACTGGACTACATAGATCAGAATAAACTGATGACGCTTATCTGCGGGAGAGGAGACTGGAAAGAGCTTTTTTGTCTGGTAGCTATTCAAACAGGGATGCACCCCAGCGAAGCTGTGCAGCTCTCAGCAACCAGTTTTAACTTTACCAACATACCTGCAGTTGTCTCGCTTAGTGGTGAGGGGCCAATCAGGAAAACAGAAGCGCGACAAAGACTAGTGCCGTTAGTTTACAGAACTGAAAGAATCAAAGATTTGGTTGAATGTGGGCATCTTGAGGTTCTGACAAGTAAGACCACGGATAACATCAGTGCCCAACTTAAGACCATGTTGTCATCGGTGGGTAAAGATTACACAGCCTATAGCCTACGACACACACTCAGGCATAACTTTGCAAGTGCAGCCATTCCTGTAGATTTGCAAGCAGAGATAGGAGGTTGGGAAGCTAAGGGCAGGGAAATGAGCGAGTCTCAAGCGGGATATGCCGAGCTGGGAAAAGACACTAATGAGCGTATAAAGGCTCGCGCTAAGGCTCTTAAACGCTCGTTAGCACACCTTTTGACACCAACAGCATCCAACGCTGTGAGTATCAAAAGTGCTTGAGTGAGGGGCTGTGTAGGTGCTTAAGACTCTTCAACAGCTTTCTTACGGGCTATTTCATACTCGTCTTCGGTGAGCAAGCCTTGATCGAACAAGCCCTTGAGTTCGATCAGTCTATCTTTGAGAGATTTACTATTCTCAACCTCATCACCCGAGCATTTTCTGCTGTATAGACCTGTCAAGTGAGTTATGCGGTCGTCAACAGAATCCTCGTTTTTGTTGCTTCTAACTTCATTGACAATGATGCCTGGCCAGAACACGATAGCTAAACCTATGTTCTTGCCCGTGACGCCAGATTCATCTTTTACTTCTTCAAAGATTGCTCCTAACTGTGCTAGCTCAGCCTGAATCTGACTACAAGACTTTGCCTCATCGCCCACCTGCACTGTCTGAATACTCTTGTTACTGACGCATCCAGTCATTATTGCTGCAACTAAACTTAAAAGAATTATTCTCATGGGGTTAACCCTGTTGTTGTTGTCCAACCACACTGAGGCAGAAACATATTAAAAGCAAACTTTATATATTTTTAATTGATCATTTTTTGTACAGTTAATCTTGGTCAATCTCAAGAGGGCCGAGACAACACTTAATACACAGACCTTCGCAATCAACCCTTTCGAGGTTCAAAACATTCCGAGGCTCAGTGAGCCAAGCAATGAGCGTGAAGCCTTCTATCAATTACAGAACCTCAGTAGAAATGGTTTATTAGATTTAGAGCTGACCAACAGAAATCTGAGCACACTCGAAAATAACGAGTTATTGATGAACGTGTTGGGTGTTATTCCTGAGGCCGGTGCCTTGTATCCATCGGTTGAGGGCTACAGCGCCATGAGTTTTCAACAGCAATTGAAGATGGCCGCGAGAATGATTGAGGCTGCACCGGCACTTGGGCAACACCGACAAGTGATCATGGTGCAAATGCATGGGTTTGACACTCACGATAATCAAGACCGCGATCTACCAAAGTTAGTCAATGCGATGTTTGCTAACTTAGAGGCATTCCAGCAAGACCTAGAGGCACGAGGGCTCGACGAAAGAGTTGTGACTTTTAATCAATCTGATTTTGGCAGAACACCGACGATCAACGCGAATGGCACCGACCACGGTTGGGGCGGTCACTATTTCATGATGGGCACGCCCGTGAAGGGTGGCAAGGTGATAGGAGAGATTCCAGAATTTGGCGTTGAAACCGAAAAAATGCTCTACAACTTGTCTATTCCCGACTTCAGCGTCGAGCAATATGCTGCCAATATCGCCAAATGGTTTGGCCTAAGTGCTTCTGAAATTAACGAAGTGTTTCCAAACTATGCCAGGTTCGATGATGTGGATTTTGGGATCTTGTGAGAATCCTCTAAGTCAACGGTCAACGCCCTATTAGGTATCGGCGCGGCAAGCAGCATATGTGCACGTTTGTGTCAGTCTCCCCGCCTCTGAAAGAGACGCCAGACGTGCCAAAGCTCTATCATTAGCGTAGATCAACTCTTCTGATCAATCGAGCGCCATCGCTGTCAATTCGCTTTATCTCAAACCACTCCGCACTGCGAATAGCTCCGTCTGGGACTGAATAGTAAGCTCTTTTCCCCACAGGTTGTGACCCAATATCGGATTCACCATTGTGAGAGGCATATGCGTAAATTGGACGTAAAGGGAGCACTAGCTCGCCAAATCGTTTATCACTGACGACTACAAATACCTGGCCCACCGGGAAGCCCTTTACGCTTGACACTGAAGGCAAGGTAGAGTCTGAATAGGGTCCAACTCGGACGCGCTGCAGGCCCTGATCTGCGGTAATCTCGGGCGCAGCTGAGCTTGCCTCAATGATCCTCTTGCGTGCTTGGGTGACGGTATTCTCATTTATCACTAGAGTCCCTAATTCAGGATTCATATAGAACTGAATACCAGTAGTCGAAACATGATCCCCGTGGCCGTAGCTGTCGCCAGTAAGTGCCAAACCTAAGAGTGCCAATGCACGGATATAGTTATTCATAATAAATCCCAATTAATTTGGATTTGGTGTCCTAACCCAGACCACTCGTATAGTAAAATTATATCTCCATATTTCTCAATATAGTCCTCCCTTGACATCATCTGAGAATCCCAAATGAATCGGCTCTCCGCAACAGAGTAGGCTACGCTTTGTGTCCTGCACCAGCGGTCAGTAATCAATTCTGAATGCCACTCGTACAAAGGACAACCGGAGTCTACGAAGCCGCTAAAAATCCCATCGTACACGTCATAAAATTCCTCGAACGAATCCTCGACTTTGAGTTCATCAAACAGCCCTGGGTCCAGAGGATTTACCCGAATCCCGACAGTGCTCCAAGCCGAACCAGTTTCAGGCTGCGATATGGGCACACAACTAAGGTCATCGGGGGTGCTGAATACGTTGCTATTTAGATTGTCGTTGTACTCTCCGTCCAAATACCAATCGACCTTAAACAGGTCGGGTGGCACCTTTGTAGCGGTGCACGCAAAATAATCACCTGATTGGTTGGTAAAAAGATCGGTATCAGTATCGTCAAGGTACCTTCGTATAGTCGCTAATATAAAAGCCTCTTCACCTATGGGGTCATATAAAAAAGCATCGGTTAGATGTCTCGACTCATAGAATAAAGACGCATCTTGTGGCGATGTATAATCGCCATTCATCACATTGTTATAAGTGGTTCTGTGACACTCAGAATCATGAACATAGCAACCAGGCCATGCCCCAATTGCAAGATTGGATAAGTCACTTTGAACATCTCTGCCAGGCAAAACGCCAGTTCGGTTTGTGTCTTTTAAATGATGATCCCATTTAATCAAATAGTCGGGGTCCTGCAGGGTGATATTGGCATAAAATGCATCGAGTAGGCCGAGTCGCTCGGACATATCGACAATTTTATTACCCTCATCGTCCTCTCGTTGATAATCAGAGGTATAGTCATCACCTAAGTTCATGAAAGCGTGTCCAAATTCATGTTTCAAAACCGCCAGGGTGAAGTTGGCTGTGCCAAAGTAGGTATTCTCTGCTGGATTATTTACTAAGGGTTGAATGTTTATGTTGCCCAAATTTACTCCCCGTCCCGATACGCCGGTAATTACCGAGATGTAGTCGGGGTGGGGGGCATCAGAGAAATCTGCCAAGGCCAAGAAAACAGCATCACGAACATCATCAATACAAAAGATATCTTCATCTTCATCGAAGCATCCCGTTTCGACAGATAGGTTGGATTCAAGGCTTGGTAAAAAGTCTACTAAGTAAACGTTAAACGTTCTGTTGATCAAAGTTTGTAGCGAATCCTTGCCATTGCTTAAATAGGTAGAAAAATAAAAATGAAGCATTTCAATTGCTTGCTCATGCCTCTCTGCAGTCAAG
>JGI10211J34971_10004504_pt1 | contig 11043 bp, 7 predicted proteins | sample Etolagsediment_FD_34971 | JGI IMG/M metagenome (IMG submission 34971)
CAGACCGAGCTGACGTTGAGCGCGGATTTCATCGTTAACAGGTGCATCAGCGTTCCAGTCAAAATTCTTGAGCTGATTGCCAAGGGCTACAACGTCTGCCAGTTGAGGGCTGGCGGGGCTGATGTTGTCTTTGAACTTGGCGTCTGATGGTGGGACGACAGTAGCGGTAACGGTGCCTGTAAATGTGGCGGTGCCGTCTGCTTTCAGGCTGATGTTCGGGGCGGATGGTAACGTCCCGCCGATGAGCATGTTGCCCGTTTTGTCGATTCGGGCGCGTTCAATGGGAGTATAAGTATTGCCTAGAACGCCGCCAGTACCAAAGGTTAAAGATTCATCAGCTGCCTTTACATTAACTCGATAGGCTGTGTCGTCTGCTGCGCGAGCCAATATGCTGTACTGACCCGTTGAACTTACTCCAATACTTTGGAGTTGGACGTGTGGATTGTTTTTAGAGATATTAAGGTCTGCCGAAGGGTTAGTTAGACCTATACCTACAACACGATTCGTTGAATCGATTGTAAAAAGACCACCAGCAAAGTCCGCGCCGCCGTCTGCCTTCAGCTCAATCTTCGGGGCACCAGTCGTATTGCCGACCTTCACATCGCCTCTGGTAAAGACATCATCACCAGCATTCGTTGGTGCAAGCTCCGTTCCAGTGCGGGTCCACTGATCGTCAGAACCAACAGCGCCAACGCCAGCCAGCTTCACCACGTTGCCAGCCGAGTCCTTGATATAAGCCGCTGGGCTATTAGCGTTAACATTCAGCGCCAATTCGCCTTCAGTTAAGTCACTAGGCTGCGGTGCCTTGTCCTGAACACTGGAATGCTTCAGCTTAATGTTGAGTGACATTTAGATAACCCTCCCGGGCTGTAGAAACAGGCGCATACCGCGCTAGCTACAGCATAGGCAGGGTCAATAAACGCCCCCATCAATATCACCCAGCAGCTTGCTAGCGGAGACATTGGAAATCTGCGTATCACCAACCTGCCCTGTGATCTTTGCTGCTGCTACATCAGCAATCTGCGCATCAGTCACCTGACCTGTCAGCTTGCTTGCTGCCATCCCAGCAATCTGTGCATCTGTCAGCTGTCCGGTGATGTTAACTGCAGCAACGCTGATCGTTCCAGATGCAACATCAACCCACGAAACACCATCCCACAGCTGCAGCGTGCTAGTGGTCTCGTTGAAGATCAACCGACCGTTATCAGCGCCAGCCACTGTGAGCATGTCACGCTCAACGGTGCTCATGCCCTGGGGCTGCAGCAAATAGCCTTTAGTCAGTGCCATCAGTACGTTCCCCCTACCAACACTTTAGACGGCTGCCACGAGCCAAGCGTGGCAGACCACTGAAGATATTCTTCAGCTGCAGTGCCATCAGGCAGTGTCGTTCCACCGCCACCACCACCGCCAGTGCTGGCGACACCTTCAATGATGATCCAGTAATCAATATCATTTGGCGGTGGTCCCGCAAAATTCACCGTCCGTGGTGCGGTAAACGTAAAATCAACGCCTGGTTCCTGGATGATGCCGCCAAGGCTTACAAGCAAGTTGTTGGCACTGTCTGCATCACGAGTCAACGTAAATGTGGTCCGTGAACCATCGATAGCTTCAACGAATGTTGCCTTCTGCGCTGCTGTTGGCTTGTTAATCCACTTGTTGGTGGCACCGTCAAAGATCAACGTATCGCCTGATGCTGCCGTCGTGATCGTGACATCAAGCAGATCTGACAGCTTTACTGTCGTGCTGCCTGCACCGTTCAACGTGTCAACACGCTGCCAACCTTGCGCTTGACCTAAACACAGCGTCCAGTCGCCATTGTCATAAAGCTGACCGTTGTACGTTCCAGGTGTAGTTGCAACCAGATAAGCACCGGTCAACGTATCGCTTGCTGCTGGTATTGGCGCACCTGGCACCAAACCTGCAGCACTGCCAAAGGTAGTAATCTGATCTACATTGCCGGTGCTTGCATCAAACGTGCCGCAGAAGCGTAAATTCTCTTCCGAAAGCCTGCCGAAACCAACAGGAATCCAGCTGTTGCCCGACCACGTACGCAACTGCGCCGTTGATTCTTGATACCAAAATTGCCCGGTGTAATGATCCGTGCCAGACGGTTCAGCCTCTTGAATTAGGACGGTGCTGTAGTCAGCAAACTTTGGATTGGTCAGCGAACGATCTGCAATCCGCGAAATATCTAGGGTGCCGCTAGTCAGCTTGTCTGCACTGATGTTTGGAATGTCAGCCGCAGCAAGAGGCAATCCCGCAATGACGTGCCCCTGCTGGTTGACCGTTACCTTCGGGTAACTGCCAGGCAAGACTGTTGTGTCGTCATGCGTTACAGCACCTGTGCCATCAACGGTCAATCCAGGGCCAGGTACAGACACAGCACCTGCTGTGGTGCTAGTCGCTAGCGGTAGATCTGTGCTGGATAGTGCTGCAGCGGACGTGATATGTCCGTGCTCGTCATAGGTAATACCGCTCGTAGTACCCGCAAGAATGCTGGAACTATGGTCCAGAGCGCCAACGCCATTAACAGTCAGCCCTGAACTGGCTGGAACGCTAAGACCGCCAATCGTTGTAGCTGTGCCTACTGGCAAGTCACTGCCAATTAGTGCCGTTGTGTTGGTGATATGTCCTTGAGCATCAAACGTGATGCCGCTACGAATTCCCGCCGTGATGGCATTGGTGTGACCAATGTTTCCCGTGGTCTGATCTAAGCCACGGTCTGTGACAGCACCAATCGAACCAGGCGGCAACGTGCCAGGTGCAATCTTGCTGCCATCAATCGGCCCAGCAATCTTCCGGTCTGTAATTGCCGCATCAATGACGGCATTGGTGTCAACACTGTTGTTGGCAAGCTGACTAGCGCCGACAGCATTCGGGCCAATCTGTGTTGCACTCACGCTGCCTGCAACTAACTTGCCGCCGTCAATACCAGAGGCAAGCTTGGCGTCTGTGACTGTTCCATCAGTCAGTTTTGCGCCATCAATACCAGCAGCGAGCTTGGCATTGGTAATCGCTGCATTTTGAACAGCAGCCGTATCAACGGCGTTGTTGGCAAGTTCACTCGCGGTGATGGCATCAGTTGCGATCTCACGCGATGTCACCGTGCCAGCGACAAGCCGATCACCTGTCAGCGTTGCAGGAGCAACCTTTGCGTTGGTGATCGCCGCGTTAATGACGGCAGCAGTGTCAACAGAGTTATCCGCTAGCTCTGAAGCGGTCACGGCATTAGGACCGATCTCCCGTGCCGTCACGCTGTCGGCAAACAACCGCGAACCATTAACGGTCGTCAGCTTGGCGTCGGTGATCGAGCCATCGGTGAGCTTTGCACCGTCAATACCAGCAGCGAGCTTGGCATTTGTGACGTTGCCGTCAATGATCGCGGCAGTATCAACCGAGTTGTTGGCCAGCTCAGTAGCTGTAATTGCATCAGGCCCGATCTCTCGCGTGGTCACCGTGTTCGCCACTAGGCGATCACCTGTCAGGGTGTTGGTGGCAACCTTTGCGTTGGTCACAGCCGAAGCCTGAATGGCTGCTGTGTCCACGCTGTTATCAGCCAGCTCCGATGCGCCCACTGCATCGGGCCCGATCTGCAGCGCCGTCACGCTGTTATCAACTAGCTTTGCGCCCGGAATGCTCCCGTCATCAATCAGGGTTGAAACGCCCTGCTGCACTAAGCCCTTAGTCGTTAAACGCCTTGTTTCGCTAGCGCTATAGTCCGCAACCGCAATGTCATCACCTGCTTCAACGTCCGCCGGTAGTAACGCCGGAAGTTCTGAGATCCTGAGATCAGCCAAGGCTCTACAAGCGACACCGTTAGACCTAGTCTATTCACTCCTGCTGTTCGACTTCTAAGAAACCGTCTTGGTTGGCCTCTTGCTTGATCCTGTCAAAGTCTTCCTGTAGCAGGTAGTTCGAAACAAACTTGGTGCGTAGCTTGATCTCGCCAGTGGTTACAAACTCGATGGTGCTACGGATTGGCTCTGTCGGACTAAACGACATCCCAACATTGGTGATGCGTGCTTCAAATTCATACCAAACTTCGTCATCATTATCCTGCAAGCGACCATAAGGTTTCGGACCTGTGCCGATCAATGTCAACTTGCCGTAAAACTCACTGCCAATCTTTGTCCGAAGGATCAGCTGGTTGACGTATATCGGCACTTCTAATCTCGACTGCACGTCCATTGCTGGGTCGCATGGTCTTTTCTCGTACTCAAAGAAACATTCAATTCGACCGCTGCCGCTGATCAAGCCGGATGCATTACGGCGAAACTCATCTGACAATGCAGAAATATCAATACTGTCGCGCTCAGTATTCAGCTCAAAGCTGGTGACCTGCGCCAGTATCCGTTCATTGTTGTTTCGCACCTCAAGACTGATGGGCACTGAACGCCCTGGATCCACCAGGCTGATGCGGCCTACAACTTCACCCGCGATTGCTTCATCAAAGGAGTGATAAAGCCTAAGCGCACCGACTTCATCAACGAAGAGATAAAAGATGCCATCTTTATAGACTTTGCCAGAAGGCCAGCCGTCAGGACCAATAAAATCAAGCGTTCTGCCATCAGTTGACTTAATCTCAACCTGATCACCAGTTAGCAACACGCCTGACGGGAAATCAAAGCTAAACCGATCTTTGGTTGGGTTTACGTCTGATCGTCCAACCGTGCCATAAATCAGCTCATCCTGTGAGTTGCGCTTTAATTCAACGCAGCCATTCTCGCCAAGGTAAACGGCCATCTCACAGCGTCACGGTGGAATAATCACCGGTCATCTGGAACGACACGTCAGCTGACATCACCTCGCCCGTGTTGCAGGTAATCGTGGCGCTGCTGACATAGCAGTTGCCAACAATCTTTTTGTTGCCCCATGCCAACTCAAGAGATCCCGCCGTTGGCGTGGCCTGCGTGATGCAGTTATCCAGCACTGTTTTGATGTTGTTGTCTGAGTGATACCAAATGGTGGCAGTGCCTGTTGCGGTCTTCAGTCCTGCGCAAAAGGTTCGCGCGTCTTCGCCCAAGCTCGTGGTATCCAGCGTCTCAACCGTGCCGTTCAATGACCAGTTGCGGACACGCCCAATGGCCGTGCCCTCAAACTTCAAAGACCCGTCTTTGCCGGAGTAGCAAGCCATGACGCACTAAAACCTTGTCTTCAGTCTAGGGATCCAGGAATGCCTGGAATCTGCACTGGACTGAGCTTCGCCCAGGCACAACGCTTGTGACTGACGGCGGCTCGGCGTAACGCCATTTACGCCCGCCAGCATTTTCAGCAACATACGCCGCCAGAGAATCGCTATTGATCCCAATCAACGCATTGTCAATCAACCCATTGTCAGTAGAAAACTGCACATAATCCCACGTGCTGTTGACTAGCTCATAATTTTCGATAATTGCTGCTGCCTCACTGTCGGTGATATTGGCAAAACCTAGGCGCAGCTCTGAATCAGACCGTTTGTTGCCATAGCGCAAAACAGTCGTGGAACCGTTCAGCGCCTTGAACTCTGTCTGCGCGTAAACGCCAGGGTTGTAGCTACGGCTTGTCGGCTCAATATCTGGGAATTTAACAACCAAGAGACAGACCAGCTCTGGCTATAGCTTAGACCTTCTCAACAATGAATCCGTTCGGGTCCATGATCGCTAACCCGCCTGACCTTGAAAGAGGCGTCACACTTCCGGTGATTTCAACCAGCCCCGTTTCTGCATAGCTCATTGACTCAACCTTATACAGGCGGGTCTCAATCGACTTGCTAGCAAGCGTGAAGACGATCCCTCGTTGGCGTGCTTTGCCGTTTGGGTCAATGACCAGCTGACTTTGCTGCACTGCATCTGTTCCAGGCTGCCAGCTATAGATGTCATAGCTGCCAGGGCTCAGCTGGGTGGTGGATGTCACGTCACCTTGATCGCTAACAACACCGTTGTTGAACCTGCTGGTATGGCTGACAGTTGTTGAAAGCCTGAAGTAGTCACCAGGCGAAAGCCCACGCGCAGCCTCAGGCGTGGTCTCAAACTGCACGCTATGTGTCACCAGCACGCGGGTGCGAATGGCAGTTTTGGCAAATGTAATGGCATGCTCTGGCGTGACTCCAGTATCAACCGTCAGAAAACCTGTCAGGTCAAATGTTTCCTCTGGGTCATTCTCATGATTGCCAGCTTCTTCTGGGTACGCAGCAGGGCTGCCACCTGATAGGCGAACTTTGATCATCTTTGTTTCTGGAAATCCGTTCTCGTCATCTTCCCGGTAAAGACAGACCGCCTTGAATGCTTGGCGATCCTCTGGTCCAAGAAATGTGACCTGCAGGTCTTTAATAATGCCGTCAGTAAATAGGGCTTTAACGGTCGGCGCTTGGTTAGGGAGGATGGTCCCGTTCGATGCCGTAATAGGCGTTGGTTTCAATGCAAACTGACCGCCAATGATCGTAAAGTCCAACAGGCAATAAGCAGCATTTTCAAAGATCCACTCTCGAAGGTTCAACCTGTCAGTGATCACACCATTCCAGGTAAAGCCATTAATCGAGCAGTATTGAGCCGCAAACGCCATCGACGCTTTGTCCACCTGGTCGATGCCAATCAGCTCACCAGCGCCATACAACGAGTTGGTCAACAGGTCATAAACGATGTCAGGAAATAGGTTGGTGGGTCCAGTGCTGCCGTTAAGCCGCTTTACCGAAATGCCTGCGTTGCACCATGCTGACAACTCAGACAATGAAGACCATTCCTTGTCAGACCATAGATTCAAGCCAGCAATTGCCAGGTTGTCGTACTGCGGACCATTAGCAGGCAACCCAATGATTCCGCCAGCAGATTGATTGTCGTTGTAAATGATCTCGTTGACATAAACGATCTCGTGTTCTGGCGCAGACTGGTGGCTAGACGACTCACCCTCGTACTTGATGTAATCTGCGATTGCATCAAAAGCGTTTAGCGTCTTGCCCCAGTCTCTGATATTTGGTCCAACAATCCATTCTGGGTTAGAGAATCGCGCTACATTAAATGGCGTTGGCACTTCCACACCTTGGAAGTAAACATCAAAATTGCCAGGGATGCCCGGGACTTGAGTTCTTAGTGGACCCTGATCTCTGCCATGCTTCAGCTGATAAATTTTGTTGGCAGTATTGAGCCAGAATTTCCAGATGTTGTTGCCTGGCACCGGCACAAACCTAAACTCATGCTGCCCAAAAGGATGAATGATGTTTATGTAGTTGTATTGATCTTGAGGCGTGTTTCCCTTGATGCAAAAGATGTTAGTTGTACCAGTGAGACTTGTCCATTCAGTATTGCCACGCTTTCGAGCTTGCAGACCAAAGAATGAATATCGGGTCAGGTATTTGTTTATCTGCCCAAGATTAATGCTACCGCCTTTCTCCTCATAGTCTTCAATCGTTGATTGGCTTGGTTGCGTGTTGACATTGGCAAAACTAAGCTGTTTCCATACCTGGCTGCGAATGCCGATCTCTGTCTGGTTGCAAGCGCGGCTATTGGAAACAATCCCAGTGGCAGCACGACAAACGGCGGTAGTTTGAAACACCTCTTCAAGACCGCCAACTCCTTTAATATCTACATTTGCCCCAGGCTGATATTCAGTCGTTTTGAATGTATAAGTCTTCGTCAGACCCTCTTGCCATGGGTCGGGCGTGCTAATTCCAGTGCAGATAACAAGCGTTTGCCCGATCATGTATTGGCTACCAATGCCAATGTTGCTATCGATCTCTTCTCGTCTCGCTCGTTGCGTCTGCTGAATATCTTCCAAGCCCCAATCAGTAACCCAGCCAGCGTTTGTTGTGTAGACATCGCCCCTGACCGTATAAGTGAGAATTGAATTCTTGGCTTGCCAGTTTGAACCCGACGTAACAGCAGCACCAACGGCGAACCGCATGTTTAGCTTGTCTCGTTTGCTTCTGGATCGATTCTTTGCATCAGAACCTGAACCATCCTGAACCAGGACCAATTCATAAGGAAGCTGAAATGCCATCCCGTTGGGCATAGGCGCATAAAGCCCAAACTGCGTTTGAGTTGATGGTGTACGGACGCCGCAAAAGTCTGGCCTAGCACCCAGGTTTGGCCTGAACACTTCAAAGCCATTACCGGGGATCTTGGTGTCGGTGTCTTGCGTCTCGTAATACTGCCCGTTCTGATTGGCGGGAGATGTGCGCCTGGCACTTAAACGCCCACCCGAAGGCGCAAAAGCTGCACGTAGCTTGCTTTCAGGATATGAACTAAGCAGCGTGTCACCAATGGCCAAACCATAAAACGGCGGGCGTTCATACAATGGACCGCTGCTGAACAGATAGATACCTTCAAATTGCTGTGTAGTCGTATAGCTGGTCATTCGTGACCACAGCAAACGACTCGCCACTCTCACCCCACCTTGACCAGCACTCCTCAGGCAATAAACCAAGGGGATCACTTCACCAAGGCTGGCAACCGATTGGACGTTGTTGAATCCAGCCTGTGTAGCAAACCGCTTGGGTCCGGTTGCATCAGCCGTCTGTAGCTGCGGCGGTGCCTTCCGTTGCTGCGGTGACTTCGGCTTAGGCGTCAGCAATGCACTGACCGCAGTCAGTGCAAGACCAATCACCAAACTTGTGATGATGCTGACTGGTTCGTTTCGAATGTCAGGGATCAGCTCATAGCCCTCTTCCCGTTCTTGACTTCTCTCCTGAGCGAGTTGACAGAAGAGCCAATAATCATCCTCGGTAATCCCGAGGACTTGGCACATCTCTACTTCTGCTGGCAGTAAAGCCCGAGGACCACCAAGTCCCCGTTTGGGCTCCATTTGACCACCGACCCTGCGTAATGAATCCATCCGTCTAGATACCACGTTGCAAGACCGTATCCCGCATCAGCCCGGCACAATGCCACTACACCGCAGTCTAGATGTTCTGTTTTGCGTCCCCATCGTTCCAGTTCATCAACAAAGACTTGCGTATCGCCTTGCCTCAATCGCCTGTACCAAGCCCGCTGTGGTTCTGGTGTGCTGATGCCGTAAGAAGCTAAAACCGCACGCGCAAGGCTTAAACAATCACCAGTGCCATGCTTTTCAAACGTGCTACCGAGTCGATACTGCTTGCCGATTAACTCAAGCGGCGTCATAGGTTCTGCACAGCACCGGTTGTAGGCAATGCACCGACCATGGCTCGGGTTAGCACCCTTGTCGGTGACTGCGATCCAACCGCATCGATGCTGCTTGATAGCGTCAACTCACAGTTTGTGTCGTCGTAGTTGTAGCTAGCAGCAAGCCAGATCTCTTTGGTCAACTGGTGGATTGTTGCCAGTGACCCCTCTCTTAGCAACCAGTTCTCAACGGTTACCGTTGCTCCGTTTTGAACTAGCTCTTGCACCCAGTCAACGGAAATCTCGTTACTGGCCAGTACAAGCGCAGCTTCTAAGTTGTCACCGCTTCGGGTGCGCGTTGCACCTTGATAGATAAACGGCAGGTAAGGCAGGTTGCTCAGTGTCCCGCCGACGTTTGCGTTTTGGTAGCCACCCCTAGCAGTGCGGACAAATGTGCCAATGGTTTGAATTGCTGCCATTACATCCCCAGCTTGCTACGGCTTGACCTGTTGTTTTTCAAGCTACTCATGGTGCGTGCTGTTCCAGCTGCCGCACCTTGTCTGGCGGCTTGCTGCCCCATAGCGCGGACCTGATCAACAGTCGCATATTCAACGCCATTGATCACCGTGGTCTCAAGACGGAAAGTTGGTGTCTCGCTGCTGTCACCACCTGCAACGCCGCTATCAGAGAGAACGCTGCTACCGCGTGCGCCCTTGCTGTAACGCGCCATAGCTGTGCTCATCTTGCTGGATGGGATGACATATTCAGACTCACCAGCTTCACCAACTAATCCAACCGTTGGGCTTGTGACATAACCACCTTCGGCAAACGCTCCAAACTGCCCACCAGAGAGGTTGAACGCCCCAGCGCCAAACCCACCACCGCCACCGCCAGCAGCACCACCGAAGAAGCTACCAACCAAGCCGATCAACTGCATTTTGATCCACTCCTGAATCATTTGCATCGCCATATCTAAGAAGGCATCGCCAATCTTCTTGAACGCATTGCTCATGGCTTCTTCAGCCGACATCGACCCATCAATCAATCCACGCAATGAATCTGTCAGCGCAGAGCTGATTGAACCGGCCAGGGCTTCTGCTGATGCTTTTGCCTTGTCTTGCGCTTCAACTTGCTGCTGTAGCTGGTTGCGCGTTTGCACAAGTGCTTGGGCTTGAGCGCCGCCAACGCCTTGGTTGCGAAGCCTTGCGATTTCACGTTCTGCCTGCAGGACATCTTCAGTGCCATTCAGCCGCGCCTTAAGCATCTCAATTTCATCTGTGATGCCTTGCGTTGCAGCTTCACGCATATCTTTTAGCTCTTTATTAATCTTGACTTCTTCTAATCGCAGCTCGATACCTTTTGCCTGTTCAAGGGTTTTTATCGTTTCATCATCTTTCGTTTTTTCAATTAGTCCGTTGTATTCCTCTGTAATTTTGCGCTGACGTTCAGCTGACTCCAGTTGCGCTCTTTGCATTGGGTCTAGCTGCTGCTCAATTTCAAGCTGCGCTTGGGCAGCAATCAACCGCTCATTTGCATTGGCCAACAACTCAGCCGCTATCTCCCGTTGTTTTTGCTGAAATTCGAAGGCCTTCGCCATTGCAGCGCCTTGATCTGCACCGTCAAACCCTGCGTTGTTGGGGTCGCCGCCAAAGTATTTATCTGCTGCACGCTGGCGAATGGCGGGAAATTTATCGCGCACAGCACTATTGACAGAAGTGCCAAAACTATCTCTTGCATTTTTATTGGCGTTTGGGTTGCCTGCCAAAACTGTCGCATATAGGTCAGACAAGCTTGCGCCTTGCGTTGAACGGCCAACCCCTGCAAAGCGATCCTCGAAGAACCGAACAACAGGCCCCATCACCTGCTCTTCAAAACTTTGGTTTCGATTCATGCCGTATTGGGCACGTTCTGGCGGACCAAACTGAATCAGGCCCTGATAATTTCCGCCAGCACCACCAACAATGCTCGGGCTACCGCCTGACTCAAACTC
>JGI10211J34971_10004505_pt1 | contig 11039 bp, 13 predicted proteins | sample Etolagsediment_FD_34971 | JGI IMG/M metagenome (IMG submission 34971)
GAATTGAAAGTTTTCTTTTTAAAAAAATCATTTTATGTAATATATTATTTTTTTTAAATAATATATTAAATCCTACTTTTTATTCATAGATTTCACTGGTATCATCATCAAATTGTAACCCAATAAAAATAACCAAGACAATAGTAAATACTATATAACAAATAAGAAACGTAAATTATAATTATTTATATAGTAACGGTACTTGTGAAATTTCAGTAGTCATTTTTACTTTTATTTTTCTCCACAAATACCAATAATTGCACAAGTCATTCGACCACCTGCATTTCCAGTAATTTTTGATTGTTCGATACAATACTGTTCCATTTTTTCACGATTAAATTCCTTTTTCTTTTTTATATATTTTCGTTCTAGACAAAAATCTAAAAGTTCTTTCTCTGTCATTTTTTTATAGATTGTCCAATTTCCTAAATCGTCTGGATATCTATGAATAACAATACTTCTACCTATTATATTTGTTTTCTCGGTAGGAAATAAGGATAACTTACTATCTTTCCATTGTATAGATACATTTCCCTTTTCATTGGGAGTAATATTTGAAATAATATCTCCTATATGATGTTCTTTATAAGTAAGACCATGAATAACATTAAAAGGATTAAAATGTCCTCCTGTCGAGGAACACCCTTCTCGTAAATCTCCAAATTCATGAATATGAATTGCATAATCCTTATATTTTTTTTTTTTTTTAAAACCTGATAATTTTAGAGTTATTGTAACGGGTTCGTTTCTATAATTCTGTTCAAAAAGTATAAATCCTTTTATTTTTTCATGAAATGTACAGATTCCTCTCATTTTCTTAAGAATATTTTATTTTTTAAATCGTTATCTCATATTCATTTCCATGGATAAAAATTAATCCAGTCGATAAAATAATCGAAATTAGAATTAGGAAAACTGTCCAGAAATGGATTGTATTTTTATATAATAATAAATTTTTCATAAAAAAATGAGCAAGAATTAAAATTGAAAAAATGATAACAATTATGGAATATAAATAAATTTGGGAATTTATATATTTCATTTTACCATCGGTTCTTCTTTCTTTTTCTGTAATAATCTCTGCATTTGGACGTAGGCCAAACGATATGGATGTTAAGATTAGACATAAGAAAAGTAAAGGTACCAATATAATTTGAAGAGTTGATTTTTTTGTAATATATGTTCTTACATACCCTAATAAAATAATAAATTGAATACAACTGGATGTAATTAATAAGGCAATCTGTGAGGACGATAAATTATTTAGAATAATATCAATTGATTCCATTATTTTATTTAATATATTTTTTTTTTACTTTATTATTAATTTTATAAAAATTGATTTTTTTTAAAATAAAATAAAGAAATAGTAAGATAGATATATCATTTAAAGTATAAGAAAATATATTATCTAACTTTGTCTCTTTTTGTCTAAAAAAAATATACCCAAACTTTTAAAAAAATCTTATAGGACAATGTTTCAAATTGATAATTATCACCCTTTATCATCTTACTCCATTTCAAAGAAGAAAAAGTCAATAATGAATCAAACAATGAAATCCATCCTCTACCATCCTTATACAATTAATAATATCTTTGAACCAGAATTTTTAAAAGTATCTTTCCAATTAAGATTTGAAATGGATTTATATTTCTGTATTCGTAATATACTAAAAAGTATTTATAAGGACTTGAATTTACATTTAGATGGAACTTTTAGAAATATTATTTGTAAAAATAGTGAGTCTATATTTTCTCATAGTATTGGTGTTGATCAGTATAATTTTGGTTGGAATATTATTGGAATTCTTTTTTCAAGAAAAGAAAAAATATTAGAAAAGAAACTATTTTTTCCTATTTTTCATTCTCTTATTCAATACTTTTATCGGTATAATCATTTCCAACCTTTTTATGGAAAATCAGTTCGAGATATTAAAAAAATTGTAGAAGAAATGAATAAAAATAAGACGATTCAAAATTATATAAAAGTAGAGGAATGGCAATTAGAAGAAATTTATCAGTACGAAGAAAATTATCCTAATTCATTTCTTTTCATGATTCAAAAACTTTTTCATGGATATATTCGTTTTTGGGAAAAAGAAAAAATAGTAAAAGAATTAAGAGCAGTCGTTTCCAAACAATTACAAATACCAGAGATTAATGATTTACGATGCAATAATAATTTACTATATTTATATTTTAATGGTAAAATGAAACTTCCATTTACTACCAAACTAAAATTAAATGGTATGGAAGAAAATAGATTAACCGATCTCGAAATTGACCAATATAAGAATTACTCTCCTTCTTTTATAGAGGATAATGATACTCTCACTATTGATAAATTAAATCAACTTCATCCTGATTATAAACGAGAATTTCGATATAATGGATTTTTATTTACATCAATTACCCAGTGTCTTCATTTTCGTTTACTTTGTAACTATTTATCAAGTGAGAATGCATATAAAAATAGTTTTGATTTGAACGAAAAAAAATGGGATAATGTTATTCAAGAAAAATTTAAGAAATATTATTATAAGGAAACAAATGAAAAAATGAAAGATATTGATTATCGTATTTCTCTTCTACATATAAAGGATGATTATATTAAAAACCAAGATGAATTAGAACCAATAACTGGTTATAAAGATAATTTTTTAGGAAGAATTTTAGTGGATATGCGTGAAGAAATGAAGGAATATTTACCCACGGAAAATAAAATATTCCACGAGACAATAATTTATTATTTAAAACATTGGATGGAATTATGGAAATATTCTTCATTAGAAGAAAAGGTGCAAATTAATTTTTTCTTTTCTTTCTTCTTTCCATCAATTCATCTAGAAAGGGTATTAGAAAAAGATATAATTTATCCTATTACTTTAAAGAATCCCAATCATAATGATTTAATTTATAGTTATTTATATCAAATAATGGATAAAGATTATATTACCCTACCATCTATTATAAAAGTATGGAAGAAATTCATGACAGAAGAATCTATCTACTACCTTTTAAAAAATATTAGAAAATTTCAAACTTATTTTCTAGAAATCAAAAAATATTTTGAAATTATAATTCCTATAGATATGGTTGATTTTAATGATGATATTATAAATAGTGAAGATTTATCCATTCTATATTATATATCATTAAAATATTTTCTATACTAAAGAAAAATTGATTTAATAAAATAATATTTAATGAAAAGTAAATGAAAAAGGATATTTTATTTTTTTATTTTTTAATTATTATCCGAGATAATCTCAAGGTTATGAGAAATATTCAAAAAATACTAGTATATAGAAAACAAATACAATTTTCTATTTTTGATGCATTACTTATTTACTATTATATGGTATTGGGATTACAATCAGAATGTGCTTTTCAATATGTAGAAAAGTATTGGAAATTATATAAGAATCCATATCCAATATTACCTCCACCACTAACGGTATAAAAATTGAATTTTTTTAAAATAATTTAAAAAAATAAAGACATACTATTTATAAATTATATTTAGTGAATAGAATATAATTATAACTATTTTATATTTTACTATAAAAAAGATGTTCAATGCAGCAACACTAGAACAAATAGAAAAATTAGAGATTCCAAATTTAGAGCGATATTTTGAAACTAAAAAAAATCCAACCAAAAGGGTACATTTTAAAATAAAAAGTAATGAAAGAATAGTAATTGAAGTGGATAAATTTGTTCCAACAAAACATGTATCTCCTAAAACACCAATACAGATTATTTCCGAACAATTAAAGGATATTCTTCCAGAGATCTATAATTCCTATATGATAAATACTTTATCGTTAGAGGTTTGGAAAGATTTTATTAATGATTTCTTTGAGGAAATAGAAGAGTACTATGAAGAAATTATAGATGAACCCTATTATAGAAAGAATGAACTACTTTATCAAAAACTAATTTCATTGGTTCATAGTTTTTATATTGAATATGGTTTTTATGAAATTGAGAAACTAGTAAAGTGGAAAGAATATGGGAATTTCGAAATTTTACGACGGATTCGTCATTATTGTAAAAATTGGGAATCGTTTTTTAAAAAAAATCTTCCCTCTTCTATTTATTATTTCCAACTACAACACTGGGAATATTTTTTTAAGAGTCATTCTATCTTTACAAAAAAAATGTATGATACTGAAAAAATGATTTCGAAAGTTCTACTATGGAAACCTATTTTCTTTCCAATTCGTTTTATATCGGATATTGGAGATAATTACTATTCCTTTTTTTCTTGGAAAAAAATTATAGTAAAGTCAATTCATAATAATAATGAAATAGAGATAACGACCTATATTCTTGAAAAATTTTTTCATAATGATTCTCATTTTGAAGAAGATATCTTTTGGTTAGAAAATAAAATACCATATCATGTTTATTATGATAATGAAAAAATTACTCAGACTGAATATAATATTCATAAAGAAAATCATTATAATCAAAAAAAGGGAATTCTACAATGTCCTTATCATTTAGTAGCAAAATATCATAAAGAAAGATTAAAAATATTTTGTATCAATAATCTTCTTTCTGATAAACTTTGGAATTTTTTAGATTCCAACTCCAAACAACCTTTGGAAGAAATATTAAAAAAATGTTTTCATATTTTAGGTCGAATTACAAAAAAATATAGGTTCTATCAATATCATGATACTTTATCTCACTATCTGGAACATAATTATTTAGTGTTAAATAAATTATATTCTTGTCCAGTTTCTATTGTATTCCCAGAGTATGATATTCAAACAGATTCTATTAAAAAAGAATGGAAGAAACAATGGAATGATATCTTTTCATTTTTTAAGGAAGAAATTCTTTCTTTTCTATTTAACGACCATCACGATCGTTCTATCTATATAGAACCAATCCCATTTTTTAAGAAAAAAGAATATACTAATGATAAAGAATATATTTTTTCTGTTTTAAATAAACGAAAAACGTATTATCAATATTTTTCAATAAAGGATTTATTAATGATTGAAAGGGAATCTTCTTCCAAAGAAGATTATTCTCTAGGAAGTAACTCGATATCTTTTCATAATCCACAAATTATAGATCAAATAGATAATTATATAAGAGAATGTATTTCTTATAAAAATGGAAAATAGAGGTAATCCTTGGACTAAAAAGGAAGAAGACGAATTATTATATCGTCTTCAATTAGAAGAATCAATCAGTTCCATATCAAAAAAACATAAACGAAGTGAGAGGGCTATTGAAATGAGAGTTGGTATGATTTTCTCTCGTCTTTTAGAAAATGGTGAAAAAAAATCTGTCTTGGCTAAAAAATACCAAATGACAGAAAACGAAATTAGTAATTATATGGAATTTATGAATGATAGTAGAACGAACTCTCAAAATAAAAATGATAATATTAGAGATTTAATTTTATTATTAAATGAAAAAATAGATAGAATTGAAAAAAAATTAGTAAAGATTGAAGAAATCGATAAGTATATATATAAGAAATTAAAAGGTTAATTTATTTGTTATTTAACTTTAATTTTTCTCTCGCAGTCGATTGACATAAACTTTGTTTTAATTCATTATATAATGGATTTGATGGTGTTATTTGATATTTTGATAGAATTTTTTGTATCTCTTCTGTTCTTTTTTTTGTAGAATATCGTTTTCCTTGTTGAACAGTTATCATTCTAATTAGATTGCCTTTATAATTTAACCCAGGATGATTATTTGTCTTCATATAATCCATAATAATCTTTTCTTTTTTCTCCATATTACTTTTTAATTGATCTAATCGTTGTTTATATTTCTTACGATAATCACGAATTTCTTTCATGATAATACCATGTTCATCGTGAAATTCCTTAAAATCTGTTATATGTCCTAAAATGTTTTCATCATCTATTGATAGATTATCCATAATTCTATTTTATATTATTAAAATAGAATTGTTTAAATTATTTTTTTTTATTCTATATCATCAAAATTAATATCATCTTCATCTTCGTCTTCCTCTTCCATATCAATTTCATCTTCTTCATAATCAATACGATTACAATCTTTTTCATCGTCCTCACACTCATTTTCAAATAAATGGATATAATTATTATTAGAGTTACTTTTTTGTTTATAATTTTCCATAATATCTTCTTCTTTTACTTCATACTGTTTCTTTTCTGAAATAGACATTTGATTCCATTTTTGAGAAATAATCTTTGAAATTTCCCCAAACTTTAATTTTGCATTTTCTTGTGTAACTTCTTTTCTTGCAATAACAAAAAAATTTTGATAGGCTGTCTTTTTTTTCTTTAATTTTATTTTTTCTGTTTCAGAACTATCGGATGATTTATTTTTTACATCTTTTTCATCATTAATTGTCTTCCATATATCTTGTAATTGTTGTAACGAAATAGATGGATTTTTATTATGAATTTCGTATTGATATTGATTAATCATACCATTAACAATAGATAGTATTTTACTCATTTTTTTTATAAAAAAATATATTTTTTAAAATCAATTTTTTATAAAAATGGAAACTGTTTTTTTAATAATAATAGATTTATTTTATTCCCATCTTTATAAAACATTTCTTCTATATCTTTTATATTTGAGACAGACTTTATATTCTTATATTCTCTTCCCTGTGATGAGAAATAATCTCTAAATTTAAAATCTCCTTCATTTAATGGATATTGATTTAACCATAAGTTTGGTTTTTTATAGGCATCTGCACATATAAGTCCATGAAGACTCGATGAAATAATCGCTTTACAAGAAAAAATTGAATTTATAACATTTTCCCAGTTATCAATTGGATTGATAAGAAAATATTTTTCTGTATGAACGATATTTCCTTTAAATTTATGGTACTGACGAAAATTAGGAATTATACCAATTTTATTTTTTAAATGAGGTAATACTTTTGGTTTATAGAAAAGTGGTAATAATAATGCAGGATCTCCATAGATGGAGGGACATTGAATACCATTACTCTCTACTATTCTTTTTGATAGAGGACCTCGAATAGCACATATATTTAATTTTTTATTTTTTATACTATTTGGTGTTCGAACCCCAGAACCAAAAATATAATAATTATTTTTAGCGGTATGAATATATGAACCTATACAAATTATATTAATATCTTTATTTTTTTGATTATAAACTAATTTATATTTTTTTTTATTGAGAAGAGATTCTGTTATAAATTTTGATAATTCATCTCCAAAATTTCCATAACCTCCATTATATTTAAAATACAATAAATTTATTTCTTTCATTATATCTTCCTATCAATAAAAAAAAATAAATAAAAATTGATTTTTCAATTGATTTAAACGAAGTATTCAGAATTATAAAAATGAAATATTTAGAAGAAATAAACGAACATCCACGAGATAAAAATTTATCTTTTATAGAAGATACACATACTTATTATTATAAAGATAAAATTTTTTACTCGGTAACAACTTATATTTCAAAATTATTTAACGAATTTGATAAAGATTTATGTATTCAAAATATGATGAAATCTAAAAACTGGAGTTCTCACGAACTATATGGAAAGACAAAAGAAGAGATTAGTGAAATATGGTCGAATAGAAATAAAGAAGCAATTAAAGAAGGAGTACAATTACATCAAGATATTGAAGATTATTTAAATAATATTGCTATCGAAAATAGTTCGATTGAATTTCAATATTTTCAAAAATTTTTAAATGAACATCAATGTAGAGTATTTCGTACAGAGTGGAAAATATATGATGAAAGTTTGAAACTAGCAGGAACAATTGATATGTGTTCGATTCATTCAAATGGAACAATTACAATATATGATTGGAAACGTTCTAAATCTATTATTAAATCAAAAAATTATCCAACTTACTCGAATCAAAAAGAATTAAGTCATATCGAAGATACAAACTTTAATCATTATGCATTACAATTAAATTTATACAAGTATATTTTAGAAAAAAAATATAATTATAAGGTTAATGGAATGTATCTTGTATGCTTACACCCAGAAAATAAAAATAAAGACTATTTACTTTATAATGTACCTATTATGAAAAAAGAAATTGATTTTATTATAAAATTTATTGAAAGAAATAATTAATTTTTTAAGAATAAAAAAAATATATATTATAAATAAAAAAAAAATGGATAAAAATGATAAAAAAGTTTTCGAACTGGTAGTGTTCTGGTTAGCTGTCGCACATGTAATTGTATCTTCTATAATGACTTATGTCAATTGTGGTAAATCAAAAAGTAAATCACAAAATAATCAACAAAAAGGTTCTAAAAAGAAGAAAGATATTGTTGATAAAACTGTTCATTATTTTGAAGGGTTAATCAATAATAATTGTTTTATATGGTTTATTAGTTTCCTTGTCTGTTCAGCTATTGCTATAATGGTTGGATTTTGTATCTGGGGTGACGACGATGACGATGATAGTAAAAAATAAATAAGAAAATAAATTTTTTTTTTCATAATAAAAAAAATGAATGATATAGATGTTTTAAAGTGGATAATATTTGGTCTAATTATATTCCATTTTATTCTATCTTCCTTTATGTGGATAAAAAACGATTCAATAAAATTTGAAACGAATGATAAAAAAATAAATAAATTTCGTCAATTCTTTGGTAATAATGGAAAAATTTTCTTTTTAAGTGTAATTATATTTTCAATCTCTATTTTATTTATTTCATTAACTATTTTTGATAAAGATGATAAAGAATAGAGAGAATAGTTTTTTAATAAAAAACAATATATAAACAATTTATTTTCTATTATAAAATAAATTATATAAATCATGTCTGCTGGAGGTATTAGCTATGATTGTTTAACTACATCTCGTAAAGTTACATTACCAAGTGTTGAATCTTGGGGAACAAATATGAATATTATAAAAGACCCAAATAAAGGAATATTTACAAAACGAAAAGATAAGGTTGGGGAAACACAAGAAATTTTATTAGCACAAGAAGGTTCTGGAGACCGAATTGCAGAATGTATCAATGTTTATGCTCGGGGAGTGAATCCAATGGTTAGTGTTAGTTATGATAATTATGGAAATAATGGAGGTGCATCTACTTCCTCTTATTTTAGAAAACAAGGTGTAAAGTTACCTTATAAACCAGAAGTATTTATACCTCCTGTTTTACGTCAGGAAGATCTAGTTCCTCTTTCTAGAATGCCACGGAATTGGTTATATGCATTTACCAATCCAGAAATGCCAAACCTTATCCAACAAAATTCATGTCAAACCGAAAAAAGTTCTATTGAAACAAGACGACCAAATATTGATATTTCTTCTAATAAACAATATATTAAAGAATTACCTCAAGATTATTCTCTAGATAAAAGTGAAGTAAAAGATGATTTTATTAAAGTGGATGTTGATGCAGTAAAATCACAACCTTTCTCAGGTTCGTTCCACGAGAAGATCGATACCAATAATTCGAAAATAAATCATAATAAGAATGTTTATGATGCATTTACAAATAAAATGGGAAACTTTAAAAAATATAATATCCCATCTACTGAAATACAAAGGAATATTCACGAAAATATGCTTCATTCTTTTGTAAATACAAATAAATCTCAAATGAAAGAAGTAGGGATGGATCATGATAATTTAAATAAAGATGTTCGTAGTACTCCTTTACCTGGAACCTCATTCCAAACAAATAAAATTAGAATAAACGAAAAGTCGCCTTTTCTATCTACTAAACCATCTAATGGGATAGAAGATGAAATATTAGAGATTGATGAACCAATTATTCCTAATAAATCGGATACAACTTCTTTAAAATATTTACCTCAGGCAATAAATTATGATACATCTTTACAACATATTAAAAATCCTCTTGAAGTTGATATTGATATTAAGTCAGGTTCTTCTTATCATACGATTGATAAAAATATATACGAAAATAATCCATTTCAAGCTCAAAAGAATCATCAATATAATAATATTTCGACTTCAAAATATAATCCTAGTATGGAACAACCTATTCAAGTAGAGGCATATACTTCAAAAAATATTAATGAGGATAAGATTCATTATCATTGGAAAACAAATAAAAAAATAAATCAAGAAAAGGTATTTTTAGATCCATCCAATATTCATACAAAACAAAGTATGTGTATCCCAGTTGATTCCTCAAAATCTAAAAATATCTATAAACAAAATACTCCTCTTGACTTATCTACTATTCAAATGAAAGATAAAGTAAAAGTCGAAACAAAAGGAAATAAGACATTTATTGATCAAGATAAATGGATTGGTGAACGTCCAGAAAGAAAGGCTCGTGTTTTAACCTCTAATGTTGATTTTACATCAAATCAAATCGAAAATCCAACTGAATTCTACGATATTAATGGAACAAATCGGAACGATATTGAACAACGAAATATTCATGTTGGTAGTTTCGATCCAAAACCACAATCAATCAGTAGAACAAATGAAGGAATCGATATGGATAGTTCGTCTACCATCGATTATCGATATACAGATTTAAAAAAGAATGTTCAAGAACAATTTAATGAAAGATACATGTAAACTATTTAAATTTAAATACTAAAACTTAATTATGAAATATATTATATAAAAAATATAATATATTTTCTAGCGTATTCAAACTTTTTTTCGGTACATTTTTTCTTTTTTTCATCTTTACTTGTGTATATAACTCATATTATAAAAAATGAATTCACACAACTTCAATGATTATAGTATTTTAGATAAGTAATCTATAGTTATTCCAGTTTATCTACCCAATATAAATAAATGAAACCAAATATACTTTTTAATAATATATCTAATTCATAAGATACATCATAGTTTTTCTTTTTTAGATAAACAATTCCATACATACTCCATAAAATAATAAAAAGTAGTTTAAAAATTTGATAGTAAAAAATTGAAAAAATAATTACTAGAGGAATAAAACCAAGAAAATAAAAAAGAATTCTTTTTTTTGGTTGTATCTCTCCTAACCAACCAAAATAAAACATTAAAAGGTTATAT
>JGI10211J34971_10004506_pt1 | contig 11039 bp, 11 predicted proteins | sample Etolagsediment_FD_34971 | JGI IMG/M metagenome (IMG submission 34971)
CTTTAAATTTATTCACATTCTTATCAAAATATTACACAGAAGGCATACCAATGAAAAAGATTCTTTTTTTATCATTAGGCTTATTTGCAACTCAAAATGCAATTGCTGCTGATCCTTTAGCAACCACTGAACAAAAAGCAAGCTACACATTAGGAAGCGACCTTGCAAAAAACTTCACTCAACAAGGTTTAAACATTGACATCAAAGCCTTTACGCTTGGTCTAGAAGACGCTATCAACAAACGTGAATCGCGCTTGACTGAAGAAGAGATGATGAAAGCTATTACTGAAGTTAAAAAAAGCATGATGCAAAAACAACTGGCTGAACGTAAAACTCAAGGTGAAGCTAACGCTAAAGAAGGTAAAGCGTTTTTAGCTGAGAATGCTAAAAAACCCGGTGTTAAAACACTTGATAACGGTATTCAGTACAAAGTAATCAAAGAAGGAAAAGGAAACTCTCCTACAGACGAAGATACAATCTTTGCTCACTACCAAGGCTCATTCATTGATGGAACTGTTTTTGACAGCTCTTACAAGCGTGGTACACCGCTGAAGTTCCAAATGGGTAACGTCATTAAGGGTTGGGGCGAAATTCTTAAAAACATGAAACCTGGCGACAAATGGGAAACCGTTATCCCAGCTGAGTTAGCGTATGGTGAAAAAGGTGCAGGCGAAAGCATTGGACCAAACAAAACGTTACTGTTCACTATTGAATTGATCCAATTCGATAAAGGTGAATAACCAGGCCTGCTAACTTATTACAAGTTATTAATCTCTAGACAAAAAAAACCCCAGTTAAGCAATCTTAACCGGGGGGTTCCATATATAGGGGAACAATCTTAGCTCTTTTAGAGGAGTGTTGTAATGAAACAACGCGCTCATATTAATCTAACAAGCGATTCATATCAACATCTTCTAATATAAAAAGTATTAAGATATTTTATACAGCTTAGGCCTTCTTCCATACTTTAAAATACTTAAATAACAACCTATAACTTTTCATCAGAAAAGACATCAATCATCTTTAGCACTTCAAAAGCTGGCGTCTCGTAAGGATGGGCTTCTATTAGGGCCTGAATTGCCGCTTTTATATTCGCCTTACTGCAAACTAACTCAACCCGAAACTCCTCAACTTTTTCTAACTGATTGAGCTCTCCAATAAAAGCCTGACTTCCCTCTAAAGCTCTAAACTGTCCTTCCCCTTTTATCTGCCAAGCACAACAATCATAATTACCAATCAAACCTGCTCCTGCTTTAAACATAGCTGTTTTGACATTTTCTAAATGGGTTTCTGGTACAAAAAAAACAACTTTATACATAATATTTACCTAAAAAACTCTTTATCTAAATATAAATTCAATACAATATGTTCAAAATATTAATTCAAAAATGAATACAAACAAACCTATATTCACTTGTATCATGCAATGAATCCACTTTTAAAGGACTTTAAATGCGTTTACTACTCATCACCTATGCCATCATTCTACTGCTTGGAATTGGCGCTATGCTAAGCGGTATTCACTACCTAGCTAATATTGCTGGTTTTATTTCCGCTATTGGTTTTATGCTTATTTTCTTCAAAGACAGACCTGAAGAAGAAACTGAGATGCAGATTAAAATGCGTCGCTATTGGTATGCCGTTTTTGCTACTGGGATTTTCTTTAGTTTAATTTTTGGAAGTTTCTGGAACAACCATATGGGAAATATGGCGGCATAGAGATTTATTTCTATTAGGATCAGTCCGCTTACTTACTCACTTAGAAATAAAAAAGCCCCGCAACTTATTCATAAAATTGCGAGGCTTTTTGCTTTTGAGTATTCAATATGTCTAAAACACTTATGTTTGATATGACATCAGAATAACTCTATTTCACCTTCATCCATACTAGCTGTATTCACACGAGCCATACGACCGTCTTGAATCTCTTGGCGTTTTTGATGAATTCTCGCTCTAAACTCTTCAACACGTTCTTTGTGTTCGTCTTCAGATTGCGCAGGTTTGACCTGAGATTCTTTAATAAACTCACTAATTTCACTGGTAAAGTCATTTAAGTTACCTAAATGACTCATGACTTGCTCTACCAACTGTCTAACAATATCTTCAAATTGAAGAGAACGTACTGCATTAGAGACACTTACTTCAATTTCAGAAATCATCCCTGATACATCCCCTAACTTAGAAGAAATACCATCATTCATTTCTTCTAAATCGCCTAACATATGACCAACCTTATCTTGAGAAGAGACTGCATGCTCCATATCTTTGGTTGCTGTTTCACTCACAATATGACGAACCTGATCAACTGTCACACGGGCTTGTTCTGCTTGCTTACGAATCTGCTCATTTAATACATTTGAATTCAATGACAATTTACGGACTTCATCGGCAACTACCGCAAACCCACGACCTGCTTCACCAGCACGTGCAGCTTCGATAGCCGCATTTAATGCCAATAAGTTAGTTTGATCAGCAATGCCTTTTACATCTTCTAATAGATGAAAAATTGATTCAATTTGTCCAACCATCTCATCAATTTTAGAAACGGTCTGTGTACTACGCTGACTAGCGTTGGTTAATAAATCAATCAAATACTGAAGAACCACTTTAATTTCAGTTGAGAACTTTTGAATACTCATTGAACTTGCATCTTCACCACCACCTAAATTGTCTAACAAAGAGACAACTAGTTGATACTCCGCTTGAGTCTGTTCGTGTAGACCTGAGAAACTGCCGTTCAAGGTATCAATAGCTTCAGAAACCAAAGTCTTAACCTGTAATAGCTCATCATCAACAACACCGACCTCTTGAGAGATAACCGCATCGATATCACTCATAATCAACCGTAAGGATTCATCCGCAGTAATTACTCTTACAACCGCTTCATCACCAAATTGACTTGTCATTGCTTTAGCGGGTGTTGCTGGTTCAANGTTTTCAGCAGTGTTATTGTTCATATTGACCTTGGCAAAATTTGCCACTAACAAACTCCAAACAATCGAAACCACCAGTAGCATGATGATTCCAATAAAAGGTATCTCCATAAAACTCAGGCCAACACCTAAAAGTGTCAGCAACCAAGCAGGCCAATAGGCTTTTATGACATCAAGCATGATAATCTTCCTTAAAACTTTTTTGCTTACCAAAATGGTAATAGCGAATGATAAATATAACGTCTATGCCGTTGGTTTAAGCAGTTAATATGCCAAGCATTCATAGGTATTATTAGGATAAATATCCGCTGGGATATTATGCATAAAAAAGCCCATGGTAAAAAAAGCATTTTAACCATAGGCTTAGGGCATTTTAGCTGAATATTTTATATAGGAAAGAAAGCTATTTTTCTCTAACCTTTTCAACGATTAGCAAGTTCTAAAATTTTGCTTGCGACTTGTTCTAAGGGCAGCACGAAATTTGCAGCGCCTAACTTAACAGCTTCGCCAGGCATTCCCCAAACAACGCTTGTTTTTTCATCTTGAGCCATTGTTGGAGCGCCAACATCTTGGAGTTCTTTCATACCTACTGCACCATCAGCCCCCATACCGGTTAATAAGACGCCAATGGCATTAGGCCCAACATTTTGTACAACACTTCTAAACATAACATCCACGGCGGGTTTATGACGATTTACTGGAGGCCCATCGTTTAAACGACAAACGTATCTAGCGCCATCTCGTGCAATCATCAGATGTTTGTCACCTGGTGCAATATAAACGTGACCTGGCAATATTTGCTGACCATCTTCCGCTTGCTCAACCGTCATTTCAGTAATCGTATTCATTCTTTTAGCAAACGGTAAACTGAATGCGGCTGGTATATGCTGGGTAATCACAATGCCAGGAGCACTCGCTGGTAAACGCATTAGCACTTCTTTAATAGCTTCAGTCCCCCCTGTAGAGGCTCCTAACGCAACAATTTTATCGGTAGTTTTGAAATGTCTGCTACTAAAATTTGATTTCGGTAAAACGGCATCCGTAGATCGCTTTTCATCACTTGTTACTGATGCACTAGCCATAACGGGTCTTTTTGTTTGGTTTGCAACATAACGAGCGTATTGACGCTCAAGCATGCTTTTACTAACCCTACCAGCCGTTTTAACTTTAGAGCAAATTTCCACCGTATAATCTTCAAACGTATGGGCTAAATCAATTTTGGGTTTTGTTACAAAATCAACCGCACCTAAATCCATCGCTTCAAAGGTAACATCTGCTCCTTTTTCAGTTAGGGTCGAAACCATAACTACAGGAATAGGATGCAATCGCATTAAGTTTTTTAAAAAAGTCACCCCATCCATCTTAGGCATTTCAACATCCAACGTTAAAACATCTGGGTGTAGTTTCTTAATTTTTTCTCGTGCATCAAATGGATCAAACGCTGTTCCAACAACTTCTAATGCTGGATCTGTCGACAGCATCTCCTGCAACATTTTTCGAACAAGTGCGGAGTCATCAACGATTAAAACTTTTACTGGAGTGCTCACGTTATTCCTTTAATTTTGAAACGTTCTATATTCTTTGTATTCTAGTTTAGTGGCTAATTCTATGCACGATTAATGAAGCTTTTTATAGATTGTTTGTCCTAAAAGCTCAAAACGATCACAAACCTTATATAACGATTCTGAATGTCCTATAAACAAATGTCCATTATTTGGTAATCTGTCCGCATAACGATTAAACAATTTGCTTTGCGTTGGTTTATCAAAATAAATAACCACATTTCTACAAAATATTACATCAATTGCATCTTTTAAAGGCCAATCATCCATTAAATTCAGTTGTCCAAATTCAATAATATTTTGTAACTCTGGTTTTACTTTTACGTAACCCTCCTGGGAGCCCGAACCTTTTAAAAACCAGCGTTTTTTACGCTCTTCACTCACACCTTTTAAACGATCAATTTTGTAAACTCCACGCTGACCAGTATTAACCACATTAGAATCTAAATCAGTAGCAATAACCTTTGCATCCCAGCCTACAGGCACGGCCTCTTTTAGAGCGATTGCAATTGAATACGGCTCCTCACCTGTAGAACAACCCGCAGACCAAACACGAATCTTTTTATTCGCTGAGTTCTGACTTACCAGGCCTGGTATGACGGTATTAATTAAGTATTCAAAATGATGATTTTCTCTGAAAAAGAAGGTTAAATTTGTTGTGATGGCATTAATAAGGTGAACAAACTCAGCTTCCCCTTGTGCCTCTACAAAATCTAGGTATTCAGAAAACGTCTGCATACTTAAAAAACGGATTCGTTTTGACAAACGGTTGTATACCAAATTCTTCTTTGATTCGTTTAAATCAATACCTGCATAATTATAGACAATAGTTTTTACTCTATTAAAGTCCTGATCTTTAAAATCAAACTCGCGATCATTCATGCTTAAACCGTACCTTAAATTATTGTGGCGTTTGAATTCTGTTAATTCTACTTTAGCTAAAATGTAAGAAAGGAAAAATTAATTAACTTTAATTAAGAATATAACAATATAATTGATAGCCTAGCCTTGCAAGCAAAACCTTAAACTTTGTATTGACACTATGGTAACCATATCCAATAACTTCATAAATGCCCAAGCTTTGACTATAAAGCCAAGCACCCCTGTTACCAACCTACTAAAAGTAGGTCAAGTACTCTCGGCTAACGTTCAGCCCATTAGCAATAATCAAGCCCAAATAACAATTGGCAATCAAACCCTAATTGCTACAACTAAAACCCCAATACAAGAAAGCGGAACTATACAAGTCAGAGTTACTCAGCTCAAACCCGATATACAACTTTCAATCATCAACTCACAAGTTAAACCAACCAACAGTGCCAGCAGTCAACAGACCATTCAGACCGCATACCGGCAATTTATTCCTAATCAAACACCTTTACCCCAGGTATTTCAACAAATTAATCTGTTGCAATCTTTGCCGCCTAGTATACAAGCACCACTTCAACAGCTTTTGGACCAAGTATCGAAAAACAATCAAGGAATAAATGGACAAAGCATTAAACAGAAATTAAGTGAAAGTGGCCTGTTTTTAGAATCAAAACTAGGAACTACGAGTAAAAACGAAGCTACAACCAATATCAAAAATGATGTTAAAGCTCAGATTTTGCAACTTCAGCAACAAGTTTCAACCTTACAACAACAAAGCTCATCAAGTGGTTTGAATAAACTCTCCACCTTACTTAGCCAGGCACTTAGCCGCCTTACTGTTCAGCAAGTTCAGCTTTTTGAGAACCCAAATATTACGCCACTAGAAGTCCCCTTTGAACGTAACAAGGAGAATAACAAAGACTATATAGAATTAAGAAAAAATGAACAAAATGAGCAAACACAATGGGAAGCTTACTTAGATTTAACCTTACCAACGGGCTTGCTTTCGGCAAAATTAAAACTCTCCAAACAAGGCCATTTAGATTGTTATTTATGGTGTGAAACAGAAGACTTAGAAAATAACGTAGCCAATCAAATCGAATCACTGAAGCAGTTATTAGACAGTAATGGGTTACAATCAAACAGCATTCAAATCACACCAAAAAAACCTGTTAAGACTGACAACACAACTAAAATGGCGTTAATAGACATTAAGATTTAAAACTTAAAATGATTCAATATTAAAACTGGCAATATAATTGCTTGTTCACAGAGCAACAAACCTTTGTCATTTAATTTTTAATTTAAAACTTATATTTATTAAATAGATTTACGCAACACTAGACCTTTTATAGTGAATCGGTTAATTTATCAATTAAATGTCAGTAAACCAAAGAGAGATAGCCAACATGGACAAAAACTTGGATGCTATTCAAGAACATATTGAGCAAAGCGAAAAGGTTGAAGATCAAGTCTTAAGCTTTGTTTTAGGCAATGAAGAATATGGTGTTGATATCTTGAGAGTTCAAGAAATCAAGGGTTGGGAGAAAACTACAGCTATCCCTAACACTCCAGATTATGTCATGGGAGTAATCAACTTAAGAGGATCAGTCGTTCCTATTGTTGATTTAAGAGTTCGTTTTGGGTTAGAAAATCTAACTTACAATGATTCTACCGTGGTAATTATTGTTCGTTCAGAAGACATCACAGGCAACCAAAAAATCATTGGTCTTGTTGTTGATGGTGTATCAGATGTTTATTCACTGAATGAAAGTCAACTTCAACCTGCACCTGAAATGTCAGGTACCGTTCATACCGAATATGTAAATGGATTGGCAACGGTCGCTGACAAAATGGTTATTGTTCTTCACGTTGATCAATTAATTAACGATGGTATTCTTGCATCGATTAAAAAAGCCTTAAATATAGAATAACCCTCTGTATAATGGCATAAATTGACGTTATTTTATAAATATCAAATTCAAATTTAAAAAGTGAGAGTATTAAGATGTCAAAAATCTTAGCTGTTGATGATTCTAAATCTATGAGACAAATGGTAAGCATGTCGCTTAAATCTGCAGGACATGATGTAACTGAAGCTGAAGATGGTGCTGTGGCTCTAGAGATAGCAAAACAGAATCAATTTGACTTGATTGTTACCGATATCAACATGCCTAACATGAATGGTATTGAATTGATTACCGCCTTAAGAGCAATGCCTAACTTTAAGTTTACGCCTATTCTTTGTTTAACCACTGAATCATCTGGTGATATGAAAACAAAAGGTAAAGAAGCTGGTGCGACAGGTTGGATTGTTAAACCTTTTAGTCCAGAAAAACTTCTTTCTGTTATTAGTCGAGTGCTTTAATCAGCATTTTCAAGGGGTAACCTTATGAGCAATACGATTCAACTTCCAGAAAGCTTGACGATTCATCACATTGAAAGTCACTTTAATGACCTCAACAAAAAGTTTAACGACATGAGCGATGAAATTGTTATTGAAGCTTCTGCTCTAGAAACCATTGATACCTCTGGCTTACAGACTCTATTAGTGTTAGTTAAAACGGCTACCGACAATGGCAAAACCGTTACTTGGCAAGATATTCCTGAAATATTAACCACCAGTGCTAAAAAAATTGGCATTGATCAAGCGTTAGCATTTTCATAAAAGGCGGTTTAAAACCGCTTTTTTTATACCTGAATTTTCTTAATCCAATCTTTTTAGCACGATAATTTATTGTTATGACTGACCCTAAAACCCTAGCTGATAACTTTGCTGTTTCACTCGAGTATGAAGGAAGTGGTGCACCAAAAGTTACCGCTAAGGGAAAAGGTTACATTGCACAAGAGATTATTGAAACAGCTAAAGCCCATGGCATCCCCATACAGCAAGACCCTGAACTAATTAATTTACTAAGCCAGGTTGAACTTAACCAAGAGATTCCTGAAGCGTTATATGAAGCGGTTGCCCAGGTCTTAATTTTTGCATACCAAATTAGCGGCAAGTCTCCTTTAGAAAATTCAAGCCAAACTTCTAGCTCTTCAGAACAAAANGTTGATACAAACTCAAAACAANACAGCTAATTAGCCTCTATNCCTTAATTAAAACACAAAAAAACCGCATCTAAGCGGTCTTTAGCAGTCAAGCTAATTGGNTTTACTAGCCAAACATATTATCTACTTCAATTAATATAATCACGTTATCTTCAAAGTGGGCAATGCTTTGAATATATTTTGANGCATTTTCTTTAGTTGAGGATAATGCTTCAAATCGGTTTTCTGGAATATCTTTTACTTCCATGACAAAATCAACCAGCATCCCTACGGTACGTTCATCATCAAGTTCAACAATAATAATACGAGATAAGTCGGTAACTTCTTTAGATGGCATACCGAACATGACTCTCACATCAATAACGGTAACAATAACACCTCTAACGTTAATTACACCTAATACGTTGTAAGCAGAGCCAGCAACATCTCGAATTTTACCGACCCTTAAAACTTCACGAATCTTTTTAACATGGATGCCATAAATTTCAGTATCTAGAGTAAACAATACACAACGAGCCCTAGGGCCAGTATATTCGTCCTCATCATCCATCGTTCCCATAGAGTGCCCCGCAGAGGACAAAGATTGTTTAGCTAATTCCATTTACTTTCCCCTTACTGAAAACGCTGTACAACGCCAGGTAAATCTAAAATAAGAGCAATATTACCATTTCCAGTAATCGTTGCTCCTGCATAACCATGAACGTCCTTTAAAGCGACACCTAGAGGTTTAATAACAACCTCTTCCTGACCATTGACTTGATCAACTACCAGGCCTGCTCTTTGATTACCTACAGAGACTATAACAACCTTGTCACCTCGATAATCCTCTTTAACCGAACCTGGCGCTAACCACTCCGACAAGAAAAACAACGGTACACTGCGCTCTCTTAGTCTTACCATCATGAGCCCATCAATCTTATTGGTTTTGCTACTATCGTAATCAAAAATCTCTTGAACACTTGTTAACGGAATTGCATAGCTATCATCGTCAAAGGAAACCATTAATGTCGGAAGAATTGCTAATGTTAAAGGAACACGAATACTAATTTCCGTACCCTGGCCAAGAACAGAGTTAATCTCTATGCTACCGTTTAACTTGGTAATCATATTTTTAACCACATCCATCCCTACACCACGTCCAGAGATATCACTAATGGCTTCTGCTGTTGAAAATCCAGCCGATAGGATTAATTCAAATGCTGACTTGTCATCAAGTTGATTAGCCGTCATTTCATCCATCATGCCCTTTTCAACCGCTTTACGGCGCAGCATATCAGGATCCATCCCTTTACCATCATCCGTAATAGAAAGTAGTATGTGATCACCTTCTTGCTGTGCAGCTAACACGACCGTTCCATTTTTAGGTTTTCCTGCCGCTACACGGACATCTGGCATTTCAACACCGTGATCAACGGAATTTCGTACTAAATGCACTAACGGATCTGCTAAAGCTTCAACAAGGTTTTTATCTAAATCGGTTTCTTCGCCTTGCAGTTCTAAATCAATCTCTTTTCCAAGCTTTCTTGCCAAATCGCGAACCACTCGTGGAAAACGTCCAAATACTTTTTTAACGGGTTGCATGCGAGTTTTCATTACTGATGCTTGCAAATCCGTTGTTACATGATCTAAATTTCCAACTGCATTTGAAATATCTTCGATATTTTGATCAGGACCTCTCAAGGTCAGTAGACGGTTTCTTACCAAAACCAACTCACCAACAAGGTTCATAATTTCATCTAAACGCTTAGTATCAACACGAACGGTTGATTCAGTATTGTTTTTTGCTGGAGCTTTAGCAGCCTTATTTTCAGTCGGTTTTGGCTTTGCAACGGCTGCTGGCTTCGCGACAGGGACTACTTCAGGCTGAGGACTAGGCTGTTCAATAACTTGCGGGGCTTCTTGTGTTGGCTCTAAGTCACGTTGATTGAGCAAGGCTTCAAATTCTTCATCGGTCATATCACCATCAGGATCAACGCCTTCAGCTAGAGCAAGACCAGCAGGAGTAGAGTTTGGCTCAGATACAACAGAGTCACGCTGATTGAGTAATGCTTCAAACTCTTCATCGGTCATATCACCATCAGGATCAACACCATCAGCTAAAGATAACCCTGTTTGAGCTGGACTAGATTCAGACGAACCCGAATCTCGCTGATTCAATAATGCTTCAAATTCTTCATCGGTCATATCACCATCAGGATCAACACCCTCTTCTAATTGAAGACCACTTTGCACTTTTGGCTGTTCAACAACTGGCTCAGGTGCTGCTCCGCCTTTAGTTAATAAATCAAGGTCAATAAGAAGTTTTGGATCGTTTTCAGGAAGCTCTCTTTCACCGTCAGTAAGCAATTCTATAGAATCACTTATCACATCAAAAGCGCGCAAAATAACATCGGCTGCAAGCGCATCGTAACTCACATCACCGTTACGAATTTTATCAAAGACGTTTTCAGCTCTATGGCAGACTTCAATTAGTGGTGTTATACCAAGAAACCCAGCACCACCTTTAACAGTATGAAAACCTCTAAAAACAGCATTCAATAAGTCTGAATCGGTAGGTGAATGCTCTAAATCTACTAACTGCTCATTTAGTTGATCAACCAACTCCGATGCTTCAACTAAA
>JGI10211J34971_10004507_pt1 | contig 11036 bp, 7 predicted proteins | sample Etolagsediment_FD_34971 | JGI IMG/M metagenome (IMG submission 34971)
CGGTGATGGAGAGCCTCGACAAGGTGATCCTTCAACAGGGCGCAGTGCCCAACGACCGACTGGCACTCGCTGTGCCTTTGGAACTTGAGGGCCACGCGCGGATGTGCGGTGAACGGAGTGAGCGGGACAGTTTGCACGTCTTCTCCAGTCTTCCCGAGTTCGAGTTCTATTCCCCGGATCACCATGTGCTCGTCAATGTCGAAGTAGAGCCCGAAAAGCTGTTGTCCGAACCAATGAGAGTGCTCGCAACTTCCTTGCGCGCGAAGGCGCTGGCTCCGGTGATTCCGATGCCAGCGGAGTCTGCTGAAAATCTGCGCACCCTGCTGCAGCATGCGATGCGTGTCTCAACGGACTCCTCGGCGGTGCAGAGCGAGGAAGCCTATGGACGACTTGAGCTCCTGGAAAGGACAATTATTTACGCACTTTCCGAGGTTCTCGTCGAGACGCCCGCGGCAGCAAGCGGAGGGCGTACGACAAAGCACTGGGCGCTGGTCAATTCAGTGCAGGAGAAGCTCGAAGACTCCAGCACGTGCCCGTTGTCGATTGCTGAATTATGCGTTCAGCTAGGACTGAGCCGCCGAACGCTTCAGTACGCTTTTCACGACGCTCTTAATCTGAATCCGGTCGCTTATCTTCGCGCGGTGCGGCTCAACAATGTTCGCCGAGAGCTTCGTCATGGTGAGTCAGTAACGTTCGCTGCAACAAAGTGGGGTTTCTGGCATTTAGGTACCTTCGCGCAGGACTACCGGAACATGTTTGGTGAGCTCCCGTCGGCTACCTTGAAGCGCTACGCCCGCAAAGACTCCAACTGACATTTTTCAGTATCCGACGTCGTTTAACGAGATATCGTCGCGCCGGTTGCGGCGCAGAAAGAGCAGGTGCCTTGCACATTGCACATAATCTCTCGTCGACGACTAGCATCATTTCGTACTGCTCCATTACTATCACGCTATCGAAGCGAAATAGTGGGGCCATTCTTGACACATGATGAAGAAATGAAGAGCAGCGCGCGGCCGGCCACGTTGCGCGAGCTCGGTGTGCAATATCGGGGTCGAGTGGTGCGATTGAAATCCGGCGGGCCACTTATGACCGTCAACCAGGTTGTACCGTCTGCATTTGGTCCGCAACTCGCGTGTTCATGGTTTGCTGAACCGAACCCGATGAAACTGGCCAGAGCTGTCTTCAGTTTTGATGCGATCGAGTTCGTCTCGGACGGGCAGCCTCAATGAGAGTACGTAGTCTGGCGTGCATCTCGTTACCTCTGTTTTCCAGGAGGAAAATCCTCGATTCTTGCAGTGCTGCAGCAGCAGCTCGGCCATAACAAATCCGACATGACTATGGAACAAGCATGAAATCTCTTTCCGCGACCGGAGGCTGGTTCTAGGCTTCTTGATAAGCTGCGCATGTGCTCTCTAATGAGACTCGTGCAGCGAACAGAAGCAGTTTGTGAGAACCAGTCAGGGAATACGTGGCCGCCGCGATTCGCCGGACTAGTTGAGTGGAGTAGAGGTATGCCATGGACACGTCGCAATCTCAAACTCGTGTTGGCCAGTTTCAGGCAACGCGGTCGACAGTCGGATTCTCTCGCGCTCCTCGTCACGAGTTGGCGATGGCGGGCATGAAGTGCTTCATTGGGACACGGGTGACAAACGGAAATGCTAATGACGCAATGTTCCGTGTGTCGACGATCGTTGGTGATGCATTTATGTGCGTGAGCAGTTCGAACTATCACAATGAATCGAGGGCTGTAGTTGAGGTCGATTGTGCTCAGTTCTTGGCTCTCTGGCTCAGGGAGACCGCGTCAGTTGCGAGTGATCTCAAACGGAGGGTCCGCGATACGTGGCTCACGAACGAGCGATTCCATCTAGCGACGGAGGGGTTCAGCCTCGGCTCGGATGACCCGGTGCCCCTCGCTGAAGTGAGTTGTGAGTTCCCGTCGATGGGGCAGGCGATGAGCATTACTCCAGTTCAGGTCGAACCAGGCACCATCGTTGGTGATCGTCCACGAGTCACCATTCTTGACGGCGTTATTCGTACCGTGTGGCTTGCCTCACACGCAGCGGAGTGCTTCCCAGTTGAATGCAATATCCACGAAGCCGATGTCCTGCAAGCCTTTGCTGGCTTCCCGGGAGGGCGCTGGATGACAGTCTCTGAGTTGCTTGAACACTAGGGTCGTTAATGGCGCGCGCATGGTGATGGAGTCGCGCGTCAGGACGGTCGTCCATGCTGTCCATTCGCGGTTTGCGGATATGGACAGCGCGCCGTGAGAACAGCGAACCCCAAACCGTCTGGTTTGGGAGGAAATTTAGGCAGCCGAATTGTCCGTTACGTTTAACGAGAAAACGTAATACTTACGTACGCGCTCCAAGACCTCCCACGTACCCTTAAAACCCGGCTCGATAACGAAAACGTCGCCAGCTGCAAGGTGAATGGGTTCGCCACCTTCAGGGGTTAGCACACAGCGGCCTTCAAGGAAGTGACAGTATTCCCAGTCGCTGTATTCGACGCTCCACAGCCCCGGCGACGACTCCCACACCCCCATCAGCATCTTCTTGTCGGGCGATTCATAGCCATTCAACGTCACTGTGTGAGGGTTGCCGCGAAGCGGCTGGCCGGGCCATGGCGCGTCGATGACAGCCTCGGCATTCGCATCGCGGTGGAGGAATAGGTGATTTGCTTGAGTCATTTGAGAACTACTCCGTTGCTTGAAGAATTTGAATGTGTTCGCCGGATAGCTTTCGGCTGTCGTGGAAGATTGGGACGGGGAGCATGTAGCGTGTAACGTGCGGAAGTCCGAAAATCACCGGGCACGCCGACGGGCCTGATTTCTATTTGCCGCTTGTCGCCTTGTGCAGCTGAGTGCTTGACCACAGAGACCGAGCCGCTTGAATCGGGAATAAGCGGCAAGCCGCAAGATATTGCGAATTTGCGGTTGCGGCTATCGGATTTCGGCACGCGAGGGTCACTTACCTACTTCAGCGGATTGAGCCAGAGATTGAGTTACTCTGGAGGAACGTCTCATGATTGACCGAGTGCTTTCTTTGACGTGTGGCCTATGCTGCTGCTCTCGCAAAGCATTGAAGTTTGCGAACGGCACCGATGAGATGCAATGACCCCGTCACTAAAACCCACCCCGAATGTCTTTCGGCGATTTCGAGGGCGCGAACTATTGCTGACGTGGGCTCGAGCTGCAGCTCCGACGCTAAGCCGATAGTCTCAGCGATTGATTGCAGGACGGCAGGTTCCGTGCCCGCCGGACGCCCCGGGAGCTGCGTGAAAACCACACGCGAGACTGACCGCGAGAGCGCTTTCAATAGACCGGTTGCGTCTTTGTCGGCGCCCATGGCAACAACAGCAGTACAGGGGCCGTTGAGATCTGGCTTTTGGGCTAGGTCCAGCAGGACTGCCCGGAGGTTGAACGGAACATGAGCTCCATCCATGACAACGGGAATTTCCTTGATACCGCTGAGGCTGAAGTCGAAGCGTTCAAGACGGCCAGGTAGACGGGCTGCAGCGCGGGTGTCGGCGTCAAGCAACCACCCACCGAAAGGAACTGCGCCAAGTGTTCCAGAACGGGTCATCAAGCCTCGAAGGCCCAGATTGTCGAGAACCGAACGCGCGATGATGGTATTGCGCTCTTCAAGCGATGACTTCAGGAGCGAAGGCACATGGGCGATACGACACCCTAGTGATTCGGCTTCTGTCTGCAGGATCTGTCCGGCCTCATCATCGCGATGTAAGGGCGTCACGAGCACGGCGCCCGGCTTAAGAATTCCTACCTTTTCGTGTGCGATCGCTGCGCGTGTTGTGCCCAGTACCTCTGTATGCTCCAACTCGACGTTTGTTACGACGGCAATTTCGCCTTCGAGCACGTTGGTCGAATCGTGGCGTCCGCCGAGTCCGACTTCGGCTACCACCCACGAGACGCCGGCTGCCTTAAAGAGCAAGAGTGCGGCGGCGGTCACGATATCAAACCATGTGGCGTTGCTGGCCGGCGTACCGTTTCGGCACGCATCGCTATGAACGCCTATCACGGTCCAAAGGGCGTTGGCGAGTTCATCATCTGGAGCCTCTGCACCGTTAACGATGATGCGCTCGTTGACTCGGTGAAGGTGCGGCGACGCGTAGCGACCAACCGAGACCCCAGCTCTGCGAATAGCGGCTTCGACCAATGCACAAACGGATCCTTTCCCCTTTGTTCCCGTAACATGGACGACGCGGAACGCCAGGTGCGGCGAGTCCAGACGCGTCATCAGATCGACCATCGGCTCCAGGGACATGCGCATGCTGTTACGTGGGCGAGTCTCCCAGTTGGTCAGCCTGTCGAGGTTCGCCAAGGCATACTGCAGTTGAGCTGAGTACATTGTTTGTGTCGGCATTTCGCGTGTCGAGAGGACGGCGCGCATTCGGCTTATCGGTTGCGGTGGACGGCAAAATAAGAGCTAATGCAAGCAGTCTTCATTGCCATATTTCCGTAGTGCTGCCACGTATTACCCGCGATTTCCACTGGCATTCGCTCCATTCGAGACTTGGCTCAGAGTCGATAACAATGCCGCCCCCTACACCATAAACACCAGTGCCATCCTTCTTCAGCACGAGGGTTCGTATCGCGACATTGAGAGAGTAGTCGCCGGTCGGACTCATCCACCCGATACTCCCGCAATATAAGCCGCGGTCAGATAGTTCCAACTCGTCAATACATCGCATTGCAGCGATTTTGGGCGCGCCGACGATCGAACCGCATGGAAACATTGCTCGTAGAACATCCATGAACGACGCGCTGCCGATGTCTGCCTTAATCGTTGACGTCAACGTCCAGACTGATGGGTATTGCTCAAGGTCGAACAGGCTTTCCACGCGTACGCCCCCGGTTTGGGCAATTCTCCCCATGTCATTGCGCAACAGGTCGACAATCATGGCGTTTTCGGCGCGATCTTTCGGACTGTTCCTGAGCGCGTACGCAGAGCGTGCATCTTCTTCCGGGTCGTGGTGGCGCGGTGCTGTCCCCTTCATCGGACGACTGGTTAGGCAGTTACCGCGACGCTCCACGAACAGCTCCGGTGAAATCGACAATACGGCGGATTCGCCGTCGTCGATATAGGCTGCATGCGAAACCGGATGCTGTTCAATTAGCGTTTGATACAGCGCAATCGGGCTTCCTTCAAAGATTACGTCGACTGGGAGTGTGAAATTTACTTGGTAAACGTCACCATTTTCGATACGGGATTTTATGTTCAGTATCTTTTCCCGGTATTCGACAAATCCCAGGCGAGGCTTGGCGCTAACGATTCGCGCACCGTGATTACTGCTTTCCGCACTCGAACGTGTTTCATCGCAGCGTTCAAAGACGTAGGCACTGAAGCGCGCCTCGCTAACTCCTTGCACATCCCCGCGCCTGAGTGCTGGCTCGAGCCATTCTCCCAACGAGTAGTTGAGTTTGAGTGCGATCCAATGTCCCTCGCGTTGATACTGTTCGATCTCAGCCACGGCGGTCGGTAGCTCTTGCGCTGAACATGCAGTCACCTTCGTGACGAATCCGCACAGATTCAATGTGCGGTCGCCGACAGCATCTTCGAACCTACAAACAACCATGAGAACTCCAAATTCGATTTCCTCGCGCGTCCGCTGATTCGTGAGATAACTCAGACGTGACGTTGGGCCTGCGCTGTGTCTGCGTGGATTCGGGCGCACTAGTACAACGGGACTTCTATGCGACTGCAAGCGCCCGCCCGTCGTTCGAAAAGTAGCGTCAAAGGTCGAGGTCGACTATCGGATTTCGGCAAACAACCGGGTATTCCCCGAGGTGATGAACTGGTGCGGTGCGCAGCTTGGGTCTGAAAATATATGACGATAGATGGAGACGCGCTCTTCGCCTTCAGGTGGCCGGGATCATCCGGAAATTTTCACTGCTCAATGCTATTTCTACAGAGGTACCACGCGAGTGGTAATCACAATTGTCGTTAAGTAAATACTGAAAATACGATGCATCCGATTTCCGACGAGTGTTTTGGGTTGCGTTGAGCGCGCCGTCCACGGTGAAAATAGGTGTGGCGATTCGTAAGGATGTGGAAGCATTTTCGCGGGGAGTGATTGAGCTAGGCTGACAAAAAGATAACAAGAAAATCAACCGCTTATAGGTAGTGACCCGCACTTGCCGAAATTTGATAGTGGCCAAAAATTTGAACTCCTACAGTGACCTCCAACCCGCACTGCATGAAGGGCACCTCGCACATGCAACGGCAAACGCCAACTTTTTGGAGCGATAGTCATGGATGTGGAAACTCGGAGTATTGAATTTGTTCCGCTAGAAGAGCGTTACGGGACGCCCAGACGTCTCTTCACCATTTGGTTCAGCTCAAACGTGCAGGTCACGGCTTTAATGGTCGGGACGCTTGGTATTGCAGCTGGACTGAGCCTCTTCTGGACGATCGTGGCGCTCTTCATCGGCAACGCTGTGGGAACCATCTTCATGGCCGCTCACTCGGCTCAAGGACCGCATCTCGGCATCCCGCAGATGATTCAAAGTCGCGCGCAGTTCGGGGTATTCGGTGCCGCGGTGCCGTTGCTGATGGTGGTGGTTTCTGCGATCTTGTTCGTTGCCGCGAGCGGGGTTCTTATGCGGGAGTCGATTAAGGCGGTGCTACCCGTAACCGACAATGAAGCGATCATTCTCGTTGGCGTTGCGACGTTCATCATCGGCTTCGTGGGGTATGAGCTCATTCACAAGGTCGGCGCTTACATGACGGTGTTGTCGTTCGTCATTTTTATCGCATCGGGTATTCTGGTTTTCATGAAGCCGGGTATTCTCGGCGCATTCCATGCGAGCAAAAGCGGCTTCGCAGTTGGTGCATTTAATCTTGTGATTGCTCAAGCCGCTTCGTGGACGCTCGGGTACGGTCCATATGTTGCCGACTATTCGCGTTATCTTCCCGCGAATGTCAGGACCAAGGACACGTTCTGGAGTACCTATCTGGGGTGCGCGCTGGGCTGTCAAGCAGTCATGAGTCTCGGCGCAGTCTTTGCCATTTCGTTGCCATCGATTGTGACCGGTGACCCGGGCACGGCTATCGCGCAGCTCTTTGGCCCCCTCGCAAAGCCCACCCTCATCATCATCGTGATGGGTGTCGTCTTGTTCAACGTACTTTGCCTCTACAGCGCTTATATGTCGTCGGCCACGATTTTTAGTGGCTTCAAGAAGATGACACATATCCGTAGGTCGACGAAGTTCTTTGCGATGGCGGCTCTCATGACCGCCGCAACGTTGGTCGCAATCAAAACGCAGTATCACTTCAATGACTACTTTGGCGACATCTTAAATATCCAGCTTTACGTCATCGTTCCTTGGAGTGCTATCAATCTCGTCGATTACTACCTCGTTCGAAAAGGGAAGTACGCCATCGCGGAAATGTATGACGCGCGCGGCCGCTACGGAAAGTTCAACATGACGACGCTCGCTATCTACGCGCTCGGCATCGCAAGCACGCTTCCGTTCATGGACTTGTCCTTCTATCACAGCTATTTTGCGCGTTCGATTGGCGCAGACGTCAGCTGGATTCCTAGCCTCGTTGTGCCTGGCCTGTTGTATTACATAGTGCACAGTGTGCAACGTACTCCGGTTCTCAACGCTGAATAAGCCTTAGAAGTGAATTCTCTCGCGAGCCTTTTTCAGGGCTCGCGAGTGCGTCCTGATGTACGTCACTGACTCGCCAGGGATGACCCGTAGTTGCCAATATTCGATAGTGCTTAATATTGCGGACTCTTAGAGTGGGCTTATAAGCCGCGTTCCCGGGGCAAGGACGGAGAGCCAAATTCTCATTCAAAGGACGGTCTGCAATGGACGTTGAACAACGTAGCATAGAATTCATCCCACATAACGAGCGTTACGGGACCCCGAAACGCCTCTTCACCATCTGGTTCAGCGCGAACATGCAGGTGACGGCGCTGGTGGTCGGAACGCTTGGAATCGTCTCCGGATTGAGCCTTCTCTGGACGATCGTCGCGTTGGTCATCGGCAACGTGATTGGGACCATTTTCATGGCTGCACATTCTGCGCAGGGTCCTCATCTGGGCATCCCCCAGATGATCCAAAGCAGAGCTCAGTTCGGTGTATTTGGTGCAGCACTTCCGCTTGTGATTGTTACGCTCGCTTACGTACTCTTCGTCGCGGCTGACGGAGTCGTTATGCGGGAATCAATCAAGGCGATATATCCGATGTCGGATAATCAGGCCATCATCCTGTTCGGCGCAGTCACATTCGTCATTAGTTACATCGGCTACGAGTTGATTCACAAGCTCGGAGCATCGATGACGGTGCTTTCTTTCGTCGTCTTCTCGGCTACTGCTGTCCTCATCGTCGGATCGCCGCATCTGCCGATGCCTTCGTACAATGTGGCGCACCATGGATTTTCGGGCGGCGCGTTCAACCTCATCGTTGCCCAGGCCGCATCGTGGACGTTGGGCTTTGGTCCGTATGTCGCAGACTATTCGCGTTACCTGCCGGATAGCGTGCGCACACGAGACACGTTCTGGTACACGTATCTTGGAGGGCTGCTGGGATCCCTTTCTGTGATGGTCCTCGGCGCAGTTTTGGCGACCGTCACAGCGTCGGTTGTCAACGACCCCGGAACAGCGATCGCGGCGCTGTTCGGCGCCTGGTCGAAGCCTGTGCTTATGGTGGTCGTTTGCGGCGTGCTGGTCTTCAACGTGCTCAGTTTGTACAGCTCGTATATGTCGGCTGTTACGATTTTCAGTGGTTTCCGCAAGGTTTCTCGAATCCATAAGTCGACCAAGTTCGTCGTGCTCCTGCTTCTTTGTGCGCTGGCGACGTGGATTGCAATTGCGACGCAGTATCACTTCAGCGATTACTTTGCGGATATTCTCAACGCGCAGATCTATGTGCTTGTACCTTGGAGTTCGATCAATCTGGTGGACTACTATCTGGTCCGCCGAGGCAGCTACTCGGTCACGGACATGTACGATGTGGATGGTCAGTATGGGGCTTTCAATCTGCAGACGATTATGATTTACTGCGTCGGTATCGCCAGTACGATCCCTTTCATGGACCTTTCGTTCTATCACAGCTACTTCGCTCGTCTGATTGGGGCGGATGTCAGCTGGATTCCGAGTCTCATCGTTCCCGGAATGCTGTACTACTTCTTTGCCAATGCGCAGCAGCAACGTTCGCCGCTGTGGCAAATCGAGTAGCATGTTGAGGGAGATGCGAACGCTGTAAGGATGGGGGTTGGCTTTTGCCGGCCCCCATTTTTTGTTAGAGCATCGTAGATGACCCTACTGGAGACCGCTCCTCGCGAGCAGACCAACAGACGTAAAGCAAAATATGCGTTCAGGCAGGCAGCAAGTCGGAAGGTATCCGCTCTCGTCCCGCATCTCGACTATGCTGATTTGTGTCGGGATTCTGAGCATGCTCCTTTTCGTCAGTGAGCATTGGCGCGGGGAGGTCATCCAGGCCCACCAGGTCGCCGCGGCGAGGCTGCAGGCCGCGCTGGAAGCGAACGCAACCGAAGACGTAGTTTTTCGCATCATTGAAGAAGACGCGCTGCTAAGCCGGTGGCGCAATGACGAACCACCGGACGCGGATACGAAGGTTCTGCTCGCGCAAATCCATCATCGGGCAGGCTCACTTCAGGAAATCGCACCGAGGTTGCTTGATGCAATACGGTCAGACCAGCGTCGTAAGGAAGGCATACTTCGAACGTTTGTGATCGCGGCCGGCCTGTCGATTGCGACCGGTTTGGGATACGTTCTGTTTTTGCTGCGTGACGGTCTGTCGCGAAGATTGGCAACGTACTTTGATGACGCCCGATTCGGAGGCGTCGCGATCAACGAAGGCGCCGACGAGATTGAGCGAGCCATAGCTTGCTCGTCGGCGCTGGAGTCGCGCCTGCGTGCAAGAGACGAAGAATCGACGAGCATCAAGCATCTTGTTGAGGGTTACATTGCGTTTGCTGACCAATCTTTGGACTTGCTTCATCTTACGTGTGTTCAGCTAGCCGAAGACACGCCTTCACGCGGGATGATTGCCGCATTGCTCCAACGGCTCTCAGGGTTGCCGGGAACGCGTCGTGTGGCGCTGGTGCTCTCAGAGGATTCGGCGGAGCTTCTGGGTGTCGATACCGTCAACTCGTTGAACGACGACCCACCGTACGTGACTCGTGGAAGCATCGGGCACGAGCTCATGGCGCTCTCTGGACATCGCGTGCTAACCCCCGTCGTCAATGATGGCAGCCCGGTGTCTGTGCTGGCTGCGCCGATTCAGGTTCCTTCGGAGAAGTACGGCGTGTTGATATGTGAGGGGGGAGAGGGCGCGGGCTTCGAGCAGCGCCAACTACACCTGCTGGAAACCGTTGCCAGCGTAGTCGCACATGCAATTGCCAATCTGGCCAGAGACATGAGAGAGCGGCGGATGGTCTTGCTTGAGGAGCGCAATGCCATCGCGCGTGAACTGCATGATTCGCTGGCGCAATCGCTCTCGTACATGAAGATCCAGTTGGCGCGACTGCAAGCGGCACTGCCAGACGAGCAAGCTGATGACCAGGTCGGCGAAATTGCTCAGTCCATCCGAGAGGGGATTGATAGTGCGTATCGCCAGTTACGCGAGCTACTTGCTACGTTTCGCACAGCAATCAATGTTCAGGGACTGAGCTCCACGCTCGAAGAAATCGTCGATGAGCTTGGCGCGCGCAGCGACACCGAAATTTCGATAGATAACCGGATCCAAAACTTACGACTTAGCGTGAATGAAGAGCTGCACGTCGTGCAGATCATCAGAGAAGCACTCACGAACGTCGCGCGTCATGCACATGCCAACGCCGCGATTGTTCGACTTTCGATGGAGCATGAGCGCGTCGTAGTGGTCATTGAGGACGACGGCCAAGGGATGTCTCAAGGCGCAACAGATGTGCAGCGGTACGGGCTGACAATCATGAGAGAGCGGGCGCGATTGCTCGGTGGCACGCTCAACATAAGCTCCGCACAAACTGGGTCAAGTATCGAGCTGACGTTCAAGCCTGTGGCTC
>JGI10211J34971_10004508_pt1 | contig 11035 bp, 25 predicted proteins | sample Etolagsediment_FD_34971 | JGI IMG/M metagenome (IMG submission 34971)
GTATGAGGATGGTAGCTTTGATGTGATTAAGACAGTAGTTACGTGCGATTAAAGTGGAGGTGCAAGTACTGTGACGATGTAAAGCTTTCAAAGATTAAACGTTGGCACTTAGACGTGTGTAAATGCGGAAGGTCAAGTGTAGACTTGGAAGAGAGTTACTACCGCATTAACGGTGATATCGAGATTCTCGGTTGGGTCGAAATAGAGTAATAGTAAAGCTAACGCTTAAAGAACCAGCAGCGGTAGCAGCTAAATCTTTAGGGTCGAATACAGGGTCGTAGATTTCTTTAGCAATACCAGCAGCAATACCTGAAGCGAGTCCAAACCAAAAGGCTTTCTTCGGGTTTTTTGTTTTAAGGTAGACCACGGAGTAAGTAGCAGACGAGATAGTAGAACCAGCTAAGAAGTGTTTAACTTTGTCTTGCTGACCAAATGATAAAAATGGAATTAGCAGTAATAATATTAATTTTCTTTCCATTGCGTGTAACAAATTGCAATTCGTTGCGATTGATCAGGATATTCCTGGTTCATTTTATCATTAGAAATACACCTTGACATAAAGTCTTTTTGGCTTTCTCCTGGGTTAGGTTTAGGTAGTGGCATCTTTTAATTTTTGTTTAAGCGTTTTTAAACGAAGTTCTTGCAGACGTATATCTTCTTTCAATATATCCTCAAGTTCTTTATCAGACTGCATTTCAAACCATTTTTTTACACTATCACTCATAACATTTTTACATATATAAATAAAAAAGCCGCATCAATTAAGAAACGGCTTTAACGAGAGAAACAAAACAGTAAAGATAGGGAAATCTGTTGTACGTATTTAAATGCAAATATAGTAAAATATTTAATACGCCAATCATTTTTTTACATATTTTATATAATCTTCAAAAGACATAATTACAAGTTCGTCGTACTTATCTCTTTTCTTTCCCTTTCCAACGTCTTTCTTGTGTATTATTATATTCGATCTGTGTATTTCAGGGGCATCAGGTGGAAACATATTTGGTATCCTTTCAGACATATCTCTCAACACCTTTGAGTAATCCATCCCTCTATGCTTTCCAGCTTTGATTTGTACATTGATAGGTACATTAATCAAATCTATAGCTGCATCATCGTGAAGCCTTGATCCGTATCTCGAAGTAACACAATGCTCATATCCTATCTCTTTAAATCTGTTTACATATAATCTTTCTGCATCGTGGCCTTTAGTCCTGTTTGTGTTTGCCATTATCCAATTTTTAAAAGAGTATAGCACTCCTTATATTTATCTCTTGCATTATCACCGTATTCCTCTTTAAATAACCTATAAACTCTATTTGTGTATTGGTACGGTGTCTTACAGTCTTTAAGATAACGCTCCGCAAATTTAATTCCCTTACCAAAAAGGTAGTTTACATTGTCGGAAGAATCTCCTGTAATCATTTGTGTGTAGAAATTCTTTACCGCATCATCTTCACTTACTTTGTTTAATCCATAACGTTTTCCNACCCAAGAATATATAAATGCAGGAACCTGCAAAAAGTCTTTATCTATTGAAGCAATAATAACTTCTTCTCCTTCATCAGTCAAACGCTTCCATTCAATAGCTATTGTATCATCCACCTCAAGCCCATTAGATGCCATTTCAGCCTCGAAAACAAATTTAGCATAAGAAGATATCTCTTCAAAAAAATCAGGCTTTACAGGGCTTCTATTAGCTTTATATTCTTTGGATATTGTTTTTCTAAAGTTTTTATCGGTTTGTCCGTGAAATATTCTGACTTTATCAGCCGTCTGATCCGTAGCTTCCTCAATACTTGAACATATATTGTATATGTAGTTTTCAAACTTTACTTTAGCCTCTTCTGAATTTTCCACATTAAAGCAAGAGGCATATACTAAACTGTCTGCATCAATTAAAATTATCATTGTATAGTTCTTTATAGGTTTCTTCTATTTTATTGTACAATTTACTGTCTTGTTTATAAACGTCCTCTAACACTTTTACAAAACCTCTTATGTTTATATGGATTTTGCAATTTGGCTTTTTAAGGCCTTTAGATGATTCTAAAGGGAAAGGAACTGGATAAATCTTAATATTGTTGTTAATGCATTTTGAAATCATTTCTTGAATTGTTGTCTTTTTCATATTCCTGAATTAGTTTCTCTAAATAAATTGAATGATCCATAGCTTCTTCTTGAGCGTGTTTAAGCCAATCTAAAATTGAAAGGTCTTTTCTATCCATATCTGTTCCGTACTTTTCTTTACCTGTGATTGCTCTGTCTTTATACTTTTCCATCAACGAGGTAACTATTGAATCCACTTGTCTTTCTTTTTTGTAATTCATTTTGTAATTGTTCTTGTTTAATTCGTAAATCATTTTTCATTTTAATAGACACTTCAGCTTTCATAATGAGAAATCTTTTATCCTCATCATCAAGTTGATTGTACAATTCTAATATTCTTTCATCTTGCTGGCTATGAACTTTTGTTCTTAACTCATTTAACTGTCTTAATAGATTCTCATTCTCTTTGGTTAATATTTCAAATTGAATCTTCATATCGTATTTCTTGAGATAAGAATTATTGGACATCATATTTTTAACAACATCATTTGCCCTAATCCATTTCTCTGAAAACATACCATCAGTATTGTTAATCACGTTAACATCTAACCATTTTAAACCGTGTAATACCGTAGAATGATCTTTACCTATTGACATTCCTATTGATTCTAAACTGTAATTTGTGTATTTTCTGCACAGACCATAATACAACATTCTTGAATATGCAAATTCTCTTTTTCTTGTTTTATTACGAATATCTAATCCACAAATTGCATTAGATATACTAATTAAATAATCTAACGTTGGTGTACTGTCCTTGTATAATTCACTCATAATGTTGATATTTTTTGCTAATGTAACGAATTAAAACATTATGAAACAAGATTTTAATTGATTTTAACATTTGATTTAATAAATAATTATTCATACATTTGCATTACATATAAGGTGTTTACTAACGGTTAGACCTAAACTCAAACGTCAAGATGGGGAAATGTAAAGATTACCTAATACAGTTTGTTGTGATGATTCAAAGAAGGCTCTGTCCCGAGATGACAACCTTCAAGCCATACTGATAACCATCTACGGATGAGGCATAGAATCAAACTGAACAGGGCAGTAAAGCAATAAGCTAAATCCCATATTGGGAACTATTCTGATTTATTACTTGATTAAGTATCATTTAATGTTATCAGGGTTAAAAAATTCTATTGTTTTGACTGAAGAAGAAAAAAAAGACATTGAAGGACTTGAGTATTTGAGATGGTCTCAATTTGATTGTCCGTATGAGAAAGGTAGTGGTTACAAATTTATGGAACGTGAACCTGTTCTTATATTGGATAGAGTAGTTAAGTCTACAAGAATGGTATTGGATATAGAATTGGGTTATGTTTCACCCAGGTATGCAGAAATTCATAATATAGTTAGTATAAGTCCACATAGAATAGGTAAAGCTATTCGCATTAAATGTCTTTGTCCTAAGAAGAGATTGAAGTTAGTTAAGCATTTGGTTCTTAAAGGTGCTAAATCATTTGCAGTTGATAGGAAGTCAGTTACCTTTGATACCGATGATCAGCCCACTCCTACTTTCCGCTTATTATGTTAAATATTACTTAAAATTTGTGTATACCAATATTAAGTGCATATATTAGCCAAAAATAAACAGATATGCACGATTTAATCTCTTACAAAGACAGGAAGATAGTTCATCTATCAGACCAAATCAAAAAACTTACGATTCAAAATGAAATGTATGCTACATATATTTTTGAATTGCTAATGGACGATTGTCCGCAGGAATACAAAAAGATAATTAAAACGGAAATGTTAAAAGAAAACGAGTTATGAGTCAAAACATTAATCAGAAGTTATTTGGTATTCAACAGAAGTTAATTGCACCAAAGAATCAATACAATTCATTTGGCAAGTACAATTATAGGTCATTAGAAGACATTATGATTGCAGTAAAACCTTTGCTTGCAGAATATAAATGTGTTCTTAATTTTGAAGATAATGTAGTATCTGAAAATCCAATTATACTCAAATGTACTGCAACAATTTTATGTACGGAATCAGGAGATTCTAACCAGGTTAGTGCTATTGTAGGTGTTGATCCAAACAAGAAAGGAATGGACGTTGCTCAATCCTTTGGCGCATCATCCAGTTACGGCCGTAAATACGCTGCTAATGGCTTATTTTTGATTGATGACACTAAGGATGCTGATGCTACAAATAAGCACGGTAAAGAGGATGATAAGCCGTTATTAGATAGTAGTAATCCTGATTATAAAAAAGCAGTTGATTATATTGCTAAAGGTGGTAATATTGAGGATATAAAAAAGAAATATAGATTGTCTGCAAGTGTTGAGCAATCTCTTATTAAGTGAAAATTAATTATTAATACATTTATATTATGACTATTCAAGGAAGAATCAAAGAAGTATTTCCAACTACCACTTACGGCTCTACTCAAATTAGAGATTGTATTGTGACAACAGATGACAAGTATCCACAAGAGATTTGCGTTAAGTTTTTCAAGGATAAATGCGGTTTATTGGACAAATATCGTGAAGGAGCGCAAGTTTCAATTGCATATAATCTTAGAGGCAATAGCTATAAAGATAAGAATGGCAATACAAGATATTCAACAGATATTGTAGGATGGAAGATTGAATCAGCAGGTGTTAGCAATAACGATCAGCAACCTGACAGAGAAGATCTGCCATTTTAATGGATACATTAGAATACCTTTATAAAGTTAAGAAAGGTCAGATTGCACAAGGTTTAAAACTTGGAATTTCTGACCTTGATGACTTTATCAGATTTAAAAGAGGACAATTTAATATCATTATAGGACACGCTAACGTTGGTAAAACTACAGTTGCATTATACCTTATGATGTTGTGGACAGTAAAGTTGAAGATGAAATGGTGGGTATTTTCAATTGAGAACAACAGAAATAGTTTATACAGAAAACTCATTGAATTTTATCTATCTAAACCTATTCAGCTAATGACTGATTATGAGATAGAATATGCTTATGATTTCGTGAAACAATACTTTTCTATTGCTGATGCAGAAAAGCTATATACTTACAAGGATATAATAGAAACCATAAAAATAGGACATAACTTAGAGAAGTTTGACGGTTGTTTAATTGACCCGTATAATGCGTTAGTTAGAGATACATCCTTGTTAAGGAGTGTTGGAGCGCACGAATATGATTATCAGGTTGCAAGTGAGTTTAGATTGTTATGTAAAGAAAAAGACATAACTTTATACCTGAATTGTCATTGTGCGACAGATGCTTTAAGGAAAGTTCATCCTCAAGGACACGAATATCAAGGTTTACCAGTTCCTCCTAATATGGCTGATGTCGAAGGAGGGGGTAAATGGGGCAATAGAGCAGATGATGTAATGACATTTCACAGATATGTACATCATCCAATGGACTGGATGATTTCAGAGGTACACGTCAGAAAAGTGAAAGAAACAGAGACTGGGGGAAAACCAACATCTTATGATAATCCAATTCGATTAAGGATGGTACGAAATAATTGTGGGTTTGAGGTAGGTGGTGTTAATCCACTTGAAATCAAAGAAGGCCAAAATGCCAGTATATTGTAATGTATGGATATACTATCTCTTCTTGAAAAAGATAGATTAAAGTGGGTTAAAATAGTAATTAACTTAGGATGTCCACCATCTTACGCTGAAGATGTGGTTCAGGATATGTATCTTAAAATAGCCTCTCTTGATAACAACAAACGCATAATGTTTGAAGATTCGGGAGAGGTTAATTATTGGTACATTATTTTAACACTAAGAAGTGTTTGTTACGACTTCCTTAAGTCACAAAATAAATTTGTTGATTATAATTTAGTTGAAACAGAAAGTGATTCTATTGATATAAATAAAGAAGAAGCATTTGATAGGTTATATAACAACATTATACAAGCAACCAATAAATTTGGAAGATACGGATCTAAACTGACTCAAGCTTACTTTAAAACAGACTTGAGTTTACGACAAATAGCATCTCAATCCAGTATTAGCTTGTCAAGCATATTCCATTCGATAAAAATGTACCGTGCTATGCTTGTTGAAGAGTTTGGAGAGGATTTTGAAGATTATAAAAATGGTGATTACAATCACATAAAGTAAATATTATGCCAAAACAGAAACCTAATAAGCCAAGACCAGGAAGACCTGATGGCAGGACTACAAATGGCAGAAAACCAGGCACGGTAGTCAAAAAACAACCTAAAATGACTCCTGCAAAGATGAATAAGGCTAAAAAAGACAGATTATCTGTCTATTCAGTCAATTCTATTATTCACGAGTTTGGAAGTGAGGAAGAATTTACTAATTTTTTAGCAAAAGAGGCAAGGGGTTCGTTTAATCACTTAAAACTACTTATGGATTATGCCTACGGAAGGCCTGAAGACCAAAATAGACAGGTTAGTGCAAAAACTGCACCTACCATTGTGTTTGTGAATAATGACAATCAAAAAGGAGAGCAAACAATAGAGGTTTCACATCAAGAAAGCGAAGATGAATAAAAAAATAAACATACATCAGAAATACGAACCTCTTTTCCTTCAAAAGACACGATATTTTGTGGTAACAGGTGGTCGTGGATCGGGAAAATCATTTGGTGTAGCATTATTCTTGCTTAGTTTAACGTATCAAGAGGGTGAGAAGATACTTTTTAGCCGTTATACGCTGACATCTGCTTATGCATCTATTATTCCTGAATTTTTAGAAAAAATAGAAATGATGGGTGCTGCTGGTGATTTTAAGATTACAAAAGATGAGATTATAAACCTAACTACAGGCAGTTCTATTCTTTTTAAAGGTATTAAAACTACTTCAGGGAATCAGACTGCATCTTTGAAGTCTTTGACAGGTATTACTGCATTTGTACTTGATGAGGCTGAGGAATTAGTAGATGAGGTTTTATTTGAAAAGATTGACTTTTCTGTGAGGAAAAAAGACAAACAAAACCGTGTGATTTTAATTATGAATCCAGCCACAAAAGAGCATTGGGTATGGAAGCGGTTTTTTGAATCTAATTTTGTTTCTTCAGGATGGAATGGAACTAAAGGTGATGTTACATACATACACACCACATACAAAGACAATAAAGATAATCTTCCTGAAAGTTATTTACAGTCTATATTTGAGATGAAACTTAAACGTCCTGATAAGTACGAACACGTTATATTGGGTGGTTGGTTAGAGAAGGCTGAAGGTGTTGTTTTCACAAATTGGACTATAGGTGATTTTGTATTGTTAGAACGCAACTGCTATGGCCAAGATATAGGTTATTCTGATGACCCAAGTACTTTAGTTCATTGTAGCCTTGATTTTGAGGGCAAAAAGCTTTACGTTAAGGAGCTTTTATACAAATCAGCACTAACAACATCACAGATAGCAAATAACGACCTTAAATTGGCTGGAAATGGCTTAATAATATGTGATAGTTCTGAACCAAGATTGATTCGAGAATTAAAGGATCAAGGAGTTAATGTTAGACCTGTTAAAAAGAAGAATATTAAAGGTGCTTTACTTACAGGTATTAATATGTTGCAAGATGTAGATATAATAGTTGATGCTAAAAGCGTTAATTTAATAAAAGAATTAAATAACTATGCTTGGAAATCTCCAGGAGTTCCTGTTGATAAGCATAATCACGGATTAGATGCTATTCGTTATGCGATGAGCCATCTTTGGATAGGTAAAAATAGTGGAGTATATAATATTAGATAAGATGAAGCCAATAGTAATTTATTCAGATAGCATTTTAGATAATCTATCTTTTTTATTTTCAATTCAAGGAATGTCTTTATTTCCCTTTGTTGTTTTAAGAGAGAAATTTCTACACAATCCACAATATAAATTAACTAACGAAATGCTTATCAATCACGAAACAATACATTTCAAGCAGCAGGTAGAACTAATGGTTATACCGTTCTACGTCTTGTACTTTGTTGAGTATTTAATTAGATTGATTATGTATGGAGATTCCGCTACTGCTTATAAGAATATTTCATTTGAAAGAGAAGCATTTCAAAATGAAATGGATTTAGATTACCTTGAATATAGAAAACCATTTAGTTGGTTTAAATATATTTGTAATCCTTAAACATAATAGGGGTATCGTTAAACATAGTGGGGGTTATTGATTGATGAAGATATAATTTCACGACATAATTCATAAGGTATTTTAGACCTGTTGTAATTACCTTTTATACCTTGAGTTCCTGTGCGTGATCCTCTCGGTGCTGGTTCGTGATGGCAGTTTTTATTCCCATTAAAACATTCTTCTCTTGGCTTCCATCCATTCTCATTAAATAGACTGTATAGATTGTTTGTCCAAATGTCTGTTGGTTTTGCCCTGGTATCACCATATTTACAATACCACACAGTAGTACGTTGTAATCCTGACATAAAATCCATCTTTCTTAAATATCCTCTTGGATTCTCTATATAGTATATGCAGTTAAAATGTTTTATTAGTTTTAATGTGTTTAATACCAAACGATCACTTTTTGCGGCAAAATCAGTTTTTGGTTTCGATTTATCTCTATGTTTACTTATTGCAGCTATCGAATAAGTAGTACACGGCGGGGATGCCCATATTACATCAGGTATAAAAGGTATCTGATTATGAGTAATAAATTCAATGTCTGCAACCAAATCTATTTTATCAAAAGGATTTATATCAATAGAAAAAACATTGCATCCTAATTCTTCAGATACATTTCCTATCGATCTACTTCCTGCAAATAACTCAAGAATATTCATTATCCTTAAACATAATAGGGGTTCTTAAACATAGTAGGGGTTAGTCTTTTATGAATATCCCGTTTTCGGTTCTGCCCGTGCGATTTTTGATTTCGTTGTATGCAGCCTCTAAACATTGCCCAGGGCTATAACCAAATTGTGCTGACAGTATAATAAGAGTAACAAAGGAATCCCCAATACCATCTATTATACCTGGCTGATCTTTTTTGGCTACGGATGAGGCGAGTTCGCCAATTTCCTCCATAACTTTAAGCATTTGCTTATTAGTATTTGATTCCTGGACAAGATTGCGATCATTAGCCCAGGAAATTACTTCCTTTGTTAAGTCATCTATATTCATATTGCAAACATATTCCTTAGATAAATGTTAAAAAACCGATTTTTATTTTTTTATTCGGATATTCTGTGTAATATTGTCTAAACTTTAAAACGAAATAGTTATGACACTTTATGAAAGATTATCAGATCAGCACAAAAAGACATTAGAATTAGAGTCAATTGAATACCCAACAATTATTAGTAATTTATTAAATACTTTAAACTCCGTTGAATATGTGCGTGATTTAAATGTGGGCGATGCATTTGATTTACTTATTCACTTAAATGTTGAAAATAGAGATTTTTATACAATGTATGATATATTTGAGTAATGGAATATAGAGGCAAGAAAATACATTATACTGAGTGGATTACTTGGAATAAGAAAAAGGCAAGTTCCTTTGTGTGTTATGACTTTAATATTTATCCGTACAATATTAGCCAACTTCCTGGCAGAACATTGGATGAAATAAAATCTAAGATAGATAACTACTTAGATAACTATGAAAAGTATGTTATGCTTAATCAGTTAAATGATGCTGGTGCAATGGAGTTTTATAAGCAAGGATCTAATTACAAAGGTGATTAGCCAAATAAATGTTAAAATTCTTTTTTATCAGAATAATACGGAATATATTTGAAAAACTTAAAACAGTAACAAAATGAGAATTGAAATAACAAAAAGAGATTTCTTAGAGGTAATGGAAAATTACAAGCCTCACAACTTTAGCCTTGAAGGCCTTAGAGAATTATACGATTATCTTAATGGTAATGATCAGATAGTTTATACGCCAAATGATATTACAAGATGTTTTGATGAAGGAAGTATTAATTACTTTGTTAATTTATTTGGTTTAGAACTCGAGGATTGGAGGGAACTTGAGAGCGTAACCAATGTTATTTATGTTCACTATGCTCCTTCCGTATATGATACTTTAGCTGAAGTATCTGCAGTACAAATAATCTGTAAAATAAAGTAATATGGAACTTAACAATGATTGGTCTAATTTTGACGAGTTTGTTGCTTATCTTAATAACCCTGCAAGAGAAGTGTTTTTAAGCCTTATAAGCGATGATAATTCATATCCTGAAGAATATATGGATTGGAATGCAATTCTTGAACAGAGCGAATCTATGGGCTTTACATTTGATTACGGGCTTGATAATATACCTTACGATTTTAAAACAATATAAAAATGATGTTACTTAAACGTTTAAACACTCAAGAAATAATTGATATGATTAATGATGGCGGAATAGGTTTGTCTGATTTAATCAAGCTTGAAAATACACCAAAGAAATATTTGATTTTATGTCCTGAAAAGTCTTATGCTACTTCAGATCTGATGCTAACTGTAAAGGAAAGAATAGTTAAGGAATATCCAAATTTATCAGTTAATGATATATTAGTTATTGATGTTGAAGAATATAATAAAGAGATTTTGAGCAATGAAAACTATTAAGCCTAAACTATCTAATTTTACTTTTTTGCAATCAGGACACGGGCACTACAAGGTTACATATACTTCCCCAGTTATTGGCAAGTCCTGGACAAGAGTAATAAGCAATATGACATTAATAGATAAGACTAAAAATAGCAATAATCCTCGAGTATATGAATTGGAGGATTTAAAGAGAACAGTAAAGTTTTAAGATATGATAAAGATAATAGATAAGGTAAGTAAGGTAGGAGTTTGGATATTTGGAATATTATCCGTAGCTTTAATATTATTTAATTTTCTACGATAATTTTGTTTAGTTGTTTAGTTAAAATTGGGAGGCAGAAATGCTTCCCTTTTTTTATTTCCTATCGTTAAACATAATAGGGTGATCATTAAACATAGTAGACCCTATC
>JGI10211J34971_10004509_pt1 | contig 11035 bp, 10 predicted proteins | sample Etolagsediment_FD_34971 | JGI IMG/M metagenome (IMG submission 34971)
CTTCAAGTCTGGACAGTATGGTGGTGGGTGAGCCACAGATAACCGCTCAGGTTAAGGAAAGTTACCGGCTTGCCTGTAAGGCTAAGAGTTCGGGGAAGGTTTTGAATCGGCTGTTCCATTGTGCGTTTGGTTCGAGCAAGGAAATCTACACGCGCACGTCGCTGGCAAGCAGACGCGTGAGTATTGCCGGTGTCGCAGTGGAACTGGCGAGACAGCTTTTTGCGGATATCAAGTCGGCAAAAGTTGTTGTCATTGGTGCCGGCCAGATGGGAGAGCTGTTGGTTGAGCACTTTGCGCACATCAAATGTGAAGACATAACGGTAATCAACAGGTCTTATGAGCGAGCACAACGGCTGGCCCGAGAGCATAGCATAACCGCTGACAAATGGGACAAGCTGGGTGAACACCTTCTCGAGGCCGATATCGTGGTGGCCGCAGCAACAGCGGCTCAGGGTTATCTATTCGAGAAAAGCGCGTTTAAGGAGGTAATGGAAAAAAGACGTGGGAAGACTTTGTTGGCTGTTGACATAGCCGTGCCTCGAAACTTTGAACCTACAATCAATGAATTTGAGAATGTTTACCTCTACAGTGTTGACGACCTTGACCAAGTGGTTCGTGAAAATATCAAGTTTCGAGAAGATGACGTTGACCAGGCGGTGGAGATTATCTGTGAGAAAGTGGTCGATTTTATGGATTGGTTTGAGACAAGGGAAATTGGCCCACTTGTTGGCCAGATAAAGGAGATGTTCAGCCAAATACAACGACATGAATTGGAGCGGTTTTTTGTGGGGCCACGACGAGAGGCATCCTGTAAGAAAGTAATGGAGCAAGCGGTCTCACGCGTTGTAAACAAGCTGCTGCACTGTGTTATCAGAAATATTAACATCGTGGCGAAGGAACAAGGTGTGGGTGAGGCGGCGAAGTTGGCCGGCAACATAGTTGAGCATGCAGAAAAGATAGCGGCCGGTAATAATGATGAAAAGATGTGAGATTGCCGACGTAATTTTAGACGTGCAGGATATGGCGACTTCTTGGTTATATCCAATCGCCGGTCAGGAATGTGTGTAAGCTGTCATGATTTGTATGGATGGATAACCTCAAGCCACGAGAGTTCAACGTTTTCAGTAGCAAACTCTCATCTGATAAATTTTGACACAACCATTGTTATTATTGTTGCGATGTATGTTTTTGGCGAGAGTAATAATTGAAAACGCCGACAAAAGAGGATTAAGCTTATGAAAACAAAAACAATTGTAAAAACTCTGATAGGCGTGGTTGTCATCGGCGGCGGCATAGGATATTTCATGTACCAGGCAATGCAGTCTTCATGGTCGTACTACTATTCAGTGGACGAATTCTCAGCCCGTAGCCAGGCAGTTAAGAATAATTCTCTGCGAATCGCCGGCAGAGTCAAGCAAGGCAGTGTAGTTCGTGATTTGCAGAAGATGAAATTAACTTTCACACTGGCCGGTTCCAAGAGCGAAGTACCGGTTTGCTATGAGGGCTCAACCCCGGACAATTTTGCCGAGGATATTGAAGTAGTCGTAGAGGGTCGTCTGGATACATCCGGTGTTTTCCAGGCCGATAGACTCATGACTAAATGTGAATCAAAGTATAAAGCGAAAGTGAAATAAATCATGGCTGAATTGGGACGATTCGCCCTGCTTCTCGGCTTCTTCTTGAGCGGCTATGCAATATTAGTCGATCTTTTGGGGGGGTGGCGAAAAGATGACGGCCTGATTAAGAGTGGACGCAATGCAACCATCGCATGTCTGGCTTGTCTTACAGTTGCAGTCGTGGCTCTTTGGGTTCTCCTGGTTCGAAGCGATTTCGCCGTTAATTATGTGGCCCAGCACACATCAAAAGCTCTGCCGCTCGCTTATAAGTTCAGCGCGATGTGGGCAGGCGCTGCCGGCTCGCTGTTGTTGTGGTTGTGGCTGCAGGTCGGTTTTGTGGTGGTTGCGTTTTGCAGACCCGAGGCGAAGGAGAGAATCTTTGTTGCTCACGCTCGGGCCATTGCGAATTTGGTCAGCGGTTTCTTTCTGGTCGTCATGCTAATAGACAAAAACCCCTTTGAGGTTTTCCCGGTAGCCCCTGCTGACGGTGCCGGGCTTAACCCTCTTTTGCAACATCCCGCGATGGTCCTGCACCCACCGACACTTTTCGTAGGTTATGCGGCCTTTGCAATTCCATTTGCATGGGCTATCGCATCGATGAAACATGACAGCCGACAAGGCGTCCCTTTGCTTTTTAGACAGGCCCGCAACTGGATACTATGGGCATGGCTCTTCCTGACGGTTGGTATAGTTCTTGGCGCCTGGTGGGCTTACGAGGAGCTCGGATGGGGAGGATACTGGGCATGGGACCCCGTGGAAAACTCTTCCCTGCTTCCCTGGCTTGCCGCAACGGCGCTAGTTCACTGCTGCCGGACTTACAAAGTTCGTACGTCAATTGGGACATGGTTAACGGTGCTCAGCCTGCTTACCTTCAGCTTATGTATTTTTGGAACGTTTCTGACAAGATATGGACTTGTTTCAAGCGTTCACGCATTTCCGGAGCCGGGGTTTGGGATTTTGTTCATTGTTTTACTAATTCTTATATGGATAATAGCCGGGATTCTTATGCTGTATAAACGCAAACGCGAAAAACACGGTTCCGGAGCTTGTGTGAGTTTGGGCTCGAGGTTTGTAATTTATAATAACTGGCTGATGATATTGCTCGCGTTTGTGATATTGATTGGCACGCTGTTTCCCTTTCTAAGCGGACTTTTCACCGAGCAAAAGATCAGCCTTAAGCCTGAATACTTCAATAAGATTACCACCCCAGGCGGCTTGTTGCTTTTGCTGCTATTGAGCGTGTGTCCACACCTTCTGCGCTTTGGCATAAGCAAGAGTTGGCGGACGATTGGTGCAGTTTTCGTGATAATAGCATCTGTGATGGCATGGTTTGTTACCCACAGATTTACTATCCCATGTTTTATTATCTGTGGTTTTGCGATGTTGAGTCTTGTTGCCGACTTTGTCAGCTATGAAATGACGATTGCCAACAGGAAGAAGAATGGTTCTTCTGCGCGCAGGAGTTTACACTGGTATGGCTCAAGAGTTGTACATACAGGGGTGGTGCTGATGTTTGTCGGCATTGCAGGTTCTGGTGGCTACGGTCTGGAAGAGCAAAAGGCGCTAATGCCGGGCCAAACATTCACCCTTGGCAAGTTCAAAATTGTGTATGATGGTCTCAAAGCCGACCATGGCCCGAATTTTACCGCCGCTACTGCTAGCATACTGGTCTATAAGACTGAGGACTCCGACGATACAAAAACTGTTGCTGTGGATACTTCGGTAACTAAAGACGGCAAGTTGATTGCCGAACTGAAGCCCTCTAAGGCCGTTTACAATGCCAGCGGTAAAGCTGTCAGTGAAGTGGATATCCGAAGGACCCTCGCCGGCGACCTGTACCTGGCTCTTACCGACCTTGACGGCAGCAGTAAACTGATAAATCTGAGAATCCTGATAAAACCGCTGATAAACTGGATTTGGATCGGCAGCGTTGTTATGATCCTCGGGACAGTGTTTGCTTTGATATCCTATCATAGAAAGAAAGTGGCTGTGTCACAAGATTAGGTGAGGACATGCAATGGGCAATTTGAAATGGATACTGTTAGGCGTGTGCGTGTTATTTGTTATCTGGCCGCTGCTTTCAAGACGGTCTGATAAGATGGACTGATATAGGAAAGGCGTTGTGAAGTTCGCTGTTATTGCATTGCTGCTTTCGTCTCTGCTTGGTATGACAGCCTCTGCCGAAGATACGGCAGCTGGTGATTCACAAGCGATACTGACCGTAATGGTAACCAACGGCACAGCAAAAGGTGCTGCCGTTACCGGTAAGCCGGTCGCAGTTCGGATATATCAACACCAGCAATTGACCGGTGCCCTCGATGGAGAAGTTGATGCCAACGGCCGGGCTGTCTTTGAGAATGTGCCCACAGGTGAACACGTCGTCGCGATTGTCGGTGTCAAGCATCAGGATATGATGTTCAACGGTCGCCCTGTTGCTCTGAAGTCCGCTAAGAGTAATTATTCTTCCCATGTAACGGTTTACGATGTGTCTGACGACAACTCAAATCTGTCCGTGGGGGTGCATCATTTCATCATAAAGGCACAGCCGGATTATCTTATGATAACCGAGTATATGCAGCTTAAGAACCCTTCTGATATGGCCGTAATATCGAAACAGAGGGACGCCCAGGGACTGCCTGTCGTATTGAAAATAATTCTTCCTGAGGGATTTAAGAATCTCAGATGCTCCAGCTATTTTGAAGAAGCAGCCCTGGTGAAAACCGAAGAGGGTTTCTATGACACGATGGCCATGCCGCCAAGTAACAACCACCAGGCTATTTTTTCATACACTATCGACATCAATTCGGCAACGATGGACATCGTGAAAAAGTTTTCTCTGCCGACAGCTGAACTTGTACTTTTCTCTCAGTTAGGTCAAGAAAGAATAGAAGGGCTTGGCCCGCCGGACGGCAAGGTGACCTTAGCAGACAAAACGTCGGCAGACTACTTCAATCTTTCCGGGCTCAATACAGGTGATACAGTAACTTTTCAGGTAACTGGATTCAACGTCGCCGCCTCCCAACGTCAATCGTGGATAATCATGAGCACCGTATTTGGTTTGGCAACATTGGTGGCGATTTTGCGCCTTCTGCGCCCCAAGCAGAAAATAACGGGACCGCAATGAGCAACATTGTGATAAATATTGATTCGGTCGGCAAGGCTTTTGATACCAGGCTGGTATTGAAGAGTATAGACCTAAGTGTAGCCAGCCGTCAGTCGGTTCTCTTATGTGGAGTCAACGGCGCCGGTAAGAGCACATTGCTTAGTATAGTCGCGGGCCTGCTGCAGCCTGACCATGGATTGATCCGCCTGTGCGGCCATGACATGAACAGGAACCCGGAAAGAGCCAAGCCTCAATTAGGCGTGATATTACATAAACCTATGGTGTACCCTGAGCTTACAGTTATTGAGAACCTTTCATTCTTTGCCGGTCTCTATGGTGTGAAAGATTCGGCTGCTCGCATTAACGAACTGCTTGAAGACGTTGGGCTTTTGGCCTGCAGATATGACAGGGCCGGCGTTCTTTCCCGTGGACTTCTTCAGCGATTAGCTATAGCCCGAGCTTTGGTTCACAAACCGAAGGTGTTACTGGCGGATGAGCCGTTCACCGGTCTGGATATTAACGCTTGCGACCATCTTATTTCCATCCTGGCTAACTTTGCTGATGGCGGGGGGACGGTTTTAATGTCCACTCACGACGTAAACATTGGTTTGCGCTGTTGCAGACGTGTGCTGGTTTTGGACAGGGCAAGCCTGATTTTTGACGCTGGGATAAGTCATATTGATATCGCCGGATTTTCAAAAGATTTCATTACTTATGCCAGAGGCGCAAAATGAGATACTTTTGGCTGAGCTTCAAGGCAATCTTTGTTAAGGATATTGTTACCGAACTGCGGGCCAAGCAGGTTCTGCCTACTATGATTGTCCTTGGAATAGTCATAGTCTGGATTTTGCGTATCGCTTCTGAGGCTGCATCTTCAAGCACCGCTATCATTGGCCCGGTCTCATTTTGGATAGCGTTTCTATTCTCCGGGCTTTTGGCACAGGAGAGGTCTTTTGCAGCCGAACAACAGCAGGATTGCATCTGCGGCCTACTGCTCGCCCCGGTTGACGAAGGGACAATCTATCTGTCAAAGTTATTTGTCAATATAGTAATGCTGTGTATCTTTGAGATAATTATTGTTCCGATTGTTATTATGTCTTTTCGTCTTGATATCACTAAGAACCTGCCTGCATTGGCGGGCGTTTTGTTGCTCGGTAACGTGGGAATATCCAGTGTGGGAACTTTATTTTCCGCGATAGTTCAGCTTACCCGCACCCGCGGCTCACTTTTGAGCATACTCGTTCTTGTGGTACTTATGCCGATGATGATACCGGCGACCTCTGCATTGTTGATATTGTTCGATAGTGTCCCTGCAGAGCTTGCAGGGATCGGTGCTTTAGCTTTTGTCGGCAGTTTTAAAGCGGCCGTTGGATATATGGTTGCGTTCGATGCGATATTTGTCGTGGTCTGCTGGCTGTTGTTCCCGTTTGCAGTAAAGGAGTAATAAGAATGCGAAGAATTTTGTTACTCGCGGCACTTGTTCTGACATTGTCTTCGATGTGGATTGCCCTGACACTTGGCACGATCGAAGGCCCTTTGGCTAATCCCCAATCACCGGTTCGCAATATTATATACATCCACGTGCCGAGTTCTATTTGTGCATTGTTTTGCTTTGTAGTGTTGCTGATAGGCTCAGTCGGCTATCTTATCAGTTCAAAGTCCGGCTGGGATACCCTCGCCGCAGCATCTGCCGAGGTAGGAACAATCTTTGCTGTAATCTTAAACGTGACAGGTTCAATCTTCTCGCGTGCCGAATGGAACATTTGGTGGACTCCAAGCCCTCGCCTGGTTTCTGCGGCCATCCTGTTATTCCTCTACATTGTGTACCTGATTCTCAGGTCAAGCCTGGCTACTTCGCCGCGTCGTAAGGCGAGAATCTGCGCTGTCTTTGGAATTATTGCCTTTGTGGACATGCCGATGGTCATAATCAGCGCGCGTTTTATACCGGACATTCACAGGCCCGGCTTCAGCTTTACTTCTTCATGGCAGAGGGCTGCATTTATGTTGAGTATGGTCGCAACGATTCTTCTCGGCTCACTGATGATTAGTCTTAAAGCCAAAATTCTCAGGATTAAGGCCCAATTGGAAGAACAAACTTTTTCTTGATGGAGATATATTGTGTTTTACCTGTGTCTTTCATTTTCGTTGTTATGGCTGATAATCTTTATTTATCTATTTTCTCTCGACAGACAAATAAAAGATATTGCTAAAAGGCTGGATGCCCGCGTGCCGAACCTCGACAGCGAGTAAATTACCATCGTTGGCGAGGTCAAGGGCAATATCAATCAACTTTGCAGTTCCAAAGGCTGTCACGATTACAACCCCGTGACGAGCCATCCCATATTAACACTAAAACAACACGATGGCGGTTCTGTCAACCTTTTTACGAGGCACTTTTTGGAGCAGTATAGGGAGCCATGTGTTGGGCACAATCGCTTAGATAACTTGTCTGAAGTGCACGAACACACGTCAGAAACGGCTTAGGCATGTCTATCTAAGGGCGACAGGAAGAGGGATTTTGAAGAATTTTGCAAAAAATTTGAAATTTTCAAAAAAAAAAGCTTGACAAATTAGTTAAGTGGCGTATAATATATATATAAACAATATATAAGTTAGCTATATATGTATTAACATAGTAAGGAGTTTGATATGTCTTTGGAGCATGAATTGGGATTGAGAAAACCGATAGCGATGTTAGGGCATGAGGCACTTTTGAATATTTACTTTACCGCCACGTGTATTAAGAAGCGGGCGGCCGAGTTCCTGCGGCCCTTCGGCCTGACGGACGTACAACTGAATGTCCTGATGCTGCTGCACCATCAAAGCAGTGATGTCGGGGGCTTAAGCCAGGCCCAGATAAGCGACATGATGCTTGTTAATCGGGCAAATATTACATCGCTGATAGACCGAATGGAAAAGGCCAAGCTCGTTGTCCGCACGGCCGCGGCTGACGACAGGAGGTACAATATCATAAAGCTGACTGAACGAGGCAAGAAAATCTTTACGAAGGTGGATCCGCTTTACGCAAAGGAAGTCAAGAGCGCAATGGCCGTACTCAAAGGAACTGAGCAGAGAAAACTCGTAGGGATGCTTGAAAAGGTGCGAGTAAACATCACCGGCTAATCATGTAATCAAGGTTGAAGGGTGAAAGAAGCAATAAATTTTAGCAATATAGTTAAGGTATTAACAATATATGTATGAATGAATTTGAAAGGAGAAAGAAATGGCAAGAAAAAGAATTACAATTTGTTTGATGTGTGTGGTTGTGGGTTTAGCGGCATGGATATGTGGCTGTAACAACAGAAAACCGACCGCTATGGATACGGAGTCGGCTGTTCCAGCAAAGTCGCCGGCGTTCCCGGAAGCGACCCTCACGATTTTCCCCGTGACGTTTGTCATGACCGGACCGGTGGACAAATCGCCCGAGTATCGTGCGTTTGCCAATGCCATGAAGCGTGCGTTTCGTGAGGAGGGGCCTGAGAATGCCGATACCCTGGGACTCCTGTTGGAAGAAAAAGGTTATGACAAGTTCGAGAGGACCGATACTGCCTTCCAGTTTCCTGAGGGGAAGGCGGTGCGTAAAGACAGAGCTGCTGCCTTCGGCAAATTCGTCAGTGGGCTGGACCTGAAGACCGACTACGCGCTGTGCACTGAATTCACCCTCCACATCGAGGAGAGCTTTCAGGAAGTGTATTCGGTGATTGTGGACGCAAAGGGAGACATCGTGTGGGAAGACAGCCAGGGACCGGGTGATCCTGAATTCGACAAGGACTTTCCCGGGGATGAATTGAAGTGTTGCCAGCTGGTATGCAGACGTCTTGCGACGGTCATGGGTTTGGACAAGTTGCCGAAAAAGGAACTGGCCGAGCACGCACAACAGGCGCTTCGAAAGATGCGGGCGGCACTGCCTCCTGAGCCGTCTGAGTTCGCGGCCATCGAAAAGCGGTTAGAGGTCATGAAGAAAGCCGGGACCTCCGCTCGCGTGATGGTCTATCCCGCTCGGGTGGGCGGCAACCACACAGACCAGACCAGCGCGACGCGCTTATCCAAGCTGCTTAACGAGGCCGGGCTGTGCCAGGCGACCGTGGCGAAAACGGGTCCGGTTTTGAAAGGTGAGGGCTGGCCAAACGAGATGGGAGTCCTCTGGCTGTTCGCCCGTGCCGCCAGAAGTTATGTACGGCAGCACCCGATCGACAGTGACTACGTTCTATTTGCCGACTACTGGGATTCCCCGCGCAAGACCACATGGGCCGTGCACTTCGTAGTCTGCGATCGGGCTGGTGACTGGGTAATCGTGGATCTCCAGAATTCGCATCAGGAGGACTTTCAGCGGATCAACCCGAAGACGCTGGCGGACGGCGACCGGCTCATGTTGGAGCGACTTAAGACATACTTACGCTAACAACACAGTCGAGCTGACGTATAGGTATCTTATGAGGTGTTTTTGAAAGATAGTTTTTGAAAATCGTGACTGATTCAGAATATAAAAACAGGAAAAGAATTGTCAGAAAGAAGAAAGAAATGGCAAGAAAAAGAATTACAATTTGTTTGATGTGTGTGGTTTTGTGTTTGGTGGGGTGTGCAGGGTTTGCGGCGGATAAGCCGATGCAAGCTGCCGGCAAGGAAAAGGTTTCACAAGTCAATCCGCATGTTCAATGGGCCCGGATGTATAGTCATGACGACTGGAGCGATCGAGAACACTCGCTAATCCAATCATCTAACGGCGGATACTATGTGACAGGACAGTCTTCCAGGAAAAATCTTCAGGGCAAATACGACTACAAGCTATGGATATGGAAACTTGACGCCAATGGAAATAGACTGTGGGCCAAGACGCCTGTTGTACCAGGGATAGATGAAAACCAGGGGATCGTATGGAGTACAGTTTTGAGTTTAAATACAGAGCAGGTAATTCTGACTCGTGAAAGTGCGCCTAAAACAGGAACATGGCTTATGAAGTTCAATGAAAGCGGTGAGATTACCTTTGCTAAAAAATTGGCGTTGGGCCAAACTTCTTATGTTCTGCGAAATTTTGAGAGAACAAAAGGGGGATTATTAATATCCGGTCAAAAACTCGGTAAATTTAAGGATGCATGGGTTTTGAAAATCGATGACCAGGGTAATGAATTATGGCAAAAGAACTATGACAAGGGCAAAAGCGAAGATGCTAGGTCTATGGCTGTTGCCGATGACGGCAGCTTTATATTAGCTGCCAATTCTGGAGAGTACAACAAATTCGGAGGCGGGCAGTCGAACATCTGGATAATTAAATGTGACCGGCAGGGCAATGTTATCTTAGAGGCGGTCTTTGAAGGCAGGCACCCAACAATCGCCATGACAAAAGACGGCATTTGTACGGTTTCTTTTAATAAAGCGGACTTTCCAAAAGTTGACTTGCAGATCATGGGTCTCGATAAAAAACTAAACAAAATCTGGGACCCTCAAGCATTATATGAAGGACAGGGTTTCGGCATGTATAATATAAAAACAGACAGCGCCGGCAATTTTATCATAGCAGGAGCAAAATTTGGTGAAGTCTGGCTTTGGAAATATGATAGAAAAGGAAATGAGATTTGGTCTATCCCAGTTAAAACTCAGATGGCAGTGGCAGCGATACTTTCGTTACTCACAACCGAAACCGAATACATCTTAGCTGGTTCCGGGATGGATTTAGCACTTGCACTTGAAAACTATGACCCTAATCAGAAAAAACCAGGACCGGACGAACATCGAGACAACATGGATATTTTTATTGCTAAAGCGGTCGAGGTGGTTAAGGACTAATTTTTATTTGTTGTCACAATTTTTGAACATAGCTGTGTTGAATTCGGTGAATTTGTGAATTGTTAGAAAGGAGTTTCAAAATGTTGTTTATGTTAAGTTACAAGGCGTATCCGGGAAAAGGTGCAGAGGCGGTCCGGCTGCGGCAGCGATGGCAGGAAAAATATTCTGTCGCATTCCGCAAGCAGGTCAATGTCATTCACGAGTTTGCAGACCCATCAGTACTGGTGGGTTTTATGCTGCTTGAAATGGATGAGCACAGCCACCTGGCCAGTTTGTTGTCTATTCAGACCGTTTTTGGTGATGCAGTCGAATTCGAGCTGCATCCGGTCATCGATGTGAGTCAGGCGTTACAGGCGGGCGTGGAAGAGCCGGTTGGTCTGCTGTAGAGTTGTGAAGTTCATTTTGTAGTTGGTGTACGAGAAAATAACAAAAAAGAAATGTTAGAAAGACCAGCTATAGAGAGTCAAGCATAAAATAGAAGTTTTTTTTGTATAGCTCTTTGACAAGTGAAGATTCCTCAGGATTTTGGATT
>JGI10211J34971_10004510_pt1 | contig 11032 bp, 10 predicted proteins | sample Etolagsediment_FD_34971 | JGI IMG/M metagenome (IMG submission 34971)
TTTACTGGACTTGGTGGAGTAAAGTGGGCTGTACCTGGAAGTGTTGATTATGGCAATACTGTTTCTGTCAAATTTTTAGAATTTAATAGAACTCCAATTCTTGATATTATGCATTCTTGGGTAAAGTTAATTAGGGATTATAGAACTGGTATTACTGATTTAACAGATGGTGACGATGGAGCTGGATATACAAAAGCCACATATGCTGGACTAATGTATTATTGGACAACAGCACCTGATGCTAAAACAGTAGAATATTATGCCTGCTATGATGGCGTGTTTCCAGCAAAAGATCCACAAGATTTATTTACCAGTGATGTTGAAACTATTGGACGATTAGATCTAGAAATTGAATTTAATGTGGATTATGCATGGCATGAACAATGGGTTAAAACTAAATGTGAAGTTTTTGCCTCTAGATTTGCTGATGCTGCAGATGTAGTTAAAGCTTATGGTCCAGCAAACTAAGTATAATTTGAGGTAAAACAATGTTATCAAAAAATTATCTTAAAGTTGTTTCTGCTTCTATAGTATATGAATCTAAACTTTCTAGAATTGCTAAGATTCAGTTACTTAAATTTATTGAGAATGAAGCGTCTAAATCTCAGCTAAAGATCCTTATATTAGATGGAGAAGTGAGAAAGGTATCTGAAGATGAAAAAGATTTAGATAAAAGATTTGTATCTGAAATAGTTCCTGCCATTTTAATTGCTATGTTAATTCCAGCAGCTATGATGGCTGCAAAAAAAGCATATATAAATATTTTTAGTCAGGCTGCTAAAGCGTGTTCTAATAAAAAGGGAAAAGAAAGAACAAATTGTATGAAAGATTTTAGGATAAAAGCTAATTACGCTAAACTTGCAGCACTCAAAAGAGAAATGGCTAAATGTAATCAGACTGCAAATACAGATAAGTGCAGACGAGTATTTACTGATCACATGCGAAATATTCAAAAACAAATTAGAAAAGATCAATTAGGAAGATAATTAAAACGGAGGAAATTAAAATGTCAGCAATATTAAAGACATTCGCTGCTTATGCAATTAAGGAAATGAAAATTTCCAAGACAGGTAAGAAACAATTAATTAATTTTGTAGCGAACGAAGCATCTGAAGCACAGATTATGGCGTTTCTCCTAGATGGTAAAATTGTTCATTTAGATGAGCATGCTGAGCAAATTGTTAAAGATCGCTTCCAGGCAAATACTAAATTGCATGAAGCTATGACAAGCAAGCAAAAACATTTTCTAACAGTTGGGGTTGCCAATTTGTTTGATCAATGCGCTAAAAAATGTGGAACAATTGCTATAAGTGCAAAGAAGAGAGAATGTCTAAAAACTTGTAGAGCTAAAGCAGATGCTGCAATTCGCCAAGCTAAAATGAAAGCAAAAGCAAAAAAATAATTTTTAGAAAAACTAATAAAGAAGTATAAGAAAGGAGATAGACTAAGATGACGTTTAAAGGATTTAATCTGGAATATCCGGAATATGAAGTAATCACACCCCAAACAAAACATTCGTTTACTGTAAGATCTTTGAATGTTCAAGAAGAAGAGAAACTAAAAGGGAGTTTAGTTACTCCAACTAAAATTGCTGACCATTTAAATTCGTGCATTTTTGATTCAGTAGTTAAAAAACCAGAGGGTATTGACTCTCTTGATTCTTTTGTTCGTTCATTAACATTGAAAGATAGAGATGCTTTATTATATGGTCTTTTTCATATTACATATGAAGAGATTAGAAATTATCAAGTTAAATGCACAGCATGCGGTAACGAATACCCTATTACCGTACAAGCTTCTAGTACATTTAATTTTCAGGCTTATCCAGGTAAGAATATATTAACTGATAGAATAGATGTACCTCTTCCAGTGTCTAAAGGAGTAACTGCAGTAGTTAAACAACCAACTTTATTTGATGAGATTTCTGCTCTGAAAGAACTCGGTAATAGACCAGGAAGCACTATAGAGTTAATAACTGAAACACTCATTATTGATAGATTTACTCAAGATTTAGAAGATAAAAAAGAAGCAGCAGTTTATAAAGATAGAATTGATATTATTGATGCTTATCTTACATTAGCCGCCAGAGATAAAAGGGTTATTTATAGCGAGTATGAAAAGGCTTTTGGTAATTATGGCATCGAACTGAAAATGAAAAGTTACTGTCCTTCTTGTAGTAATGAAGATGTTTTTGACATTGACTTGGTGGAAAACTTTTTTCGTTCATTGTACTCAGCATGAGGGGATTAATGAGTATCGAGATAATCTTTCTGAAAATATTTTTGCTTGTATGGAATTAAGTGGGCAATCATATACTGATACTATATTGATGCCTGTCAAAAAATTACAAGACTACCTCAAATGGAAATCTCAATTAGAGGAAGAAAAACAAAAGAGGATTCAAGAGGATACTAATTAGTATGACTAACTTATTAGAAAGATTTAATCAAACCGTTGCTGGGTCAGACTCGAAACTAGCTGACTATCTCTCAAAAATATCGCCTTCTGGAGATTTTAAACGGATAAAAAATATTGAAGTAATTCTTAATTCTTGGAATAATATTCTTATAACTCCAAGAAGAAGCTATCAATATGATCCTGAGTATGGTAGCGATCTTTATAAGATGGTTTTTGATCCAGCTGATGATCAAACTATCAGAAAGATCAAAGATGAATTGGCAGTAACACTTCAAAGATATGATGATCGTGCAACCATTGAAGATGTTGAGGTAACTTTTTTAACTAATTTAAAGGGATTTAATGTTGCTGTTGATGTAGGATATCAAGGTGAAAGTGGTCAATTATCAATTGTTGTTGACGAATCCGTATATTTTAAATTTTTTGAAGTTCCTACAGCTTAACTAAAAGAGGTATTTAAAAATGATTACGCAAAAAGATCGAGACATTTTAAAGGAAATTGGAATTAAACAGCTTTTAGATATTGTGTTGGACAGTAAAATAATCAAAGAACAGCTTACATTTAAAGAGCATATTGATTTCTGTAAATTTGTTATGAATCTTACGTATGAAGAAGTTATCACTCTAGTAGTCACTGAAGATATAAAAGATTTTGAAAGTAAGTTTAAGAAGTTTTTAAAATATGGATTTGCAGCAATTGCAGGACTTGCCATTGCTGTTTCTGGACCTGTTGGTTGGGCTGGTGCAGCAGTAGCTCCACCACTTGCTATGTTTGTATTATATATCTTTAGAAAACTAACAGATACATGTTCAAGATCATGCATAAATAAATTCCCAATGTCTACTGAAAGAAAAATTTGCAGATATGAATGTCAAGTCACTGCAACTCGTCGTATTGTTAATGACCTTAGATCAGAAATGACAAAATGTGGTCAATTTGCAAACCCTCAGGCATGTGAGAAAAAACTAAGAAAAGAATATGTTAAATGGAGTAGAAGATTACAACAACAAATAATTAAATTACGTTCAGCTCAACTTGGAAGAGAAGAAAAAAGAAGAAAGAAACGACAGAAAGAATTATCAAAAAGAGCTAAAGCTTTAGCAGCTAGTTATCATATTCCTCAATCACAGATAGTTAAATTAGTTAGTGAAAGTAGTGATATTAGAAATTCTCTAACTTTTAGAAAACATATTAAATTATATAATGCCGTGTCTTCAATATCTGAGGAAGACCCGGGATTAATAGTTAAACCCCCAAAAATTGATCCAAATATGGAAAAAAAAGTTCGTACAGCTCTTTACTTAGGATTATGGGTTTTACCGGTTCCATTCTTTAATGATATTGTCAATTATATAATTAAAAAATATAATTTTTCGTGTGTTAGTAAGTGTGTATCTCAAAGGAAATTTAGTAGGAGATTGTGTTACCATCAATGTAGTTATTTGTCTGCTAGATATGCCGTAAGTATTTTAAATAAGCAATTGCCTCTTTGTAATAAAGCTAAGAAACCAGTTAGTTGTAAGAAAAAAGTTTTCAAAATGCTTGAAGACTGGAAGCAAAGAGAAGTGGAAGCTAAGATTAAATTTGAAGCTACCTTAAAAGATGAGATAACAAAAGCTAAACAAAGAAATATACAGGGTGCTAAAAAATAATGACAATGCAAAAATATGAAAGAATATATGACTATATTCATGAGTACCAAAATTTAGTATATGAATATTACAGTAAGCATGTAGTATCTTTTTTAGTTACATATTATAATTTAAACTTAGATGAAACAATTTGGGAAAATGAAGATGTTTTTGGTGGAGCATATGAGCAAGTTGGTAATTTGACTGGAATCAAAAGAAACAAAATTCTAGTGTTGCCCATTTTTTATATTGAAGATATTACAACCGCTTTTGATGGTCAAGAAACTGGCTATAATAAAGAGAGTGAAACCACTTTCGTCTTTCCTAGTACATATGATTTTAGACCATACCCGCATGATATAATTAAACTTGAGCAAAATTTTTTAAGACCATCAAATGATGTCTACCCACTATTTGAAGTAACTGGTGTTGAAATTCACCCAAATACTGATAAAAGATTTTGGAAACTTAAATGTCAAGTTTTTCAAAGTGAAACTCTGGAGTCAGTTGATAACCAAATTGCTAACATATATTCATTTGTTGAGTATGATAAAAAAATACATAATATTCCAGACTCGCAATTTATTGCTAGGCTCCTTTTAAAAGATTCAAATTTAAAACCTACTTTAAATGATTTACATGACGATAGAGTTGGATTCTATTTTACTCAACGTACACCATTAGTTTGTTAGGAGATAAAGGATGTCTGATATATTATCAAGTCAAATTTATCTTTCTCGAGATTCTATTAGAGAGCAGATAAGTAATGAAATAAAAGAATATTTAGAACTTGAAAATGTGGATCTAACGAAATCATCATTTCTTAGTTTCTTAGTTGATACCATTTCTACATTAACTGGAAACTTATTATTCTATCAACTATCAGCTTATCGAGAATTTTTTCTTACAAAGGCTCAATTGCCCGAGTCGATTTTAAATCTTTCCCCTTTTTTAGGATATAATACTAGAGAAGCTACCCCTGCGACAGTTAATGTTTTAATGACAATTCCATTCGGATTTGATGATCCATTAAGTCAATTTTCAATTCCGGAAGGATTTCAATTTAATGCAGATAATGAAATTATATTTCGCACTTATTATACCACAACAGTCGAAGTTACAAATAATGCGACTGTTAAAATTCAAGTTGTTGAGGATAATAAAAAATTTAATTTACCCGTTGATGTTGGTACTGATTCATTTAGTTTTGTATTACCTTTAAGACAACTTTCAGAAGTAGAACAGGAATTTCAAATTGATAGTGATATACAACAATTTCAATTTGTTACATTAGATGTACCAATAGAAGGAGAGGTGTCATCTTTAGAAGTAAACGTTCAAGAACCTGGTAGTTCAGCACTTACTTTATGGACTGAATTTAATAGTCTTTTTTTAATGAGTAATATTGATAAAGGGTATGTATCAAGAAGAACAGATACAGGAAGAAAATTAACATTTGGTAATGGACTAATTGGAGTTCAACCAACTCCTGGTTCAACAGTTTTTGTTACAAGTCTGGTTACCAACGGTGCTGAAGGAAATGTTATTGCTGGCTCTATTAGTGATGGTGAAAGAATTTATGTACAAACTTTAGCTGGTTTAAATCAAGTAGTAAATTATGAAGTAACAAATACCTCTGCTGCGTTTGGTGGAGAAGATGAGGAATCACTTGAGGAAGTAAGAAGAAATTCAATTGCTTCATTGACAGCATTAAATAGGTTAGTCACTGGTGGTGATTATGAAAATATAGATGTGATTGTTTCTGGATCTCCCATTGCACAAAATTCTTTACCTGTTTTAAAAAGATCTGATTTACAAGTAAATGAAATTAATCTATTTAGTGGAATTTTGTTTGGTAGTGGGGCAACAGAAATTGATAACTTAGTTCCCACTAGAAATGCAGTTTTTAATTTATCTCCTGGTACTACAAAAATTTATCGAGATGATTTAATTACTATTGGAGATAGTCAATATTATAATATATTTGATATTAGTATTAATCTACTTAATACAGTGGGTGAATATGAATATATTATTTTTGAAGTTGAAGTTATCCCTGCTCTTGAAACTAGTTATGCATCTACCTTTGATATTTATACAGATAAACTTGAAGTTATAAGATCAGGAACACAAGGAATTTTTAAACTTCATTACAAATCAACAGAAAGTACTGCAGATCTGGCAAAATGCGAGATGTTGACTAAATCTAGTGGTTCAGTCAAAACTATGACAAATGACTCAACTGGTGGGTATTTCATATATACATTTGACCCTTATACTGATATACCCTCTGGAGAGCAAACATATGAGTTTACAGTAAGTGATCCAACTAATTTTCCGGTAGCAACATATTCTAATAAAGTAACTTTTAGGCGTGATCTTAGTACATATATGAGATCAAATCTTGTTGATGCTACAACAATTATAGTTTATGATGTTCCGGTTATAGAAAAAGAATATTATGATTCAATTAATAAAAGAGATTTTGAATTAGAAGTTCTACAATTACTTATTAGTTCAATGGATTTATCTTCTAATAAAATGTTAACTGACTTTACTAATATTAAGTTTACAAATACGTATGGTCTTTTACAGAATTTAACACTAAACGAGACTACTGTCAGCGATATTGTTGATATTGTTACAACTGTCCCAGGAACTTGTTCTGTAGGGGATAGATTTATATTCTCACCATTAAGCGGTAATGTCGAACATCAAGATAATATAATAAAGTGTATTGATTCTACTAATATAACTTTCATTTATGAGGAAGCAACAGCAGATACTATAGCTTATGTTACAAATAAAGGAGCTAAATATATATTTTCTGAGAGAGGTTGGATTACACTACCAGAATATACAATACCTCTTAAACTTGAAATTGAAGTATTTAGAGATGTGACATATAGTGGTACTTTAACTGACACAGTGCGTACCACTGTTTTTGAAGCTTTTCAAGATAGGTTCGGAACTAATGCTACTATATATAGATCAGAAATTATTGATGTAGTACAAGAAATAGAAGGCGTAAGTCATTGTAGATTAAGAAAACCAGAAACTAGTATTTTCTTTAATTTTGATCTCAAAGATTTAACTGAAGAACAGCTTTTACGATATGGACCCGAATATATCTTTTTCAAAGAGGAGGATATTACTGTTAGGGTAATATAATTATGGAACAACTACTTAAAAAGGCTAATATAAAAGATTCACAAATTAAGAGTCTTATAACAAAAATAGTTGCTAAAAATTTAAGTTCTCTTTCTGAACCATGTTATTATCCCGAACTCAAAAAACATTATTATGATTTTCTCAAACTAACTGGATTGACTGAGAATGATGTAAAACAATTTACAAAAAGACGTTGGGCTGGTAGAAAAGAAATTAGATTTTTAACACATAACCAACCTGCTGCAAACTTTTATATTTTTCTAATGCAATATTTTTTAAGTAAAAGAGATAAAATCGCGTACCAACATTTTATGATATTTTTTATTATTAGATATTATGCGAATCTAATGCATAAAAGTTTTAAATATTGTAATGATGATACATTTAAATATGCTTTAGATATCTTAACAAAAACTCACTTATTTGTTAGAGAAAAAACTATTCCTAGTGCTCTCTATTATGTTGCTAATGAAATGATTAGACGTTGGACAAGAGGATTAAGAACTAATGATTTAGATAGTATATCAAGGTTTATGCAAGATAGTAGAACTAGGGTTTCTCAAAGTATGAAAAGTTTTGCCTCAACATATTATAAAGCTTCTGAGGAAGGTAAGGGACTTAAAACTGCGGAGGAACCAACTGACGATGAAGAAAACGAATATCAATATAAAGCTACAGAAAAAAGTGCTAAGTTAGTTGATGACATTACTAGAAAGATTACTGTATATAGATTTACAGATCATAAAATTCAAGAGGATGCTCGGAGGTTATCTAAGATAAGTTCATCACTTGCAACTCAAATTGTAAGTAAACTTAATAACACAAAACATTCAGATAATATAAGAATTATTCTAAAGATATTTATTAAAGATCTAAAAGACTCTTCATCTTTATGTGGAAAAAAATATGAGGGGTATGTAAGACAATTAATGTCTATTAAAAGAACTAAAATGAAAATTTATTTTAAACAGCAAGTGAATATATTATTACTAACCTTATTGGATGAAATAGGTTACAAAAAGAAATATAGCAAAGTCACTTCACAAACTCAATTCCTAATTAATTTGTTTCTCGCCTATTATTTAACTATGATATTAAGACGTACTGTATGTTAAGTTGAAGCAGTCGTATAAAACGCTTTCTGATCCGCAATCAAAGTAGTTGTTGTACTGCTTTTAGTTGGATTTGATCTTGCTTGAACAGTTGCGTTTTCATTAGTTATAGCTTGCCTTTGACCAATAGCTTGATTTTTAGCGAATAATTCTAATTCTTCTTGTCTTGCTATACTTACTAATCTTGTTCGTTCAGCAGGGACACCAGCTTTGAGAGCTACATTATAGTCTAATATAGCTTTTTTCGTAAAATCATCTCCTCTATCATCCAAAGCTTTTAAATAACTTCTAACTGTTGGTCTATTAGTAAAAGTATCTGTTCCTTCTTCTGCTAATAAACTAGTATATAAACTAGTAAAATCAATTCGGACATCAACTATACTAAGTTGTTTTGTGTATGCTATTTGTTGTTGATCACCACCCTTTATTACAGAAACATTTGTAATGACTGCTGGATCAAGATTATAAATTCCAGCAGCTTTAATTTTATGGAAGAATGGCCAGTTGTATGTTTTTCCATCATCTGATGTTGGAACTGTTAAACATAAAAATACAGCAAGAGGCCCTATAATATGTCGTTTTGTTGATTCTTCACTTCCTGGATTTGGATTATATAGTCTGACTGTTGCAGTATATGAGGGACTGAAAGCACTATTTCTCCAAACTTGAGGAAAATCAATTCTATGACCTCCAAGCAATTTATCTACAATTTCAGCTCCGCCACCAAATGATTTTGCTAATTGTGATTCACTATTTGTTAATTGTGTTTTTAATCCCTGCAAACCTCTAGCAAGTCCAGCACCAGTTTCACCAATGGCCTTTACTCCAGTGCCAATCACCCCTTCCAGACTTTCACCTGTTGCTATAATTGCTTTCGCTATATTTTCTGCGCCTCCAAGTCCTGTTTTAGCTCCTGTTATTTGTGCTAGTTGAGACATACCCTGAGAAGCAACATTTGTAAATTGTTGTAAGAAAGTTTCTCCATAATCATTTGTAAATGAGTCAGTTGGAAAGTTATCTGCTAAGAATGCTACCCTTATTGGTACATCAGTTGAGAATCCATGATTGCTTAAAATCTTTAGATATTTCTGTTCATCTGGATCTATTCTGAATAATGTAAGACCACTTTCAAAATGAGGTTTACATGGAACAATTTCTAAAATTGGCATACTGTTGATAATCATTTCGTCACTTACGTGTGAAGCTGGTGGTAGTCCAAATATTCCATTAAAAGGACTTAAAGGTATAATTGATTTTGGCATTTTATCTCCTTACCCAATATTACATCGAGCAACATCAGATGCTGCACCATATGCAGATGAAAATGAACCAGCAGCAGGGGCCATTCCACCTCCATTATTTTGTGAATTTATTAAATTAGTATTGCTTGATACAATCATTTTTGTTGAATTAATTGTAGCAGTTTCATTTTTTGATGCTGTTTTATTTAGTCCATCAATTATTTTTTGAGTTTCAGTTTCACTATGTTTGTTTTTTGATTTTTCTTTTTCAGCTTCGCCTTTAGCTATAAATTCTTTCCATCCTCTCATTTTTTCTTCTGCTTCTTTTGGTTTTAGATGGACCCATTTACCACTAACTTTTATTGCTCTTAGTTCTCCATTTATATAAACTACTTTGTCTGCAATTCCAGCTTCTTTAAAATATGATGATACACTCTTTTTTTCTGCTGCTATTGCTGCCGCTTTTGCTGCTATTGTTTCTTCTCGTGTTTTTTCTGTTGGTGGTGCTTTTTCTGTTGGTGGTTCTTTTTTCCCATATTTACCTAATTCTCTTTCAAGATCTGAAGCTAAAGTTCCTTCATGAATACCTTTAATAGCTTTTATTGCAGCAGCATATATTGATCCAACGACCGGAATATCTCTAATTGTACTATCTATTTTTTCTCTTAACCATTTAAATATTTTCACAATTCCATTAAGAGGAAACATTACAGTCATTAAAACATCTGTAGCTATTTTCTTTAAATCTTTCCAAATATCTTTATCAAAAAATTCTCCAATTTTATCTTTCCACCAGTTAAAACTTTCTTTAATTCTATCAAAAACCCAGAAAACTTTATCTTTGACAAAATTAATAATTGATTGGATCCAACCTGGTTTTTCTAGCCACTCTTTAAATGCATCCCATGCCTTTCCAATAGTCATTCTCCAAGCAAATTTGGCTAGAACCCAAGTACTTTTTATTCCCTCTTTCATTACTTTAAATGGAAAACTAACTAAACTTTTTACTCCTTTAACCAAATCTTTAATATTTTTCTTTGATTCCTCAAGACCTTCGGTAATACGTCCTCCGCCAACAAATCCAAGAATTCCTCCTGCTATGGCTCCAATTGCACCGCCAATTGCTACTCCAATTGGCCCTCCAAACATACCAGCTGCCATTCCAAATCCACTTCCTTTCAAAACACCACGTTTAGTTCCTTCCCAACCACTCTCTTTTCCAGCTAGAAATGCTCCTATAGCAGAAGTTATTCTACCAGCAGCAAACTCTTTTGGATTTTGCGCTAAAAATAGAGCTTGTTGAATCTCATCTTTTTTAAATGCTCTAGTTTTTACAAACTCTTTAGTAAATTCATCTGGCTCTTTAGCTGCGCCAATAGCATCATAAGTAGCCATTCCAAGACTAATAATACCAGCTATGGCACCACCTAAGAATTTCCCTCCAATACCAACTACTTT
>JGI10211J34971_10004511_pt1 | contig 11032 bp, 6 predicted proteins | sample Etolagsediment_FD_34971 | JGI IMG/M metagenome (IMG submission 34971)
GTATTCCTTGACGGCGGGAAACCTGGTGACGCCATCGATATCATGACTCGCCACGGGGCAAGTTGCTTCCGGTTGCGCCTCTTCGTCAACCCGACGGGGAAGAACGTGGTTGTCAACGACTTGGCCTACACCATCGCCCTGGCCAAACGCATCAAAGCGGTCGGCGCAACGTTGTTGGTGGACTTCCACTACTCCGACACGTGGGCCGATCCCGGTCACCAGGACATGCCGGAGGCCTGGAAAGAGCTCGGCTTCGATGGGGTGTTGGAAGAAGTCTACCGTCATACGCGGGATTCTCTCGCAGCAATGAAGGCCGCAGGGGTATTGCCGGAATACGTGCAGGTCGGGAATGAGATCACGCCGGGCATGCTGTGGCCGCACGGGAAGCTGTACGGAGCAGGCGATCCCGAGACGCAGTTTGCGAAGCTCGCAGGCCTGCTCAAGCAAGGGGTCCGCGGCGTACGCGACGCCTCGGGACCGGATCGCGAGGTCCGCATCGTGATTCACATTGACAAAGGGGGGAACTGGCCGGCTACGAAGCACTTCTTCGAACGCATCCGGAAGCACGACGTACCATTTGATGTGATCGGACTGAGCTTCTATCCGTTCTGGCACGGGACGGTTGCCGACGCCAGACGGACTGTTCACAACGCCGCGCGTGCCTTCGACAAGGACGTGTGGATCGTGGAGACGGCGTATCCCTGGCGTCCCTTCGGCTGGAAGAACGACAAGTACAAGTACGAGAACCTGACACACGCCACCACGCCGCAGGGGCAGAAGGCGTTCCTGGCTGAGTTGATCCAGGCCGTGCGCGAAGCGCCGGAAAACCACGGTTTGGGCGTGCTGTGGTGGTACCCCGAGTCAGTCCGAGTCGAGGGACTCAATGTCTGGCACGGGGGCACCACAGCATTGTTCGACGACGCGGGCAACGCACTGCCCGCGTTGGATGCGTTCAGTCTTCCAGATTGAGATACGCCATTTCGTCGGGCGTCAGCTTCACGGTCAGGGCGCGGAAACTGGACCGCGTCTCTGCGATCGTCCGAGGTCCGATCAACGGGAACACGGGGAACGGCTGACACAACACCCATGCCAACGCGATGTTGATCGGTTCGACGCCGTACTTCGCCGCCAGCTCAACCGCCCTCGCCTGCCGCTTGAAGTTGTTGTCCGAGTACCAGCAACGGACGAGGCTGGCGTCGTTCTGCTTGTCGGGGTGCGCCAACTCGGGTAGAAAGAAGCAGCGCGCCTGACTCGACCAGGGAAGGAGCGGCATCTGGGTGTCTTCAAACCACTTGCGGGACTTGCTGTCATGGGCGTGTATACAGCCGGCCCAGACGGCGTCGACCATCTCCGCCAACGCCAGGTTGTTGGAGACGACAGAAAAGCCTTGGAGGCCGTTCTTCTCCGCATACGTGTTTGCAGCCACGACGCGCTCGATGGCCCAGTTACTGCCGCCGAAGGCCTTGATGCGTCCGGCCTGTACGTGCTCGTTCAGAACATCGATAAACTCGTCCACAGGAACATCGGGATTGTCGCGGTGCATCATGTAGATATCAGCGTAGTCGGTACCGAACCACTCCAGTTGCTCGATGATCTGGGCGCTGAGGAAATCCGGGAAACACTGCGGCGTGTGGGCCCCCTTGGAGAAGAGCACGATGTCTTCGCGTATCCCGCGGTTACGAATCCACTGTCCCAACAGTTCAGAGCGCAGACGTCCGTAGACCCAGCTCGTGTCGAACGCATTGCCGCCGCGCTCGAAGTAGTCGTCAAACACACTCGCCAGGTGCGGCATGGAGTTCTGATTGTCGACCCCCATCACGAGCCTCGACATCGGTTTGTCGAGGTGCTTGATCTTGCCGTATTCCATGACACTGCCATCGCGCACTTTGAGCGGGCGCCTTGTGACGGTGTGCAGGTTCTTCTCGGGCCGTTCAATGTCATAGACTACGCCAACCGCGGCGCGCCATGCATCGAGAGCCCGGATATTGCCCATGCTGTCGTTCCACGTCATTGCCGGAGCGTCCGGTTCCTGTTTTCCTGCGAGGATCGCGTGGCTGGCCACATCCGCTTCGAGACAGAAGCTGGTCACCGGACACGGGATGTCGATTTCCTCCGTGCCGCTGCCGCGCCGGTTCACGATGATCTTGCCGGGGGCTTGACCATCGCGCGCACATACCCACGGATCGGGCACGTGAATACTGCCGTCGCTGCCGAAGATCCGCACCGCGTTCTCTTGTGAGACGCCCACTCCGGTCGCGATGGACGCCACAATGTCGCCAGCGAACTTCATTGTGCCTACTGCCCACGCATCGACGCCTGTCTCGGGATGCAGGGCGCCCGCGCCGGTCACCGCCACAGGATCCGCGAAGTCTTTCCCGAGCGCCGCTCCAGCAATGAGACGCGACATGGACACCGGGTAGCACCCGACATCCAGAATGCCGCCGCCGCCGAGGGCGTTACACCACACGCGGGAATCGACGTTCGGCCCGGCATGGAACGAGAAAGTGGCTTTGATAACGCGGACGTCACCGATCGCACCGTCCTTGATCAGTTCCACCAGCTTGGCCGTCTGGGGATTACACCGGTACATGAACGCTTCCATCAGGAACACGTTGTTCTCGACTGCTGCATTGAGCATGGCCTGGGCCTCGTACTGGTGCAATCCGATCGGCTTCTCGACCAGCACATGCTTGCCCGCCTCCGCCGCTTTGATGGTCCACTCGGCGTGCATCGGGTGAGGCGTGGAGACATAGACGGCATCGACATCCGGATCGGCCAGCAGTTCCTCGTAGCTGCCGTAACGTCGCGGAATCCCGTACTCGTCGCCGAATACGTCAGCTTTGTCCTTGGACCGCGACCCGACGGCCAGCAGCTCTGCCGTCTGCGAATTCTGTACTCCCTTGGCAAACGCCTTCGCGATCGCACCTGCCGCAAGCAACCCCCAACGCACTTTCTCAGCCATTCCGGACTCCTGGTTTGACACTCGACAGATCGGACACCGAACAGAGCCGGAACGATACTGTGCACACGCCAGACATCAAGGACGAAGCGCCGGCAAAGTGAGAGTGGCACAAATACGCCGCCCGCGCGCTCGCACTGTGGTCGGCCCCGACAGCATGGCGCCTAACGCGCGCTACAATACGACAAAGGGTCCCAAGCTGACAGGAACCACGGAGGATGCAACGCGTGCAAGACAGACCGCTCCCCTCATCCCCGAACATCGTCATCATTTTCGCAGACGATCTGGGTTACGGCGACCTGGGGTGCTACGGGTCGGAGACAATAGCCACACCCAATCTCGACCGACTCGCCTCGGAGGGATTGCGTTTCACGGATTTCTACGCCGCCGCGCCATTCTGCAGTCCGTCGAGGGCGTCCATCCTCACGGGACGCTACCCGGTGCGAGCCGGTGTGCCGCTGGTTCTGTTCCCTCTGGAGAAGACAGGACTGTCCTCGGAGGAGGTCACCATCGGCGATCTCCTCCGGGGGCGCGGGTACGCGACTATCTGCATAGGCAAGTGGCACCTGGGGTCAGAGCCGCAGTTCCACCCGACGCGGCACGGTTTCGATGAGTGGTACGGCCTGCCCTACAGTAACGACATGATGATCTGGGACGGTGCGGAACCGTTCCGGGCTCAACACGCGCTACGGGAGTTGCCGCTCTTCGATTGCACGGAGCCGACCGATGTTGCAGCAGAAGCACCGGTAGAACAGACGACTCTGACGAGACGCTACACCGACCGTGCCGTTCGATTCATCAAGCGTAACCGTGATCGTCCCTTTTTCCTGTATCTGGCACACACCTTCCCGCATTCGCCGCAGTACGCGTCACCCGAGTTTGACGGCAGGTCCAGAGGGGGAATCTACGGGGATACGGTGGAAGAACTCGACTGGAGTGTTGGTCGAATCATCGAGGCTCTGGAGGGGCTGGGACTGGCTGAGAACACGTTGGTGTTCTTTACCTCCGACAACGGCCCGTCACCCGGCGCTCCCCAACGGATGGTTGACGGCAAGCCGCGTTACTCCGGTGGAAGCCCCGGGCCGTTGCGCGGTCTCAAGGGACTCACTTGGGAAGGAGGCATGCGCGAGCCCGCCATCGCCTGGTGGCCCGGCCGTATCCGGCCCGGACGAGAAACGAGTCACGTCGCGTCCATCCTCGACCTGCTGCCCACAGTTGCGGGTCTCGCAAGAGCGGAAACGCCCCGAGATCGAGTGCTTGACGGCAGGGACATCAGTGGGTTGTTGCTCGGCGGAGACGAGGACGGTCCGGGCGAGCGCCTGTTTTGCTACTACTTCGGTGCCCAACTCCAAGCGGTCCGTCGCGGCCCGTGGAAGCTGATCCTGCCCGTCGTCGAGTACCCGGAACGTCCCGAATCGCTCTGGTACCGGCTCATCCCCGAGTTGTTCCAGCGCCAGCATCGCCTGTTCCCGATGGCGGAACTGTACAATCTCGACAACGACATCGGCGAAACCACGAACGTGGCCGAACAGAACCCCGAGCTCGTGGAGTCGCTACTGGCGGAAGCGCGTCAGTTCGATCGCACACTGCAGGCCGACAAACGCGAGCAGGTCTGGCTTGAGTTGCCGTCCCCGCCCGTGGCGCTTTGACAGGAGTGTTCTCCCTACGCCCTTGCGCAGGCCTGGAGCTTCTCGATCAACGCGACCGTTCCTGAAGGGAACTCGATGGAACCGACCGCCACGTCCTCGATGCGGTTCTCCGCGCCGAGTTCCTTGTCGATGCCTGTTCAACACCGGGATCCGAGATCACCCAAACTCAGCCACGCGTTGACGGAAGTAGACATAGTCCTCGTAGGGCACTTCCTCAGGAACGCCGTGGTCGCATGTCGGCGTATAGCCGCCCCGCGCGTGCATGGCGGGCAAGATGTAATCCAGGTGCTCGTCGATCGCATCGCGGCCGTTCGCCAGTATGCGCTTGTCGATTCCGCCGCTGATCGCGAGTTCCGGGCATTGCCGGCCGATCTCCACAACGTCGCAGCCGCTGGCCACCTCGAACGGACTCATCACGTCCATCCCAATCTCCTGGTACACGGAGATGACCGGATTCGCCAGACCGTCCGTGTCAACCTGAACGTACAGATGCCGCGTCTTATCAATCTGACGCGATTTCAGGTTGGCGATCAGTTGCTGGTAGTAGGGGAACAGAAACTCACGCATCATGTCAGGTGAGATGAGCGGACCGTGGTTGTAGCAGATATCCTCGGCAAAGAACAACTCGTCGATCGTCACATGCTCCTGGTGCCTGGCAATAACGGTATCCGCCAGTTCGAACCACGTCTTCATGCACTCATGGACAAGCTCCGGCTGATCGTAGAACATGAACAGCACGTCCCCCGGCCCCATCAGACTGCGCAGGTACATGTAGCCGCCGATCAAGCCTTGTGAGACAAGCATGCCCTGCCCGGCGGCCCGAACGGCGTTCTCCATGCGTTGCGGAAGTTCTGCATAGCGCTCCGGCGAGGCCGGGTCCATGCGCCATTTGCACTTCTCTTCCCACGTCTTCATGTCTTTCACAGGATGGTCCAGATACTCGGGCATGAAGCCGTTGCGACGTCCTTTGAAGAATAACACGTGCCTGCCCGCGTGGTCTTGTGCCACCTCGCATTCCCCACGATCTTCGAGCACTTTCACATCGAAGGACGGAACGAAAGCCGCCTCGCACCAACCGAGCTGTCCGAGTCCCTGCTTGCCGCCCGGATCGAACCCGAAGAGCTGTCCCAATGGCACGTCGTCGGGCATCCCTTGTTCTTTCCAGCGTTCGAGGCTGTAGTAGCCGAACTCGTGCAAGTGGAACGGTGCGCCAGGCTTCCGCTCGTAGAAATCCCACACTTTGCGAGCCCCCAAAGGCATGCGGTCACGTGGGACCATTCCGTGTACGCCATCGGCCACGGCAGAGCCATTACAGTCACTCATGAATCGGACCTTCCTCGAGTATTATCTCGCCATGCACCGGGACACGTGTCCGGAGCCATGGGTACTTCACGTTCACATAATCGGCGAACAGCCGCGGGTTCTCGGAGTTACCCTCAAACATATCGAAGTGCGTCGGCACGGTCAAGCCGGGGCGCAGCGCTCCGGCCAAATCAGCCGCTTCCTGGTAGGTCATGTTGCCGATACAGCCGCGGGCCAAACGCTCGGCGTCCCGCCCGTTGATGGGAAGCAGAGCCACGTCGATCTCGAACCTGCGGAGCCTCGTCAGCATGCCTTCGTAGATGCACGTGTCACCGGCGTGGTAGATGGCACAGCCATTTCCTCGGATCACGTATCCGAGATACGGGTGCATGCCCGTGCGGAGATCGCGATCAAGCAACTCGTGTGCGGCGGGCACGGCATGAATCTCAAGTCCACCGAGCTCGACAGACAGGCCGGCATCCAGGCCGACGAACCGCGTCTCGGGCAGTCCGATGTCTGCTGCCAGTTGGGGACGCAACACTTCCGGCACCACAAACCGGGCCTCCGGAGAGGCCTTGGCAAGAGCCGGCCAGGTCGGGCGATCGATGTGGTCGGCATGATCGTGGGTCCCCAGAACGAACCGGGCATGTGTCACACTGCCGGGAGCCAGCAGCGGAGGGACGCGGCGACGGGAACTTGCCGTTAGATAGGGATCGACATACAGCACATCGTTTCCCAGCTTCAGCACGAAACTGTGCTGTCCCAACCACCAGATGGCGCAACGACCGCCCCCGGTAACACACGCGTCGATCTCGGCAATCAGAGTGTCGCCAGTGGGCATCCGGGCCTCTCCACGTTGGACTTTCTACCCGGCCGGCTGTATGTCCACGATCTTCAGTTGCGGCGTGGTGTGACCGGCGTACGTGTTCAGATGCGGCGTGTAGGCGATGTTCCACGGCGGCGGCGGGAGCTCGTCTTGCGTCCTGTTGAAGGCGATGAACGAGAAACGACCGCGGGTCCGGTCCCGCAAGGTCCCACGCGTGTGTCGTTCTCCGGCAGGGAGGACCCGATCAGGCGAGACGTCGTAGGACACGAAAACGGGTTCGGGATTACCGTGCCCGAACGGCTGGAGCATTGAGAGTTCGTCAAACACCCGATCGCTCAGTTCGTGGAACTGCAGCGCGCCACACGTATCGAGTTGGGGTTGCGTAGCTGCCATTCCCATTACCTGACTCACCGATTCCTCGAACTCCTCTCCGAACGCCTGCAGGTTATCCGGGAACAGTGACAGGCCGGCAGCCATCGCGTGTCCTCCGAACCGCGTCAACAGCGGGGCGCTGCGCTCAAGCAAGCTCACCAGGTTGACGCGACGCACGCTCCGACCCGACCCGCAGTACTGGCCGTTGCCGTCGGTGGTCAACACGACACAGGGGCGATGGTATTTCCGCACGAGCCGAGACGCCACGATCCCGATGACCCCTTGGTGCCAGTCTTCGCCGGCAACCACGATGGTGTGGTCGCGGTCGAGATGCGTCTTTGCCGTGATCTGCGCTTCCGCCGACGCGAGCACTTCGCTCTCGATATTCTGCCTGTCTTTGTTCATCTGATCCAGGCTCGCGGCCATTCGGTAGGCGTCGGTGGTGTTTGAGGCCAGCAGCAACCTGTACGCCTCACCCGGATCACCCATCCGACCAGCCGCATTGATACGCGGCGCCAGGCGATACGTGATGTCGCTGGTCAGCACATTGTCCCGGACCCCTGCGAGCTCGCATAACGCCCGGATGCCGGGCCTGTGTTGCCGCGACAGCACGCTCAGTCCATGGTTGACAAGGCATCTGTTCTCGCCCAGCAACGGCACAATGTCCGCCACAGTCCCGAGCGCGACCAGATCCAGCCCGTCGCGGAGATCCGTGGTAACGCCGCTGAACCCCAGTTCGCGTGCGTACTTGAGGAAGCCATGACACACCTTGAACGCTACCCCGACCCCCGCCAAGTCCTGCAGCAACGGAGACACGCCGGGCAACTTCGGATCCACGACCGCAACCGCATCGGGCAATTGAGCGCCCGGCTCATGGTGGTCGGTGACGATGACGTCCAGCCCCCGTTCGCGCGCCGCATGGGCCGCATCGCAACTCGTCACACCGCAGTCGACGGTTACCAACAGCGAGTGATGTTCAGTGCAAGCCTTCTCGATCGACTCGGGCGTCAAGCCGTAGCCATCGTCCAATCGGTGCGGCAGGAAGCACTCCGTCCGGGCGCCGTTGCTCTCCAGCATCCACGACAGGAGCACGGCAGACGTAATGCCGTCCGTGTCGTAGTCACCATGGATGAGGATGGTCTCCTGCTGTTCGACGGCTCGCCACAACCGTTCGGCCGCTTCGCGCGTACCGGGCAGAAGGTAGGGATCACTGAGTTGTCGCAAGCTTGGTTGAAGGAACTGCGTTACCTCGCTAGGCGGGATGTGCCTCGCCGCCAAGATCAGAGCAGTCGGGCGGGACACGTTGCCCGCCTCACAGATTTGCTGGATCAGTTCTTCATTGGACTGCGGAATACACCATACGTAGTCTGAAGCCGCCACATTGTTCTCCTGTTAGTAATCATGCCCGTCACTATACCACGGCAAACGCACAGGGCACAGCCGCGCGCATCGGCTGCTCGGCGAGCCCGCGTTTACAGTGCGTGTTCCACACGCTACGTTGACGGTTTCACGCATTCCCATGAGACGGCAATGGCACGGACCACCGACACGAATCTGTTCGAGCACGCGTCCAAGCGGCGGCTCGAGACGGAGCAACCCCTGGCGGCGCGCATGCGTCCGCGAACGCTGGACGAGTTCGTCGGGCAGGACCACATCCTGGCTCCGGGCCGACTGCTGCGCCGTGCCATCCAGGCCGACAGGCTGTCCAGTCTAGTGTTCTACGGTCCACCGGGCACGGGCAAAACGACAATGGCAAGCGTCATCGCCAACACGACCAAGAGCCACTTCGTGGTCCTCAACGCCGTGCTCACCGGCGTGGCTGATCTGCGCGCGGTGACAAAGGACGCCCAGGAGCGCTACTCGCTCTTCAGCCAACGGACCATCCTCTTCGTTGACGAGGTGCACCGCTGGAACAAAGCCCAGCAGGACGCGTTGCTGCCGTGGGTCGAGAACGGCACTATCATCCTCATCGGCGCCACAACGGAAAACCCCTACTTCACCGTCAACCGCGCGTTGGTCAGCCGGAGCCGGATCTTCCAACTCAAGCCGCTGGACGCGGATCAGATGCGCGACGTCGGTCAACGCGCCCTGGTTGATGCCGAGCGTGGGTACGGCAAACACGCGGTCGGGATTGACGACAACGCGTTGGACCACCTCGTGGACATAGCCAACGGCGACGCGCGCGCGCTGCTCAACGCCCTGGAGCTGGCCGTCGAGACGACTTCGCCACGCGATGACGGTTCGATACGGATCGACATGGCCGTAGCCGAGGAGTCCATCCAGCGCCGGGCAGTTTTGTACGACAAAGAGGGCGACTATCACTTCGACACCATCAGTGCCTTTATCAAGTCGCTCCGAGGCTCCGATCCGGATGCCGCCCTTTACTGGCTGGCCAAGATGGTGTACGCCGGCGAAGACCCCCGGTTCCTGTTCCGGCGCATGCTCATTTTCGCGGGTGAAGATGTCGGGCTTGCCGACCCCAACGCCCTGGTTGTGGCCGAGGCGGCCGCCACGGCGTTCGACCGAGTAGGCATGCCCGAGGGACGCTACCACCTGGGAATGACTGCTCTGTATCTGGCGACCGCTCCAAAGTCCAACTCTGTCATGGCCTTCTTCGATGCATTGGCGGCGGTCGAGAAGGAGTCGGAGGGAGAAGTACCCAATCACCTGCGCGATGCCAGCCGCGACAAGGAAGGGTTCGGGCACGGTGCCGGCTACATGTACCCGCACGCATACCGCGATCACTGGGTGGACCAGCAGTACCTGCCCACGCACCTGCGCGGCCGGATTTTCTATCGTCCGGGGCAGCTCGGGCACGAAAAGGCGGTCGGCGGCCTGGTCCTGCGACGTCGCGAGGAGCAGCTGGCGGCTGCATTCGAGGGCAGTGTCCCCACGGCGCCCCCGGAGATTCTCACCTTCTCGCCAGCCGATCGGGACTTCGAGCGCTGGCTCACGCGGACCATCAGTGGCGCCGGCGAGAGTCTCGCACGTGTTCGTGACCGCATCTTCGAGGTGGCTCGGTGCGAACGCCATGCCGTGGTGCTCGACGTCAACGCGGACACCGGCCTGCTCACATGGGAAGCCGTCCGCGCCGCGCCGGAGGGCGGGGTCTGGGCGCTGGTGTCGTCTCCCGAAGCTGCCGAACGCCTCGAACAGCAGGCACAGTGCGTTCCGGATTTGCGGACCCCGCACATACTCGTCGCATCCCCGTCGGGTCTTCCGGACGTCCTTACCGCGAGCGGGTCACCCGACGTGCGATTCGACCTCATCATCGGACGCAATACCGTGTCGCGCCTGACGGATCGAGAACCTCTGTTTGTGGAGTTCGCACAGCTGCTCGGCGACGGGGGCAGAATTGTGTTGTGCGAAACCATTCCCCGGCATACTCAAAGACTCTACAAGCTCGCGAACACTGCAGGTCTGGGGGACGACTTGGGAAGCCGACTGGCCGAGGCGGAAGAAGCGATCTACACTCAACCCGATGATCCGATGGTAAACTGGGATGCCCGCGACCTCCAGGAATGGGCTCGGGCCGCAGAGCTCGCAGACCCCGTGGTCGAGTGGCTCGACACGTCTACCGACCTTCTGATCACCGAGAAACACCTGTCGCGTTGGTTCATGCGAGGTCCGCAAGACGGCCGTCCCACCTACGCCGACCACCTTGCTCGCCTGCTCTCTGCAGAAGAGGTCGATGCCGTCCATGCCCTCTATCGCCGCCAACTCCTGAACAGGGCAGTCAACTGGCACTCACGTGCAGTGCTCCTGACGTGCGCGCGAACTACGGATGCTGGATCTGATCTCTGAGCTCCGGCGGGAGGACGTCCCAGAGCGAGGGGTGCGTCTCGACAAGGCGGGCAATGTCCGCCAGGTCTTTGATACGTTTGGCTCATCTGCCCAGTGATTGACAGCCACGCCCCCGATGGT
>JGI10211J34971_10004512_pt1 | contig 11032 bp, 12 predicted proteins | sample Etolagsediment_FD_34971 | JGI IMG/M metagenome (IMG submission 34971)
CCTTTCTGCTCCGGCATTAAAGAATCTTCCCGCAATGTGATATGCCGCCTGAACAACCTGGGCGAACGAAACAATTTGTCGTCTTTCAACCGAAACAAAATCAACGCATCCGCGTCCGTGTGATCGACAAACACTTTCAGACCTTCCAGCAATTCCTCGTTAACGTGCTCATCATCGTATATGACGGCATACCAATCGTTAACCCTATCCGTACTATTGATTTCCGCTAAACTCGCAACCTCGTGGACCTCAGAGGCCGTATCGTCGAAAGAATCGATGGTCTGCCGCGTATCTTTTGCATCGGCAGCACTTTGAACTACAAACAGGGTAATCATTTGCCCACCTTCTTAAACACGACGTCCAGAGTGCAACTCTTGTCATGGGGTATCGTATCGATCTGAACAAGTTTCAAACCCTTTAATTTAGGCACAATCCCCATCATAAATTGAACACCCACATTAACCCTGTGAGACGGATTGCCGCCGTCCTCGACCGTTGGGTATCTGCCGCCCTGCATATCCGGGATTAAAAGAACGATATGGGCGCCTTTTTTTAGATGCTTCGCCCAACCCAGGACACAATCGATGATCGCGTCTGGCGTATCCAAGTCTTCGACCATGTGAGATGAAAACACATAATCGACTTTCCGTTTTGGTTTATACGAAACGGCATCAGCCTGAATAAAATCATCCCCGACAAGATTCACGGCACCGGGTTGCGGCGAATGATCCACATGAATACAATCATCCCTGATCAACGGACAGCACCCGCATCCCATATCAAGACCCGAACCTTTGATATATTTTTGCACGTATTCCAAATTAAAATTGAACTCAGGGAACATAACGGCGGGAGGCATGGAGTCTTCCCAATACGCGAATAACCCTTTAATTTCTATCGTGTTCTGGTCCAAACCATCGACAAAGCGCATGACATCCGGAAAGTCAGTATGATAATCGTGAAGAATCACCCTGCCGCAGTGTTTCACCATCTCAAAGTCGGTCCTCGGGAATTCTTCAAAATGATTCCCGTCCACAAAAGCAACGTCAAAATCAAGATCGTCGATAATCGCCTGTTTCTCTTCCTCGGTTTCAACCAGGTGCGCGGTAATTTTATCCGTCACACCCACCGCATTCCAAATATCTTTTTTTAAAGGGNAATCGGCAATATCGATGGTCGTTACTTTTTCAGCGTACTGTGCGATAAAAGCGGTCCCAAGCCCATTGTAAGTGCCGATCTCAAGAACATGCTTAATTGGTTTACGAAGCAGAAAATGTTTTAGAATCTCAGCACCATCCCCATGACCATCCAATGCAGGGTTCAAAGCGCTGTTGAACACAATATCCTGCACGTTGGTGTTTTTAAGTTTTTTGCATAAATTAGATACAAACTCGTTCATTTCATTCCTCCATTAATGGTTGACCAACGACATCGTTTGCGCCGTGAATCCCTCCGCACGAATTCAAAAAATAGTCGTGTATCTGGTCATAAGGCATTACATTCAACTTTTCGATTGTTCCTCGCCAATAAGCCGCCCACGATACGATCAAATAATGATGTAGGTCCATGGGTGGATAAAGCACGTTCCCGTTTCCAACAATGACGCCCAGGATATGCTCAAGACAATTTGGTTTTGCCGTTGTCCCATACGTCACATCGAGATAGCGATTATCAAAACACCGCAACATTTCCTCTAGTGGGGGCAACGTCTCTCGTTTGCAGATAAAGAACCGGGTAGACGCCCAAACATAATCCATGTGCTGCCACACGGGGTCATTGAAATCCAGGCAGTCCGGGGTAAACGGACTTGGTATGGACACATAAGCGTNTCGTTCCAGCCAATTAGCGTATGCGTTAAAAGCGTCCCATTCGGGCCTCTTATACGCAACAATATCCGAATCAAAATGCGCCACGTAATCCCCGGTCGCCAGTGAAAGCGACTCGGCGTATATCAGATCGTTATTATTTTTCCCGTATGCTTGACCAAACCGTTCCGGTGTATGCGGCTTCATAACCAATTTGTGAATTATCCCGTCCCGCTGCATCTTCTCAAACAATTCCAAAACATCATCCGGAACAGGTTCGTGGACGTCCACATACACAATCACTTCCAACTCATGCGGGGAAAAGAACTCTATTTTGTTCAATAACCCGTGAGTGAAGAAATCAATGCACCTGCACCCACCATCCGCATCTGCGGTGGTTGTCATGGTATCCAAGAACTTCGGCCTTGAATCTAAATTGTAAACGAGACTTATGGTTTTCATTTCTTCATGTTCAACGTATAAATAGCGTTTCTCATGACCCGTACCTTGCGAATTCGGGAGCCAATCTGGATTCAAAAACATCCGCCGTAAGGCCAAGTTGTTTGCGCCTCGCTTGGGTGGTCGCCCATAAGATTTCAATGTTTTTCCGGTCTCGGGCATCCGCTTTTCCATGATAATGGATAATATCCGTGTCAGGTTTCATTATCTGCCGTTCAACACCAATCAAAACGTGGTGTGGCGAATTGATAAAAAACATCTTCGGGTCTCTTCGAATCAGCCGTCCTTGCCAATCGGGGTATTCCCCGATAGTATGGGACGGAATCGGAAACCCATCGTCGGCCAGTAACGCAAAAGGGGAATCATCGTGCCGCATGGATTCGTAAGACATTCTGGACACACACACCACATCAGCATCCTGCGGCATTCCGGAAGCGTCCACTTCGGCAAGAAACCCTTTTAAGTCATCTGACATCTTTTCGTCGAAATCCAAAATGAAACAGACTTCTCCCGTAGGAATATATGTCAAGGAGATATTCCGCTGCATACTCTGCGCGGCATGATACCCTCGGTCATAAAAGTGATGGTACACCTCACACTTAGACCACTGGTTCAGCTTATGAACCGTAAAGTCTTGGCTGCCCCCGTCAATCACGATAATTCTCGACACCCAGTCCAGATCATGAAAATCACGGATAACAGGATCAACCATTTTTTCTTCATTAAGTGATTGCATTAGAATGATCATTTGATTTCCTTTTTAATAAGGATTTTTTTCCATCCATGCTCAGCAGCTTGCATGTACCCGAAAGCCATTCGTTCCATAATGCTGTACCTGGGATTTAACTGACTCATAAGGCTTTTAACGCCTATCTCAGCGTTCAATTCTTTTAAGGCATCTTCGTCCATGGTGATCGTTATTTCTAACATTTTACACCCATGCTCAAAATGGGACATTTATCAATAGAACATTCACCCCATGCAGACCCATCAGGGATATTATCATCATGCCTACATGTCGTCTTCGGTGTTCCATCTCCACCATCTCTGTCGCGGCCAATCTCAGCATACTCGCATTCTTCAATCACTGGATGAAGAAGGTTTTGCATATTTTTTTTACCCCACGGATTTCTAAGCGTTGACATAAAGTGTTTTGGTTTTGTCAACAACAATTCATCCAAAGCCTTCCGAATAGAAATCGGATTTATGGTATTGATGCATGGGGATTTACATTGTGATTGACGTCCCCAACAATGGGTCATGTTCTTACAAACTTTCAACATATCCGGCTTTAGGTTGATTATTTTACAGCCTTGTTGCACCTTCGGTTGAACAACCCGTGGCGGCGCTGGTCCGTACAAGACAATTGCATTGGTTCCAACCGCACCGGCCAAATGCGACAGAAAACTGTCAATCACAACAGCGGCCTTCGCATGCTTCATTACCCATGCCGACTCTTGCCAGGTGAGTTTTCCGCACAAATCCAAGTCAGATTTACATCTCAAGTCAGTTGCTCCACCCAACTGCACAACCGGGATGTCGATGTTTTTCAACACCAGGTCCATGTGCGAATATGTCCGATAGGCTTTGCTCCCGCCGGTTGTATGGACGACAACATACTCGTCAGACAAATTGATATCCGGTTTAACCTGCGGGATGAATATTTCGTCCGGTTCAACTTTTGTGAAATACGGATACATGCTGTAAAGGGTCACGTCCAAGTTATTAAACCCACCATGCAAAATATGTTCACCGTGCGGGTTGTAAACAATCTCATAACGCTTCAACAGACGTTCATCCCATTCAATAATTTCGTCAAGATACGGATTGCTAAAAACAACCCCTGCGAACGCTTCCTGTGTCATATACACCAGTGGCAAATCCGGATGACGTTCTTTGATCCCCTTAAAACACTGGGTCGTCATCAGAACATCCCCGGCAGAAGAATGTTGCGCAAAAAGTACCGCTGGAATCTTCGGTTCCGGTTTCCATTTCTTCGCGGCAGTTTCCAGAAGGTCGTTAATATTACTAACACCTTCAATCCAATGGTTTGCCGAAAGCTCCCCTCTGGCAATCATTGCTTTTCTCAAGTTATCATCCTTCGCAAACTTTATGATGGCGTCTCGAATATCCTCAACCCGGCAAGCCCGGGATTCAATCGAATCGTTTCGTCCTTCCCCATTCCCCATGGGAACAAACGACAAATCATTGCAGGGGACCAGTAAACCCGAATCCTTAACCAACTCAGTCTGTGCCGTGGTATCGGACGCAATCACCGGCGTTCCACACAACATGGCTTCCAAAGGGGTCCAGGAAAGACCCTCCTGCATGGAACAGTTCACCAGGCAATCCATGGCGTTATAAATGGTCGACATCTTATTTCGATCATAAGAAACACCGGCTTGTTTCGCCACCAAATCCCCACTTACGGCGCCGTTATCGCCGGCGATCTGTTTCAGGTTATAGACACCCTCCATATCCGTATGAAGATACAAAACAATATCCGGTACTTCTGTCTTGGCTTCCAGAAACGCCTTCACCAACCGTTCCGGGGATTTTCGAATCTGGTTCTGACCGACGAATCCAAAAATGAGTTTATTCAACGGAACGCTCGGAAACACCTCACGTTTTGCAGAAAGCGTAGCGTCTAAATCATAAGGCTTGAACATCTCCCAGCCGTTCAGCCGTGGGCGGTAATATTGAATATGGGGAACATGGGGTTTCAGAACATCGTAACCATACTGAGAATAAACGCACGGATAGTCCAGATCGTTCAAAGGTTTGATCCAGCTTTGCCGAAGGTTCCATAAATCGTAGGGGAATATGGCAAGCCACTTGAATTTCTTACCGTCTCGCAGTTGCCGAAGGGCGTCCCATGCGGGGAGATATCGCCAGAAATCAATACCGACCATGCACAGGTAATCAAAATCGGATTCACGAATAACAGAGATGAGACGGCCAATGCCCCAATGATCCTGCGGAACAGTGCCATTAACAATTGTGTAAGGAAGTGGGTCGAATAATACAGCAGACGGGTTTGCGTCGCTCACAACAAAGCAGGCAGCTTGGTATTTGTCATGATCCAAGTCAGACAATACCGCCGCCAGCATGTTCGAATTTCCAGTTGTGCCAAGAGGGTTTTCACCCACGAATAATACTCGTTTCATGCTTTCCTCCATGAGGATTGGTTTATCTTCGATCTTCTTCTACAATCAGGACATCAACATCCGGATATCGTCTACTTTCTATGGTAGTAACCATATAATACTCGCCGGAATAAGGTTGCCATCGGTCCATCACCTGAGCGCCCACGGAATGTGGAAGCAACACCTCATCTTTCTGTAATCCCAAAAGTGCCAGTTCGTTTTCTGTTTCAAGGTCGTTCCCATAAAGCGCCGCCACCTGCATAGCGTTACAACCGGCTTTAACGGTCTCCCACTGGGGATCACGATGATACTGATCCATCGGGTCATCCCACGTTTCACCGCTTGGACGAAACAACTCGCCGCTCGTTACGTTGCATTTATACAATACGGATTCATAGTGAACAACTGCGTTTTCAAAAAGATCAGGCATTATGTTAGTGACCAAAAAACGATGTCCAGTCGCGTCAAATTCAACCACGTCACCTGTTATCATATCGGTGTCATAGGCGATCATAGCGCGTCTAAAATGCTCTATGGTAATCGGCTTTGTAACCTGGCTTGAATATTCCAATAAGCCGTATTCGCCAGCAACATTTCCCGCATCCCGGACAATGGTATAGGTCGATCCAACATCAACAATGGCTTCTTTTATATCGTCACCGACACTCATCTATGAATTCTCATTCGGCGTAATGACCGTCTGGTTATTGCTATCGTATGTGGTCTCCCGACCCGTTTGTGGCTCGTATGAAAAGCCCGCATCCATTTTCGTTCCGGCAATGGCGTAAGCACTAACATCCGCAAACTCGAACGCAAATTCATTTTGCGCTTCCGCAAAAGACTTATCCAACATTTCAATGACTTTGGTATAATGATCAAACCGATGTTGGAGATGGATGTTCTTGAATCTGAACTTTGCAGCGGATTCCGACATCAGGAAAAAAAACAAATGCCGTTTAGCACGCTCTATCAACCATTTTTCCTTGAAATTAGTTGACTGTGGTAAGCTCCATCCGCAATCTCGCTCGGACGCATCAATGGCGTTCTCATAATCAATATATTCAAGGCTCGATGTCAGACCCTTCAATTCCTGCTGAAGTTGAACAATCAACTCGTTCCTGGTCATCGGTATCACCTGTGCTTAATCGTCATGTGACGTTTCAAAGCGGCTTCCGTTTTTCCGGTCCAACCGCATTCCGTGCAAACACTTTGTTTCGTATCAACCACCTCGGGCTGACGGATAGACGTTTTCTCTTGTTGCGGTTCTTCATCAGATGGGTAATCTCCCCATGGCGATTCTTCCACAACGGGTTCTTCAGTCTCGATTTTCGTTTCCGTCACGGCAAATGGATTCTCGGCCATGACTTTGACGGTACAGTTTCCAATCTCTTTCAGGATATCACCTGGGATCGGGGAAACGGTGTCGTCAAACACCGTCCCCTTTCGCCAGGTGCTAGATCCTTTCAATGTCGCTAAGACTTCGATCCTCATCGATTGTCCTCCATGTTAAGCGGGTTCAAACTCCACGGCGATGGCGAAAGTACCCATCTCCGTTGTCGGTGAAGCGGTCCTGGTGAGTGTCATGTCATAGGTGATTACGTCCCCGTAGGACACGTCATTCGCATCAGGATCAACAACCGCTTGCGTAACGCCGGTATCGTCGTCAGCCTTGGTTGTCTTGTTGGTGCTGGCTTCTCCGCTCACGTGCGCAATAATCGGCGCAGTCGTCAGGCAAGTTGTGCCGTTAATCATCACGTCGGCGGTCATTGACAAGGTGTTGCTATCGTCCTTCCCACTGGCTCCGACCGACAACCACACATTGGAAATCTTACCGGCCACGTTGGCCGCACCGAGCGGCACACCCGGGCGGCTGGCGGTAAACTCACCTGAAATCACCGCCATCATCGCAACCGAGTTATTGGCCGCCCACTGCTTACGGGCGCCAATGCTGGGGTATGGTCCACGTCTCTGTTCCATTCAGATCACCCCCTTTTAGGCTACCGTTAGTTGATACACCGCGTCCTCATGATACAGAACCGGAAGGCCCTTATCCTCTACCCGCACAAAAATTCCATCAGGATCGCGTTTTTCCCAACGGTCAACCTGTTGGCCCCATCGCCTGTCAAGCTCATGAGGTGCTTTCATGAATTCGGCAATCGGTTCACCATCCACATTATCCGCCCACATCACGAACTTATTGGTGGGTATAAACTTCTTGGTCATGTAGACATAATCCTCAGTCGCCTTGTAGCTGGACGAAAGAGTCCCGGTCGCCGTCAAGGTTCCTGAGTTGGTGTTGACTGCGGAAATGGTTAAGGTTTCGGTTGTTTTCGCGGACACATCCAGAATCGTCAGAGTGCCGCCCACTTCAAAGTCAACCGTGGAATCCACATACACAGTATGGGGACCGGCGCCGGAACTGAGAGCCGTGGTCAACCATGCGCGAATCTGGTACGCCTCATCGTACAGGTGCATATTCCCGATACCGATCAGGTTTCCAATAACGCTCGTTGGGTTTGCGAACAAGTCGCCCTGGCCGAACGAAGATTTCTGCAAAAGCGTCTGAATGGTATCGTCAAACACCATGTACTTCAGCACTTCACTGGTGAAGATGGCATTGTTCAATACGCCGGCATTGGCGTTACTGACCGCCAGTTTCGCCGCATAAATATCCTGCACAATGTCACGCTTGGTTCCTTCGTCCCACTTATAATCAGTGGCCAGAGACACCTTGTTGTCGTCCGGAATTCCGTAATCCAGAGTGATATACACCCCGTTTTTGTCCTTATACGTGAACCCGTCGTTGCAAAGCATCTGCGCCCGCATCCACTCTTCCCTGCGGTAACTGCGGTTGCTCAGGTTCCTCACCTGGTTCCCAAGAGTTCTTTCCGCACTCTGGTACATGCGGTCGGTTCCCACCTGTCGAATGTTGTTCAGGAATGACGAACCGAAAAAGGTTCTTTCTTTCCAGAATGCGGCCTGTGCTGAATTCTGCCCAACACCAGGAATGGCTACGGCGGGAGACTCGGCATCTTCAGCCGCGAACGGGGTTAACCCCCTGCTTCCGATCTGGGATTCCCATTCAATGTTGTCCGACTCGTAATTAACAGCCGGAAAGAACTGGCTGAGAATCAAGTTGGGAGGCGTCAAATACTTTGTGACCAGCTTATTGAGAACTGTAAGCCTCAATGCTGATACGTCATTAATTCCAATAGGCATAACCTTTCACCTCCTTTCTTAGATGATCAGGTACGGAGTGCTGGCGGTTCCACCAAGGTCTGTCGCCACATCCGCATTATAGTTATAGAGATTGTCCGAGTAGAGCATGGCATTCTTGATCACCAGTACACCCTGACCGCCTTTGGCGTTCTCACCCACGCCGGTATCAACCGCCGCTTTCAAAACACCCGTAGCGCACACATACGGCGATGCCGTTGCGCTCTGGATGGTAATGACCGCACCCTTGGCAATGGTTTCCGAACCAAAAGCATTCGTCACCGTAATCTTTGCCATGTGGGTGTAGGTGGTTCTGTCAATGGCCGTAATAGCCCCAAGGTCCGTGTTGCTCAGGTCGCTGTCGCCTGCAACCAAATGGTCGCCAACCGCAAACTTGTAGCTATCGTCCATGGTCACATATCCGTCCGTACCCGTGGACGGATCGGCCACCAGAAACGCGGCACCGAACAAGTCCTCAACTCCCGCGGCAACATTGCCCACCGCGTCAAGCCCGGTATAAGGCACATGCTGACCCACACGGTTCGTGCTTTCCGTAATGATCCCCATGATGGCACCGGCTTTGATAATGCCGTAACCTGCGGGGATGGTGATCGCCCTCGCAAAGGCTTTGTCAGGATCGCTGTAAAACAACCGTTTCAGGTCATCCTGACCCCCTTTAAAAACATATGGTGTTTGTCCTAAAGGCATGTTACTTCACCTCCTTTCGCGTACCGCCGGAAGCGGCAAATATTCTGTCAACCAGGGCGTCGTCCGCCTCGGCGTCAGCTTTCATTTTCTTGGCTTCATCGTCCTCAACATCCCTGGACGCAAACCCTGTCCCCATCACAGACGATGTGGCACCTCTTTTTTCCCAATCCTCCACTTCGGCTTTCACCGCATCGGAGAACCCAGCCTTATCCAGAACACCGTCCATAACAAACTTTTCGTGAGACACCATGGTCTTCACTTTGTCGTGAAGCCGTTCCGGGACGTCACTGTTGGCAAGCGTCTTGGTCCAAATAGACCCGGCATCGGCCAGGATGTCTTTTTCCTGACGAATCGCTTCGGCTTTTTCAAGCCGGCGAATTTTCTCAGTCGTTTCGGCCTCTTTTTCAGCCATAACAGCTTCTCTTTCACTGATTTCAGCACTCATCCGGTCCGTTATAGAACCTTCAATTTGCGCCACCAGATCCGGATACTTCTCTCGCAATTCCGCTGCATTCATGATTTTCACCTCCTTTTCTTCGGATTTCGTGTCAACTTGTTTTGTGGACATTTCAACGTCCTCCTTATTCGGGTTAGCAATTAAATCTTCCAATATTCTTCCCGGCACCTCACTGAACGAAACCACTTCGTCCGCAAGTCCCCGCTGGATTGCCTTTTCGCCCATGAACATCCCGGCTTGGGTCGCTATGACTTCAGCCACCTTCAAACCCCGGTTCCGGGCAACGGTTTCCGTGAACAGTTCATAATGATCCGCGACTTCCTCTTCCAACATCATCTTCGCTTCGTCGGACAACGGCCCATGAGGAGAGAGGTCGGTTTTTCTGTCCCCTTTATAGATAGTGGTGTATTTCATCCCGGCTTTGGCGTCCGCTTCGCTCTGGTCCCTGTGAACGGCAATCACGCCGATGGACCCCACATGCCCGGTTCTGGACAGAAAGATTTTGTCTGCCGCTGACGCAATGGCGTAAGCCGCTGAGAACGCACTCTCGTTGGCACTGGCGTAGATGGGTTTTTCCCCTCGCGCTTCATAAATCTCATCCGACAGGTCCATCACACCGGACGCTTCCCCACCGGGGGAATCAATGTCTAGCAGAATGGCGTCGGTATTCGCAGCAAGCGCGGCTCTAAACTCGTTCCGGATGTCGTCGTAGGACTGAAGCCCGCTCATGGCATTCAACCCGTGTGTCCGGTTCACCAGCGAACCATGGACTTTGACTACACTGATCGTCTTCGGGATATGCTCTTCCTTGCGCTCGGTCGCTTCGTACCCGAAAGTCGCAAGCTCCACATCCTCCACACCGATCCGTTCTCCAATCACTCCCAGGATCACATCCAACTTATCCGGCAGGATCATCAGCGGCGTGTTTATGACTTTGCTGGCCAGTCGGCTAAGGTTTAGTTTTGGCATCGTTTTGGTTCTCCTTCTTGATAGTTTTCCCCTTCCCGTCCTTCTCCTGCTCCTCGGGAGGTGTGCCGCCGCGTCCCTGGTTGTCCCGTTCACCGTTACCCGAGCCGTCCTTCTTAGGGACACCGGGTCGGCTGCCTTTGGCCGGTTCCGCCTGCAACCGTTCCTGAATACCTTCTGCGTCCATGGCCAGCGGGAGTTCCGGGTACTTCTTCTTTTCAGTCTCGTACCGGAGCCGCAGTTTCCGGAAGTTCCCGAACCCCAGCTTCCTTGTC
>JGI10211J34971_10004514_pt1 | contig 11031 bp, 15 predicted proteins | sample Etolagsediment_FD_34971 | JGI IMG/M metagenome (IMG submission 34971)
TGTATGTCCGAGTTTTNTTTGTCATCNNNGCTTTNATTGCGTCGGCTTCGCTGCTGTATAGATAAATAGACAGCCCAGTTTCAATACAGCGATTGGCGCGTTTAATCAGGTCTATGTTCATGTGTCAATACTTCCATAACCGTTCAATATTTGAGGTTAATAAACTTCGTCAGTCTGATATTCCTCAATAATTCCATTAATGGTATTAAGTCTTTCCTTATTGGCTTTTCCCATTCTTATTTCTCTAAATTTTATTTTTGCCATGTTTTCTCCATTTTAAAGCACTGCCCCGGGGAGTTGAACCCTGGTGACTGTCGATTTTTAACTCCGATGCGAGTATCCGTCGAGAAACTCAATACCACAACAGCCTCATATCCTTGGCAGTGCTAATTATAACTTCATCAAAAAATCATACAATTCGCCCGCATTTGAGAGAATTATATCATCTTTAATTATTCGTTTTTTTCGCCCAAAATCCAAGCTGTAACAATAGTATTTTATCCAATCTTCGTGATCATCCATCAGCATGGCAAGCGTAAGAAAAAGAGAATCTTTCCAGAATTTATTATTGGGCATAAAGTTCGACGCATGTGTATTCGTGAATACGCTGGACAGCACTTCCGCAACAGCGATGTCCCGTTTATACTGTGCGTCTAGTCCCTCTATGATTGCAATGAAGGTTTTCCTTTGCATCATCCTATCCCCTTTTCATCTTGGATATAGGCCGTGATTGTATCTGTATCTGATAGCTTACTATTTTCATTTTTTACAATCATGAGACAATAAACTCAATCAAATTTTTAATAGCAATTTCATATACATTTACATCATAGTATTCTTGAAAATCTTTATCTGACATACTGTGGATGTTTTTTGGACCGCCTGTATGGATATTTGTGTCCATAATAATTAATATAAAATGCTGTGGTGTTGGATCGGTTCTTTTAGAATGCTTTAATCCATCAACGTGATGGACTACCGTTCTGCAGTGTTTACCTGTTACCTGGCAGAAGTTTTCATATCTTGATTTATCTTTAGCCCAATCATAATATTCAAGTGGATCCATTTTAAATGTTTCTGCAAGTATTTGAATTTTAGTCAGTCGTTTATTTTTCATCATTCATCCATTGCTGCTTTTATTCTTTGTTCTTCTCTACCTTCATTACGCTTACTGGCAATAAAATCTTTTTGATCTTGTTCAGGCTGATTATTAAACCACAAATGATTGTTTCGTTTCTGGAAGTAATATTTGGGAAAAGCAAGCCTGACATACTTTTCAACTATCCGTTTAAATTTTTTATCTTCGTGATCTTTAAGGTTGTTATCTAACTTTCTGTAATAGGTGCCTGAATGATAACGTGTAAGCTCTTTTTGGATACATAAGGGTAAACTCTCAACATCACCTGTTACCCTTGCTATGACGTTATCCACGCCATTCAGATACCGTTTATGAATTAAGATACCTTCTTTATCAAGATATTTTGTCAATCTTGCTTTGGCTTGTCCAAATGTTAATGATTTAAATGTCATTTCGATGTAACTTCAATTCCTACGCCTAATTTACGCATATTTACTTTGTTAGTACTATGCTTTTTATTAGTATTAATGAATTCTATTTCTTCATATCTCCATGGGTATCTATAACCACCCATATTTAATATGACCCTATCTGAAGTTAGTGTGACAACTTCACGGATTTTGGTACAGCCCTTTAATTTAGCGTACTGCATTTTTAGCTTACCTTATTTTTTATTTGGAGTACAGCCGGATGTTTTTGCCATAGATTCGTTAGCCTTTGTGTCATTCATCTGCTCCAATGCACCTTTAATATCTGGCTGTTCCAATAGTTGTTTTTTAGATCCTGTTTGCAAACTGAATAAACCTTTGATCTTATTGATGGGAAATGCCAAATCATTTTTAGCACAATGTTTCCATGTTTTTACAATCCGGTCATATTGAAAGTGTATCCTGTCATTAAATCTATCATGCTGCATTGCACATAGCCTATCCCATCCAATTTCTTCAACAATGGCATTTGATATGGGGTGTGAAAATTCAGGGTTCCCGTATGCCCCTATTTTGTACACAGCATTTAGAATATCATTTATGATATCATTTTCAGATGGTGTGGGTGATTTAGCTTCTGCAGCCATATCAAGGAATTCACTTACAGTTGGCATGTACTTATTATTTCGTACCCAAAGATGAACCAGATTTTTGAATTCATCAATTTCCATTTCTTCAAAGTTTGACCAAAAGGCAGCAACAACCATTTTATTGTGATCTTTGCCCATGCAGCCAAATAAATAGTTCATCCGTTCATTGAAATCTTCAAACTTCATTTCACAACTCCTTTTAATATCGTCTCAATTTCTTCTTGTGTGGTATTAACTGCTGAATAATTAGAATTGTTTTTCATTGCCATGGTGAGGTTATCAAACTTCTTCCTTCCAGAATTGCTATTAGTTCTTCTTAATCCTTTCAGGCTCAGTACATTTTTAGACCAGAATGAATCCTGTACCGCAAACCCCAACACTTCTTTTACATAATCATATTCATATTTATCAATCCTGATAAGTTTATCTATTTCTTCAGCACCTTCATTAATGTATTTCTGTTTCTTGCTTTCGTAGTCCCTTGGCTGCTGATGTATGTTATAAACATAATCGTAAAATAGTTCTGCTAATTCTTCGTATTTAGCAGGGTATTCTTTTTTTCCCATTATTACATTGTTTACATTCTTACTATTATTGTTTGGTGCCACTTGCGTTTCACTTGCGTTTCGTTTCTGTTTCACTTGCGTTTCACTTGCGTTTCGCTTATGCTGATAACTACCGTAATTTATTACTCTTAGGTGTGTCGTTTTGGTGTTCGGTATCGTTTCTATCATTGTGTCGCTTTCAAGAAACTTTAAAAATCTTCTTACCTTCGATTTGCTCCATCCCCACTTTCTAGCATAGGTTTCTAATGAATCCATTGATTCACCACATTCACATATAAATATCTTATCGCCAAACATTAATTTATTACTGGAATGGTTGCAAGTCATTAATATATCAATCCATGCCTGCCCTTTTGTAAATGGTTTATCAGACCATAAATAATGATCTTGTAATTTTCTATGTAATTTTATCCAGCCTTTTTCCATTAAATATCTGACTTTTTTGATGTCTCGTAACTAAATGAAATACATGTGCTCATAATAAATTTTATTGAACAATCACAGCATTCAATTTCATGATCACCATCTTCATAAAATTCACGTTCATAATTCTTTTCACCGCACACAATGTAAAAGATTCATTATAACATTATATGTCATCCCCATAATGAAAAACCCCAGTGCAAGCCTGGTGACGGATAGAATTACCGCCCGGTTTCCCGGTGACTTGCAGTGGGGTTTCCCCAAGTTCTAAATATTTAAACATTCTATTTCCACCATTAGTAGTTTATAAATACTATTGTAGTAATTACAAGTTAAAAAAAAGCCCACCGATTAAGATGGGCTTGCAGCAACTAACTAACAGAACGAACGAGATTTAAACTTTCAGACTCTTAATTATGATTTCATCACGACGGGTAATTGTAATTTGCCCTTTTTCCTTTTCATAGATTCTCTGTTTATGAGAATATCCAAGGGCTTTAGCAAATTGTTCTGGCGTCATGCCCAGTTCAACTCGTTTAGCTTTAAATTCTTCAGGTGTCATAATTTCCTTTATAAAACAGTACATAGTGGTTGAGCCTAATTGACTACCACTACATATTTCAAAAAGACTGTGGGCCTGCAATCCCTATCCCATTATGATGCTTGGCGATTCGTGAAGCACAGGCCCGAAGCAGATATTATCCATTTAACTTCAGTGCAATATTACTAATAGAGTATATTTCAATCCAAATAAAAAATGCTTCTAATTAAAGGGGTACCAACTAAGCGGAGAGATAAACCATGGTTGGCTGTTCCAAGCCAGCCGCATATTACTATATAAATATTGATTAATACAATAACAAAAGCCCCGTGATGTTAGGGGCTTTTGTATGCAGCAGGGTTATTTTCAGTATTTAGTATTATGTAGTTGCCTTCGCATAATGGTTCCTTTCTCACATGGATGTTAGTTCATAAAATGTATTTCAATAATCATTCGTATATTACTATAAACGGATGATATATGTCAATAAAAAATGATGCCAGGCCGAAAGGCCGCTATTTTGTGTGAATGTTGAGGATAGAACTAGTACTATTCAGAACATACACTGATTTCATCAATTTTATTTTCTATACCCTCTTTCATACGTTCCAGTCGTTTAAATAGAGTATCTAGTTTAGCCCCTTGTTGGCTATAATCTAATTCTATATTGTCCATTTTAATGGATAGATTATTTATTTTTTTTTCATTATAATTTATTTTATGTCCAATTATAACAACATCAGTTACGGAATTGGATAGTTCAATCATACTATCTTCAAGGCGTACTAATCTGGAAGAATTAGCTATACTTGTAAACCCCATTGTAGCTAAAACAACAGTCATACCGATTGATAATATGCTAATTGAGATTGTCAGAATTTCGCTATTTATTACTGAGTCTATTATTTTCTTAGCCATAATTAACCTATTTTAGCTGCAGTCTATTTCTAAAGTAGCAGTTATTTGCTTTTGTGCATCCATACCGCCCGAACTGGCGATCATCGGTTCTGGATCAACTCAGTACATTTCCCCGTCAATCTCTACTTCAATCTTGACTGTATCTGTGGGCATTTTGCCCATTTGAATTAACCATACTCCACCACCCTGATCTACTGCTGTATAATTAGCCATTATAGCTCCTTTGCTTGTTTGATTAGATTTGAATAATGCATAGCACGACGAGGATCTTCATAATAGATAAGACTTTTGCCGTGCTTTCTTTGGGGGTTGGATAATATCTCAACTGAAGCTTTATCCCACTCATTGTGTTCAATATATTTAAGGGTGTTTTTGAATTTCTTCAACCCACCCATGCCCATATTGTGCAACATTTCCATTAACAATGCTCTGATAACAGGCGGCTTTTCACGATACCATTGGAATTCATCTTTCAGTTCATCATCGTATTCATTCAGATCATAATACAGTTGAAGTTCAGCAACAGGTTTGCACATCTTCAGAAAATCAATTCTAAAGCCAAATCCAATGGTATCATGCCCATTGGTATCCTTATATACCTTTTCCCTGAATCCTTCCATCTCCTTGGAGTTTGCAAGGGCAATCTGAATTGCTTGCTTCACAGCCCTACTTCTACCCCTGTTTTAATGGACCAATCAGGATCGCCATAGTCTTTGACCTTGCCGGATACAAAATAATTGAATTTATCGTAATCTGTTTTAAACTTCAGTTCAGCAGTGTACATGTACTTATTAAAATCAGTGGTTAATATTTCAGCTTTCAGATTCTTATTATGAAGTCCAAGTACCATATTAAATTTCATATCCCTACAATCCCATATTTGGGCTGCTCCAATCGTATAACCTTTCCCAATAATCCTACCATCAACCTGGTAAATATTGGTACTCCTTGATTCAATATAGAGCCGTTTGAAATTCAACTGTACATATTTGTATTCTTTTTTCAGGCCAAGTTCAAAATTATTATAATAAGCTCCGTTCTCACGTTCCCTTTCAACTTCCATGTAAATCGATTTAGTTAAATAGGAAAGTGCTAACTCATAATCATAAGTAGTGTCAATGTTGGCACTTCTTGCTGAAAATGAAAGGGCTATGATTGCAGAGCTTATTATATTAGTAATCATTCCTGACCTTCTTTGTTATCTGATTTCAGACCACGAATAATTCCATTAATTAAACCAACCTTTTCAAGTTTTTTATCACCATTTTTAATGGCATCACCTGAAAGGATTGTTATAATAAATTGTCCGAAATTTATAAATATCCCTCTGACAAGATAATCTAACAACCATATCACAGTTGGCTCAATGGTCATATTCCACAATTTAGGCAGCAACTTGCCACCCATTAACATTGTGACAAAGACACCCAACCCATACCCGGCCTTTTCAAATATGCCACCCACTTTCAACTTGGCGTTATAAAATAACATGTCAATGTTTTCAGACCATTTATTTACCTTTTCTTCACTGATTATTTTTTTAATCAGCTTATCTATAAGGCCCATAATGGTTGGTACACCGAGTCCTGCAAGCAACGTTGTTACTAGCCAACCTGGCAGACCTGTTAGGGATTCAGTAAGAAATGCTGTTATAGCTTCCATTTGTGCTCCTTAAAAATGAAGTTCTATCCATATATCACGGCTTGGCAGAAATTTACAATTACCAGTGTATTGCATTGAATGATACCCTGCAGGTGCCATTTCTGGTGCTTCCAATAGAATGTGCATATTCAAATCATAGATTTCACCTGTTTCTTTTTCAAACAATTTAAATTCAGGTACATCTCCTTCTTTAAAATAACCTTCAGTCCATCCTAACATATCAACTGGATTTTCTTCAATACCACCAGCATCTTCACCCATTGCAACCATATCACAATAGCCAAGTCCAGCAGTTCCATACATACGGGCACCACAGCATGCACCAGAAGGTGAAAAAATACCAATCCAATCATCACGCTTTAATTCAACCCCATCTTTATACGCTTTCCTCACCCAATAAATATTTCTGAATATTGAAATATTATACTGGAATACATCCGGCAAACTTGGTATGTAATTATCAACTTTAATTGCACGTTCGGCACAATTGAAGTAGATCAATTCTGTTTGTTTGTTATTTGTGATTGATTCAATGAGTTTGACAATATCCATCACATCAACATTGCCATCTTGATTAACATCTGCAATTACATTAGAGATCTGACCATTTTTGATCATATCTGATATTAAAACAACATCTAAAACATTAACACTTCCATCTTGGTTTACATCACCTAAATGTACTGGTTTCATTATACCTCCACGGCTGTTACTTGAATTTCTAAACTCTCTGTGTCAACTTGAATAGATAACACCATCCACTTTTTTGTATTGACATTACTTACTAGATTAGTAAGTAATGGGTGCCTAATATTAATAATATCCCACAATTCAAGTCCAATACCATTTAACCAAGTTTTAAAAGTAACCAGAAATCTTTTCCGTGATAGTCTTGCAAGAATATCTAAATATGCATCTGCAGCATCAGCAATATTTGTATATTTATGTTCATACTCTTTAAATATCAATCTATTAAAATAGGTTGTAATGGTTTGGGTTGTGTTTGCTTGGAATGAATCTGATAAATAATTTTGCCAATAATACACGACCTGATCATTAACTATTTCTTCTTTTGCTTTCCCAAGTTCAAATGATTTATCAATAATAGGATTTTCTACAAAGGAATCACCCCATAATGGATAATCACCAACATAAGCCGTGGCACCTGTATCATCTGCACTGATATCATAACCAATAAATCTACCAACTGAAGTGGCTGCATTGGGGCCCGTATTCCAATCTAAATCAATTGTAGCTGCACCCAGTGTACGTGCTATTGCAAATATACCAGTAGTTGTATTGTGTAAAACACCGTAGGTATTGGCAGGAGCAGCAGCATTCATTACGGTTTGGATGTGTGATGCTAATGTTGCCCCTGTATATTGGCCTGCAGTTAATGTGGCAACTTGGGCTGCACCACCTTCAGTGAAGTCTAATTTATCATTTACACCTGCTTCTATTTTGAAAGTGGTTTGTGGATCATATTCAAAAATATCCCAGTTGTTTGGTACACTATCACCTGATGCACTGAAATTATCATTTGGTACGTATGTTTTAATTTTGGCTTCATTATTATTATCATACCATAGGGCAGATTTAATTGTTTGAAGCATATCTGATATTAATTCAGCACCATCAATTTGTTCTAAAATTGAAAATGATAATTCTTCTGCAGCTGTAAAGTCATTAGAACTTATATTAAATGAATCTAAATTAATTTCAGATTCTTCTAAATAGAAGTTATCAAATGTATATCTTCCCTGTGTTCCTGTTGAAGCTATTGCTGCAATTATAAAATCCTGTGTATTAGCATTTGAACTTGAAGTAAATGTTACAATATGGGTGCCTGTTGTTTTGGGTAGATTAACTGCAGTATTAGCAAATGTTGTACTTATTTGAAATACTAAATCACCATCTGCTGCAACAACTTCTGTGACATCATATTTGAAAATGAATCTTTTATTTGGTTCACCTGTTTTTAATCTATTTGCTGCAGTTTGCCCAAGGTTTGAAGTTTGGAATGCTGAAAATGTATAGTCAGCAAGCCCAGCTGCAGTTGTCCAATCACCACTTGTCTGCCATTTGGCAAAGGTGGCAAAATTACTTTCATCTAATATCTGGTCATTTAAATCTAATTCATCTCTTAATAAACTTTCAATGATCCCTGCGGGATTTTCAATTAGTGTACCGCTTCCACCATCATCTGCATGTGTTTCTGTATAACCATCTGTGGTATTTCTATCATTAATCCAATCACCATATTCACGACCACGACCACCAAAATATACTTCTAGTATATCTGTTCTAGTATATTCTACTTTTTTCCATACTTCATAAACCCTTGCTGTATAAGGCCCTGTGGCTGTTCTGCTGTGGTGAATAGTTATACTTGATTCAATCCCTGCCTGTGTTGCTGCAACAGTACCAGCGGTTTGAATTGCTATTGTATTTACAGGCCCACTTACACCATCCATCTGTTGCCCGTTTACAGAAAAATCCTGTGATGCTGCAGAACCAATACTAGACCACCATGTCTTTGCATATACTGTAAATGGTCCTGCTTCCAATGTAGCTGCAGCTGGTATTGAATAATCGCCAAAATCTAAATCAATTTCTGCCTGTGCTGCAGCTGCCACACCACTTGCAAAGTCTGATTCAGTGTATGTGGACATATTACGATCATTGCCATTTGTATCATTAGTCCAATCACCAGGTGCAACATTGTTTTCATTTGATACTGTTGCATCACCAAATACATAATCAATAAACACTGGGTTTTGATCTACTTGTACAATACATCCATCAGAGTTATTTTGATATGTTGACCAACTACCGGAATCTATTTCCACTAACTTTCTTAAATCAGGATCCCAAGCCCATAATGCATCTAGTGTTAATACTTCATGATCAGCAATCAGCCAAAATATATCACCATTTTCACCCTGCCATAATCTTAATGCAGGTGATGTATTATTATTCTGGCTTGCAGTAGCTGTGGCAACAGTGGTGCCTCCATATCTAAATCTATGGTCTCCATATACAATGGGTTTCATTTTACCTATTGATTCAGAAAATACAGTGCCCACTAATATTGAATCATCACCTAAAAGTAAATTGCCAATAACCCTATCTTTAATAGGGTCCATTGAATCAATTTGAAATGTACAGCGATCATAAGTTATATCAGGAAAGTCGGTAAGACGGCCCCTGTAAAATGTTATCACTTCATCAGCCTGTAATGCTGTGCCATCATCAAAATATAATTCTGCTTTTGCTTCTAAATATTCAGGATCTTCATAAGTCCCACCCTCTGCAAACTTATCTGAAAATAAATCTTGGTTGGTTATTGAAAAGTCCATCGAACCAATATCACTTAAACCACCCAATTGGCTAACGTTTTGGCTTACCACAGGCCCATTCTGCATTTCATCGGTAAAAGTATCACCTCCAACTGTAAAAGCAATCATACGGCTGAAATACTCAGCAATATCAGCCATACGGACACCGACACGGGGTTTATAACCCTTTAGATTTGATTCTTTCCTTATTTGGGTTGGAAGGGTAAATGACATACTATGTGATTTCTTTTCTTAAAATTAACCTGAGATTGTACAGCCCACCTTTTACTTGTGGGTTGTTGAGGTTATCAGACCACCATCTAACAGTATGGCTGGTTGAATTTTCGTCCACAAATGTAAATGTATTTTCAGAATAGTTTACAGTTGAGTCAGTTATAAAACCCTCAAGGTTATCCCTGTTGGTTTTTGATACTCGATTAATAATTATATCAAAATATTCTTCTGGATCACCAAGATCTGCAATTTTAACTTGTCCACCACCAGCAATGCCCCTTAATTGCCTTGGTTGGTCGGGTTCGGATACAGGTAAAAACCTACCCTTTTCAAATGTAAATGGAGTATATGCATTCCCTGCTTTGGTTAATTGTGGTAATGCCATTATGTACGTGTCCTTTGTGTTGCAATTGTTATAGCATTTTTGAATCCTCTTGGATTCCTACGGGCAAAATCTTCAAATGATCTTGAATCTAAAGCCATAATAGTTACATTATTCATTGGGGGGGCTTCAGATCCTTTACCCCTGCTCATACCACTTTCAGCTAATTGATTCATTCTTATAATTTCATCACCAAAAACCTCACTGGCATTTTGTGTTGATACAATTTCACCTGGTGTTAACATAGCAGGTATAATATCAGTATTACCCAACGTTTGCCTTGTTACTTCACCACCAAATGCTAATTGCTGTTTTTCAATGATTGCTACATTTGCCAAACCTGATGCAATTGCAGCTGAAGCAGCAGCCACAGCTAAAGCAGGGCCAATAACCGGAATTCCTGCCATAGCTTTATATGCAGCATTTGCAGAAGCATATGTATCAACAACAGCCTGAACCTGTGCAGCCTTTTTTGCCATTCCTGCCATTTGTGGAAATGCTGTACCCAACATTGATAATGCACTGAACATATCATCTTTAAAACCCTGAACAGCTGAAGCATTTGATTTGATGATTTCAATCATTGACTTTTTAACAACTTCTTGATTATCAGTTGTCACATCAGCAGCATCACCAACAGTTTCACCAATTTCATCTGATGCATCACCAACAGTTTCACCAATTTCATCAGCCTGTTTACCCCATACATTAATCATTGCCAATGAGGTCTGTAACAAGTTAGTTAATGTAGATAATTGTGCTTCTGCTGCTATCTGTAAAATCTCATTTTGTTTATTGGCAACACCTTCAG
>JGI10211J34971_10004519_pt1 | contig 11020 bp, 7 predicted proteins | sample Etolagsediment_FD_34971 | JGI IMG/M metagenome (IMG submission 34971)
TACACAACTCTTTTTAAGGTTTTTTTAATCCCTCGGGAGCGCAAATGAAGAAAGTAAGCGAACTTTCTCGATCAGCACACCAGAAGTCAAGCATAGCTGCTGAATGGCTGCGAAAATCAAACGATACTCCTCCTCCAAAAGCCGAAGTAATCCTGCATGCTGACCAGGCCCACGGAGAAGTGCGATTAGATCCATATCAATGGCTGAGAGATAAAGAGAATCCTGCAGTCCATGAATACCTGCAGCAGGAAAACGAATACGTCGATTTGCTCATGTCCACCACAACCGACCTCCAGGATCAGCTTTACAGCGAGTTAATGGGTACCATAAAAGAGGATGATTCGGAACCTGCATTCGTGAAGGGCCCTTATCTCTATTATGAACGCAGGGAACAGGGTAAAGACTATATCCTGTTCTGCCGTAAAAAAAATGATCCCGACGCTCCAGAAGAAGTAATGCTCGATGTCAATCGATTGGCAGCAGACCACGAGCATTTCCGGTTGGGTCAAATTAGTATCAGTCCTGATCATTCTCTGCTGTCATATCTTTTTGATACAAAGGGATCAGAGTGTTACTCTTTAAGAATAATAGATTTACAGACTGGAGAGGAATTAGATGACAGGATAGAAAATGTGGGTTCAGTGATCTGGTCCACGACCAACGATACTATTCTCTATACCCTTGTGGATTCTTCGTACAGATCTTCAAAACTATTTTCCCATCGTCTGGGCTCATCGTGCGAAAATGATCGATTTGTACTTCATGAGCAAGATGAAGCGTACCATATCCGACCGAGATTGTCGAAAGACGAAAAGTATATTCTCATCGACATTGGCGATATTGACTCAGTTGAATATCACTATCTGAAAGCCGATTGTCCCACCGATCCTGTGCAACTGCTTTTTCCCAGATGTGAAGGGATTGAGTATACAATTGAACACCGAAACGGTCAGTTTTATGTACTCAGTAACGAGTGGGATCCAAACATGGACCTATTTACTGTGGATGCTGACCATCCGGATAAGAAGGCCCGGCAGGTGATCATAGCCAATGATCCTGGAATTGTTATTGAATCATTTCACCTGTTCAAAGAACACCTGGTATGTATCATGAAGGTGAATGGCCTGCATGAGATATGGATTACCACCATCTCTACCGGTGAACGGCATGTGGTAACCATGGAGGAAGAAGACTATGTTGTGGTTCCCTATATCAATCGAGAATTCAATGCAGAAAGCTTTCTCTATAAATATTCTTCACTGACAACTCCGTGGATATATTTTAATTATCATTTTGGTACCAGAACCAGGACAGTTTTAAAACGGCAGGAAATCCCTTCCGGATTCAATCCAGCTGCTTTTCAGGCCCAAAGAGTCTGGCTTCCCGCTGAAGACGGCGTTGAAGTACCGGTGTCATTTGTGTACAAAAAGGGGATGGAAAAAGATGGCAGTAATCCCATGATGCTCTGGGCATACGGCGCTTATGGTGCATCACTACCGGCGCGGTTTTTCAGTCAGTTTATCTGCCTTCTCAACCGGGGTTTCATCTTTGCGATTGCCCATATCCGCGGCGGCGGATACTTAGGAAACCGGTGGTATGAACAAGGAAAGATGCTGAACAAGAAAAACAGCTTCGTTGATTTCATCAGTTGCGCAGAGTATTTTATCCAGGAGGGATATACATCGCCAGCCAAGTTGGCCATTGTAGGCCAAAGTGCGGGTGGGTTGCTTGTAGGGGCTGTGTGCAATATGCGTCCCGATCTGTTCCAAACCGTGCTTGCTCATGTACCATGGGTGGATCTGCTGAATGATTTGCTCGATCCTGATCTACCGCAGTCGGCTTCGGAGTGGAACCATCTGGGCAATCCACAAGAGAAGGAGTATTATGATTACATTAAATCCTATTCTCCTTATGACAATGTGGTCAGTCAACGGTATCCGAACATGTACATCCGTGCGGGATTCAACGACTCACGCGTTTTTTACTGGGAAACTGCTAAATGGGTGGCGAAATTGCGCGCATTGAAAACGGATGACAACGTGATTTTGTTGAGCACGGATTTTGGCAGTGGACATCTTGGAAAATCGGGACAAACCAACGTATACAAGCAACTGGCCAAGGAGTTTGCATTCATCCTGATGACGCTGCAGGTGGATGTTTAGCAGATCCCCGTGTATTACCATTTGTACTCCCCCGATTATCCACCTGGGGAGATAGGATCAGCATTGATTCCATTTGATTTATGGACTTGACTCAGGTTCATTCACATGATCAGATAACAGCAAGCTACCATTTTTCGTCCTGTTAACTACCCAAAACACAGCTGATCCAGCCTGGAATTGGTCCAAAATAGTCTTGTCAAATTCGCAAACTGGCTATAATTTTGAACACCCCTGATTGATCCCTTTGCCGGATATCCCTCGAACAATGCGTCCAGTACATCTTTCGTCTAATTCTGCAGTTTCAAATCGCTAAAACTGGTGATATTGCTTTCTTCTATCCCATTTTCCTCCTCTGGTGAATCCAAACTGTATCCGGCAAAAGGAGTTGACTTCAATCATTGGAAAAGGAGGAAGCTTCATGATTTTATTCCCCATCTTTCTGGCCGTAATTCCATCCCTGCTCATTAGTCAGGAAGTCTATATCTCCATGGACTGCCCAACAGAAGTGGGTACGCACACCGGGGACAACCATATCACCGTCAATATGACCAGTGATGTGGTGATGGACTGGTGTATGATCAGCCTGACAGTCAGCCCGGAAAATCACCTCGAGCTGGACGATATCCAGTGGATCCCCGGTGAATACATGTACACAATCCCACCCTATTATGTGGACGATCATTGGTATTTTGGTTTCTGGGGCGGAGCGGGCGTGGGTTACGTTCTTGGTCCGCAAAACGGTCCCATACTGGATCTTACTTTTTATGCTGGAGAGGAATCGGGTACAGCGGTGCTGGAAATTCAACCGGACAGTGAATGTCTGCTGGGCAACACGGAATACAGTCTGAATTATGACGACGGCTATTCTATCTATCTGACAGACTGCAATGAAGGATTGCTCAGTTTCGGCTCGCAGAATCTGCACAGCAGCACCCTGGCGATAGAAATCCTGAATACAGAACCCATCAGTTATTTTGAGTTTGACATCGACGGCCTGCAGATCACGGCCATAGAAAGTGGTTTGATCTGGGTTTATGACTTCATCATAGTAATGAACGACCAGGGACATGTGGCCGGCTGGACAACACAGGACAATCCCATACCACCAACTGAAGGTTTGTTGTGCAATCTTGTCCTGGAGAACCAGCAGGAAATAGCCCTGGGATTTTCGCACCTGGCCTTTGCCGATCCGGATGGAAATCCGCTCTGTATTGCTGCCGGCGATTCCACCTGGCTGGTGATCCCACCGGATGTGCTGATTGGTGATGCCAATCAGGATGGTCTCCTGAATGTGCTGGATATTGTCCAGATTATCAATTTTATCCTGTCACAGTCTGATCCGGGAGTATTTGAACAATATGTCTATGATGTAAATACCGATGGCACAGTGGATGTGGTGGACCTGGTGATGTTGGTCCAGCTGATCCTGACCTACGAATGACATCGGAATCCAACAGCCAGACTAAAAAACAAACCTGCGGAGACGATTTAAATTGAAGACGATCTCCCTGTTTCTAATTTTGATTTCACTCCATTCCCCGATTTGGACACAGGATGTCCTGCTGACCATTGGAGATGCGCATCACGGCCTGAACCGGCTGGAAATCAACATGGTCAGCACCCAGACCATCTACGGTTTCCAATTCGGGCTGGAAGGTTTGAACCTGTTGTACGGTGAATATGCCTTTGACAATCAAGGCGTTTTCATCTCTATTGACCTTGACAATAATCTGATCATGGGCTTTGGCTTTGAATATTTCATCTTGCCAGGGAGCGGCACCCTGTGCAATATCTATTTAGGGGAAGGGGAGGATGCCGCTGTCTGCCTGCGCGATCCACTGTTTATCGGGCTGGGAGGTGTGCCGCTGGATACCCAGTTGGGGGATTGTACCTTCGTTGATTTTGCCCCGACCATCCTTCCGGGCGATGCCAATCAGGATGATGCCCTCAATGTACTGGACCTGGTGATCATCATCAATCTGATCCTGTCCGGTGAAGCACTCACGCCAATTGAGCAGTACATTTCCGATTTCAATAACGACGGAACTGTGGATGTATTGGATATTGTAGATATTGTAGCGTCTATCATCTGATCAACTTTATCACAAGCCATAATCCGCAACCATATCACTGCAGGATGTTGACCACCCCGAAAAGGAAAGGAATATTTCATCATCTAATTTCAAACGAAGTAAGCAGAAAATCTGGAAATACTATTTTCCATGAAGCTGGCCAACGTACCTAAATTTCTGCCATGAAGACTTGGACAGTTATTCTGATTACTCTGGGATTGATTCCTTCTCTCGCCCAGGATGGCCCACTGGGTGAATGGCCGGACTTCACACCGCTTGGTTTTATCACGGCGCCTCATCCAAACAATCCCGATATCCAGACACATCTGTACGGAGATTGGGGCAGTATCGTCGGTGAAGAATTTCTGATCATCGAGGATGGACTGATCAAGCTGTTGTACCACAGCTATCACGAAACATACTTGACCCAACATCCTCAACAGGAAGATATTCTGCACGACTGGGTACTGGGCTACGATCCAATTACTCATATCAAACATCCCCCTCTGGTCAGTCCCGGGGGACCTGTTCCGGGTCCAGCCTGGAATCACACCGACACACCGGCCTGTATTCAGCACCCAATCACAGGTGAGTACCTGATCTATAACACGGTACGTCCCGGCACCGCTCATCTGCATCCCGAATGGAGTGGACTTCCCGGCTGGGAAGGTGCAATTCAGGTGGCTACTAGTGATGCCCCTCCCGCAGTGGGCATCCCTTTCGAACAGACCTATGAAAATATGCTGGTGGCGGATTATTGGTGGGAGCAGGGCTGGAATCAGAACGGTGTCGTCAAAGGTGGTTTGTCGGAGCCCACACCGGTATGGGTCCCTCACCTCGGTCAGCAGGGTAAGATCCGCTTGTTTTACCGCGGTCTCCACGGCTCGCCCGGATCCTATTGGAATTGGCGCATATCCTATGCAGACAGCGAAGATGGCAAGACCGACTGGATTAAAAACAGCATTCCCACCTGGGATCCCACCGATCCTGACAATCCTGCACATCAATGGACGCAGCCCTGGCCGGAGGGATTCTCATTTCGGGGAGCTTGGCAGGCACATTGCACGGGGGATACGGTGGCCGACGGAGTGCATATGGTCATGTCCGTCTCCAATCAGAATTTTGCCGGTTTCGGTCATATCGCCTACTACTGGTCGCCAGATTGGGGGGATACCTGGATCGGTCATCCCGACAATCCCATTATCGCTCCCGGTCAATTCCCAAATGGCGTACCTGCCCAGGGGTTTCAGCGCACCCCGGCCCTGGTCATCGATGAAGAATTCAGCCGCTATATCCTGGCCTATAATGCTGGTCACGACGCGGAACAGTCCTGGCAAAAGCGCACCTATCTGGCCACAGCGACGCGGCCGGGCCCCGGATTAGTCGGCGATATTAATGGTGACCATATCGTCAATGTTCAGGATATTATCCTGATTGTGGGTATGATTGTGAATTTGGAACCGCAGGAGGTGGCGGATCTGAATGGTGACGGCAACGTAGATGTGCTGGACATACTACAACTGGTCAATCTGATTCTGGGTAACTGACCGCTGCAGGGGAGACTGCATCTTCCCCCTTCCGCTCCACTCTCCGCAGGTGTAGCGGTGACTTAATAGAATCCAATTTGCGCTGCTGCGCAGGGAAAGAAGCTCTCTTTTGAACTCCCAGATCTACTCGGTCTTTAAAGCATCCACCGGATTGGATTTTGCCGCCCGCAACACCTGCCCCACCACAGCCAGGGTGGCTGTCAATAGAGAGATCAGCATTGCGGCGATGAAAATATCCAGACTGATGTTTATATCGTATACCCATGCCCAGTTGATAAACCAGCGCGAGAGAAAATATCCGGCGGGCCAGGCCAGAGCATTTGACAGGAGAACCAGTCCAAGAAAACCGCGCAGCAACATAAATGCCACTCCTGAAGTAGAGGCACCCAGCACCTTGCGCACTGCAATCTCATTGGTGCGCCGCTCCACCACATAGGAAGCCAGCCCCAGCAGCCCCAGGCAGGAAAAAAAGATGGCCACGGTGCTCAACAACACGATTAGTTCCTTTCCTTTCACTGTGTTCTTGAACATCTCCCGGAAGTGATCATCCAGAATCAGCGATTCGTAAGGATACTCAGGCAGCAGTTGATCCCATTTCTGTTCGACAAAGTCTTCCACGTCCTGTTGTGATTCCGGGCGATAGCGAATCAACAGATAATTCATGGGATCAGGTTCCAGATAGAACAGACCCGCCTGTAATGGAAAAAAGACATGTTGGAAATGAAAATCATTGACGATGCCGATAATGGTGCCTACGTGCTCACCGAGATGGATTTGCCGTCCCAACGGATCGTCCCAGGGCAGATTCATCGCCAACTGCTGGCTGATCAGCACGCTGCCCTCATCATCGTGCTGGCGACTGAATGACCGTCCTGAGAGGATGTGCAGCTGCAGAGTTTCTACGAAATCATAACTGGCGGGATAGACCTTGGCATGGGTGTACTCATTCTCATCATGGCCTTCCGGAATGATTTTGTTACCGGGTCCAGTACTGCCCCAATCCACAGGAATCCACATGGATCGACAGGCGTTCATTACACCCGGGTGTTGCTTCACTTCATCCAGCAGGATCTCCATCATTTCACGGGATTCACCGCGAAACTGAGTGCAGAGCAGATTTTTGCGTTCGTATCCCAGATTGACCTCGTTGAGATAATTGAACTGCCGCGCCGTAACAATGGCAAAAATGATGAGGGTCACCGACAACACAAATTGAATCACCACCAGGACTTTGCGCACTGTGCCCCGTTTTACACTCTGTTTTAGGGCGCCTTTTAATACAACTGCCGGTTGAAAAGCCGATAGAAAAAATGCAGGGTAACTGCCAGAGATTAAACCCACCGCAACGATGATCACGCCCAGGAGAAGTGTCAACTCAGGATAATTCCAAAGATACAGCGGTGTCTCCATCCTCATGAAGGTCACAAACCAGGGTCTGGCCAGCAGATAAAGAACGATACCCAGCGGCAGGGCGAGAATGGCGATGATCAGTGCTTCTCCCAGAAATTGACTGGCAAGCTGTCCGCGGGAGGCTCCAATGACCTTGCGCATCCCCACCTCGCGAGCACGGTTCATAAATCGGGCGGTGGCCAGATTCATAAAATTCAAACACACCACCAGCAACAATACCGCTGCCAATCCCATGATCAGGTAATACTGCAATTTCGGGGTCATTCCAAAATTGGCCTGCATATCAGGTGGGCGGAACATGAGATCTTCATAGGGAAACAAAAAGAAGGTCTGAGGTCGGTTCTGATCGTCCGCCATATATTTCAGTCGCAGATCGTTCAGTGAAGCTTCATGATCCGCAGGCTTAGATTTGCCCGGTAAGCGCAGCAGCAGCGAGGTCCAGTAATGCCAGTTACGCGTCCATTTTTCATCTGGAAAGGGTAACAGAAAATCGAAGTCGATGTTGGAATTCAGCGGTGGATCCGCGCATACACCACTCACCTCCACCCATTGGTCATCCCCAAAAAGGATATCCTGCCCCATTGCGGTTCCCGAACCAAAATAACGCTGGGCCGTGGTCTGGGTGATGACGCAGCTGTTTGGCCGAAGTAGGGCTTTCCTGGGATCACCTTCCAAGAGGGCAAAGGGCAGAACCTGGAAAAAAGTGGAGTCCACAATTCGGATCCGGGTTTCATAGAATTTCTTTTCGCCCATGCGGGCCTTGCGACTGTCGGTGTAGCCGTATCGCGTGGCGATGGCCAGTTCCGGGATATCCGTTCGCAGAGCGTCAATCAGAGGTATGGGGGCATACAGCCCGCGGTGATCATCGCGATCCACCCGGCCTACGAAAAATACCCGTTCACTGCCGGGAAGGAATTTATTAAAGTTGAAATTGAACTGGGTATACAGGAGGGCCAGAATAAACAGGGCCAAACCCGTGGCCAAACCGCTCAAACTGATGAAGGTATAGACTTTGTGTTTAGCCAAGTTGCGGATAAAAATCTTCAGATAGTTTGCATACATGGTTATATGATTCCGACGTTATATGCTGAAAACCTGGATCGAACTGACCAGCGGTTGCCAAAATCCCTGAACTGCAGAATGTATTCCAATTTGGTGTGCTAATTTATTCCGACTCATCTCAGTATACATACACCAACCCTGTCAGCGCCACAGTATTCAGATGACCATCCGACTTGTCCGCTTCCGATTCGCAACCTGAAAGGCAAGGTAAGTGTTGTCTATTGTTGAAATATTTTAATATATTTCAATGTTAAGTCAGGACAATATGCTGTTGTGACAATCTGATTCGAGATCAAAACTCATGACGCACCACTACGATATCATAAAGCTGGACCAGCTTAAAGCACTGTCCTCACCGGTGCGGGGTGAGATCATCGATCTGCTGGAATTATTTGGTCCCTTGTCCATTGCCGAGTTGGCGGAGTGCATGAGTGCAAATCTGGACTCCCTGTACTATCACATCCGCATATTGCAGCGGGTTGGACTGGTGATCCAAAAAGAGAAGCGCAAAGCTGCGCGTCAACAGGAGGTCGTTTTTGATCTGCCCGGCCGACCCATGCACGTGATTTATCAACCGACGGAGACGGAACAAGTATCCGCTCTGATCCGGAGCATCAGTATGATGCTGAGGATGGCGGCGCGAAACATCGCAGCTGCCTTTGCCCACAAACTGGTGTTTGTAAAGGGCAGGAAACGCAATGTGATCCATGCGCGAACATTGGGCTGGTTTACCGATGATGAGATTGTCGAGCTGCAAAACCAGATCAACAAAACCATTTCCACATTCAAAAACAGCGCCAGGAAAAGACAAGAGGATAGCAAACTGTATGCGCTGACCACGATTCTCACACCTCTGGTGGTTTCCAAACGGGAAAGAAAGGCAAATGATGCGTCATAATTTTCTGAAATGGGCTGTAATCTCAACGCTGATCATCCAAACCTCCGGGTGCGGTGAACCTGCACAGTATTCAAAACCGATCGATGATTTATTGACCTACTGTAATAAGATGGATCGATTTAACGGAGTGTTTCTGGCAGCCAATCGGGGACAAGTGCTGTACACCCGGTCATTCGGTATGGCCAATCGCGAGTTGGAGTCCCCCATTGGTCCGAACACCATTTTTGATGTGGGCTCATCGATAAAACCGCTGACGGCCACCGCCGTTCTGATTCTCTGTGAGCGTGGGCAATTATCTCTGGAAACCAAATTGTCGTCTATCCTTGCACATTTCCCATATCCTGCAATAGAAATTCGTCATCTGCTTTCGCACACATCCGGTCTGCCCGACTATCCGCATCACCCCGGATTTCACGCCCATATCCAAGCCAGGCAGGAGGCTGATTCCAACCACAAGGTGGTGAATCAGGATATTCTGGACTGGCTCAACGGCGGTCAGGAGCCACTCATCACCCAGCCCGGTGAATCGTTTGAATACTGTAACCTGGGGTATATCCTGTTGGGGATGGTCATCGAAAAAGTAACGGGAAGCCCCTTCTGTGATTTTATCCGGAACGAGATTCTGCAGCCGGCAGAAATGAACAGCAGCCTCATGTATGATCAACTGGCGAAATCCGCGCCCGAATTTCGTGCTGTGGGATACCGGATGACTACGGATCGGATGTCATACACTGCGGTGGAGTCTGCCCAATGGACGGGATTGCTGGGTGACGGCGGTCTCTATTCGACGGCAGGAGATATGGTTCGGTTTCTGAGTGCGTATTTTGACGGGAAATTCATATCTGATGAGATGAGGACTCAAGCGCTGACCCCCTGCCGGCTTTCAAGCGGAGAATCCGCCCCTTACGGTTATGGGTGGATACTCAGAGAAAGTGGGTATGAAAACCGTCCTGCGACGGTAAAACACGGCGGTCGCTGGGAGGGCTTCCTGTCGGCCTTTGTTTATGAACCGGAGACTGAAAACGCCATCGTCATATTGACCAATGACAGCATGAATCCCCCCACAATGCGCGAGGTTGAAATGGCAATCAGCCATATCCTCAATGGCCGCGAGCCGGATCTGCCCCGATTTCCCATACGTGACATCGTCTCTCAGGTTCTATTTACAGAAGGAAGTAACCGCGCTTTGGAGGTGTACGCTGAAATGAAGTCCGACTACCATTATAAATTTTTCTTCGATGAACACCAGTTGAATCTCCTGGGTTATGAACTCATGTGGGAGGGGAAAAACCAGGAGTCCCTGGCCATCCTGCAGTTCAATCAACAGGAATACCCTGGATCGGCAAATGTGTATGACAGCCTGGGTGATTACTACCTGGCGCAGCGTGATACAGCAATGGCGATTCGACAGTATCAGGTGGCCCTCGCCATCGACTCAGTACATGCCAGCACCGCCGCAAAACTTGAGGAGCTGGAACGACGCTGATCGCAGCGTATCAGACCCAGTGGAATCTGGCTGCTACCGTACTCAAGATTGCTGGCATCGCCTAAAAAAGAAATTGGAAATCGACGAATGTCAATGGTCATTTATCAAACGACAACTGCCACAAGCAGCATTTTGCCCGTGAGCTGGCGATTGTGTAATTTCCCCACCATATAGACTATTTTTTTTCAAAAACATATTCTGGACAAATCCCATGAAACACATCATTTTTCTTTTAATCCTCACCTGCACCTGGGCCTTTGAAGAAGATTATACTCTTTTACCACGGATCACCGAAGTAACTGCCGATTTTTTTGCAGCCTATCCCGACGCCGACGGAAAGGGCGTCACTATATTTATTATGGAAGATCGGAAGAGCACACGTC
>JGI10211J34971_10004520_pt1 | contig 11020 bp, 4 predicted proteins | sample Etolagsediment_FD_34971 | JGI IMG/M metagenome (IMG submission 34971)
GCTGCCAGAACGCGACTTCTTTTCGTGTGAACACATCGTGTAACTCATTTGTACATTCCCTTCCCGCTGGTCTTTTTCTTTGCGGACTTAGCAACCTTCTTGGCAGCCACCTTTTTGGCAGCTTTCTTTTTGGCTCCGTACATAACAACTCCTATCGTTTGTTATTTCGCATTGTACCATTAAACAATTATTGATCAGGTGGCAATGCCAAGACCAGTTACACCAGCAGCAGTAGTAACAGCGCCACCAACACTTGCCCGCTCAATACTACGACGACGAATTAAACGACGTTCTAATGCTGTTTGTGCTTCGCCCGAACCTTCAAACACAGCAGCAACACCGGTTTCCGCTGCAGTCAAATCTGTTGCCTCACCAACAGACTCAGCAAACAACGGTGCACGCGCACCAATTTCTTGCAGACCTTGAGAAATACCAGCCGCAGTCAACGGCTGATCCGCAATACGCCCAGCTGCTTCGCGATCTAACTGAATGTTGTAACGCTCACCCAAACCAGCCGCATATGCAGTGCGGCCGCTACGTTCCAACTCAATCAAGGATTTCTCGGGATCAAGAATGTACGTCGCTAAAGCAATATCGCCTTGACCAACACCGTAAAACTCATCAAACTTGTCACGTACTTCGAACGGTGCAGCAGACACAAAATTAAATGCTTGACTGATGCGATCTTCAACATCTTCCGCAGACAAACCACGGCTAATATATGTTTGAAGTTCATCAGGCGTGTCGAAAAACGTGGTGGGTAAACCGGCAGTTCGGAACGTTTGCGCCACTTGACGTTCATAAGCAAGCACTTCGGCAGGCGACATAACTTGCGTTGCCGCTCCGGTAGCAGCAGCAGCACGCTGTTCACCAATCACGGGGAATCGTGCTTGGAAATCAGGTTGATCGTATAAAGCTAACTCTAACTGGGCGGCAGAGGTGACACCGCGTTTTACCATGTCCCACAAAAAACCGCTCGGATTGCCGCCAGCATCAAACGAAATAAGATTGCCTAAACCAATACCAACAAGGTACGTTTGCAATTCGTTGAACGTTTCCATTTGACGGTTGCGTTCGTTGTCGCGTTGCTCTTGCCGCAATGCGTCAATTTCTGCACGTAACGATTCAAATTCTGCTGAGTAGTCCGGCGCAGGAGCAGGGGCAGGGGCAGGGGCGGGTGCTGCAGCGGGTGCTGGTGGCGGAGGTGTTGGTTGTGGCGCAGGTGGTTCGGGAGCGGGCTCTGATTCCGGTTCGGGAGCAGGCGCGGGTTCCGGGGCTACAGGAATACGCGTACCAGCCGACGCAGGAGCACCAGCAGCTTGTTGCGCAGGATTGCGACCACCGCTGCCAACAGGAATACGCGTACCAGCCGACGCAGGAGCACCAGCAGCTTGTTGCGCAGGATTGCGACCACCTGACCCACTATTACGATTCGCTAAAAACGACGCTAAATCTTTTGGCAGCACCATCAGAATCCACCTCTACCAAAAATGTTTGCTACAGCAACCGCTAACTGTTGCGTACTAGACTGGGCTGACTCGGTAAATGCCCACTCGGGACGGTCACGAACACGTTGCTTCAACTCGCTTTGAGTAGCAAGCCGTTGATTACCAGCTTCATCAGTTGAAATCATCATGTCTCGCCACTCAGGTTGGGTCAAATCAATCATGTCTGTGTCAAGTTCTAATTCGTTTGCTACATATGTAATGTTGGAACCAAACACGTCGTACGGTGTTAAACCTCGTTGCAAATAGTTTTCTAGCCACGGCATTTCGGCCATTGCTTTCTGAGCAAAGAGATTGTCAACAGATTCAGCGGTGAGTTCGCCGCCTGCAATACGACGTGAATAATCAGCAAACTGGTTATCAGTCAAGTTCAACAAGTATTTCGACGCGCTTTGCCTTAACGCAAAATCGGTTGATTGCAGATCGCCCTCAACCGTTTTGCTAAAATCAAAATTCAGCAACAAACGATCAACAATCTGTGCATTGTTCCAATCGCTGTTAACAGCAATTGTCGCAATCTCACGTAACTCGTCGTCACTAAATTGCAAACCCATACGGGCTGCACGATCTTTAATGTTCGCTAACGTTGACGCAATACGATTTGCTTGGCTAGCACCATCCCCATCGCCTGCACCAAAGAACTCCTGCTTGCGTTCCTCATTATCGTTGATCGAATTAACAAACGAGAAATAGTCCGCCGAGCCGCGTTGCAATCTGCCATCAACATAGACAGGTTCCAACTGATCAAAAATGTATGCAACAGATTCATCTGATGGACGACCGAACTCGTCTTTCTGCACCATGTTGTACAGTTGAGCAAACGTACGGACAAGGCCGTTGCTATCAACATACGTGCTTTGCGCAAACTCTAAGAACGCCGCGTTAGCATAAGCAAACTCAATTACCGTTTGATTTTCAACTGCGCCTGCTGCTTGCTGCGCCGGATTAAAACCACCGGCCGCCGCCTGCGCTTTAGTTAAATCAATCTGGGTAAGTCCGAAATCGCCCTCAGCCATTGCTGTCTCCCATCACATCACCAGCCGAAACCTCCTGCGGACGTGTTCCCTCGCCAACACCGAACGGCAACTCTTGCGGTGACTGCACGCCACGAATACGACGCTGCGCCTCCTGAGCAAACATGCCAGCCCAGTTATTAGCACCAAACCGTTGTGCCTCACGACGATTCGCATCGTAAACATGCTTCAACAATTGTTGCTGCTCTGTTTCCTCAAGCTCCTGCGCACCAGCAGTAATCACATCAGGCGCAACACCCGCCGCCAACTGTTCCTCAACAAACCCAGTCTGAAACTCCGGCAACGTACGAATAGCTTCCATCGCTTGCTCAGGAGTCAACGGACGACCCAACACATACGTACCTAACTGCATAATGTCTTGCTGCAAACCTGACAAACTTGCAGTCTTAAACTGTTCGTTCACATTATTAAGTCGTTGATTCAACTGACGTGACAAGACGCTATTTAACGCTTCACCACCAGCAACAACCGAATCATAAACCAATTCAGACACAGCACGCTGAAAGATTACGTCGTTGCCATTACCATCAATTTGCGGACCTTGCGCACCAACACGCTCATAGTAGCCAGCAATTGCCAGTTTGTCTGACAAAGCAGCAACATACTTAGGGTCCATGTTGCGCAACTGTTTCCGCAACTGCAACAAATTAAACGTCACACCTCGTCCGCCCATACCGGGAGGCGGGTCTTCGTTCCATCTAAACTTGTAGATTTCAACTGCTTCGTCATCAACACCAAGAATTGCTTTTAGTTGGTAATCGTTGAAAATATTTGCAGCACTTGCAAATGTATCGTCATAACCAAAGATGGTTTCTAAATCTTCAGCACTAACTTGTGATTCAGATGACGGAAGATTTCCACCCAACGCTGCGTTAGTGTTTGTTTCCAACTCGGACAGCGTAACTGTTCGTTGCGAAACTTCGTTTGCAGTATTTTGTTGTGGCAATTCTTGATCGAACACTTGCGCGCGCAGTAATTCGGGATCAGCCATTGGCGGAAACGTAATAGAGTCCGGAACTTCACCAACACTGGTTTTGTTGATAATATCCGTTTTTAATTCATCATCACTTCGATCAGTTGAGGTATTGTCAAATGCGCCCAAACTTTGCGTAGCATAATGATCCGTCAACCGTGACGTAATGTTGTTGTCAGTAACATACTTGGAACTTTCAGGAAACTGGCTTGCGTTTGTTTCAAGATATTTAGTGAACGTTCTTAAATCAAGTTGTTGAATAACTGGTTCGTGCCGCAATTCAACCGGCAACTGATCAATTACAAATTGTGCAAACGCGCGGCCCTCATCTGGATAAATGTCAGGAATTTGTGCAAATCGTGGCGAAGCGACTTTTCCAACGCCAGTAGCTTTATACAACTCATCAAGTATGGTTTCTTGCAATGCGCTAGTATTAGTTCCTTGCGGATCAAGATTTGTAGTGTCCAAAGTAGACAATAAATACTGCGTAAACGCAGGATCAAAAACTAGCTCGCTCATCTCAGATTGCTTTCCGGTTCATACACAGTCTGCCATAACGGTTCCAACTCGGGATTTTCGTTGAGCCATCCGGCCACCCAGTTTTCAAACACAAGTCTAACATTTTCTTTCTTTTGTAACGTATCCCGGCTGCGGCTATCTCCAAGCCCCTTAATAGTTACATCAAAGAAATCAAACGCCTCAACCATTAAACGAATTGGTTCAAGATACGGAGAGTCCGGCGCAGACGGATCGTTCACAGCAATACGCATCTGCCGAATAGTTTCCTGACGCGCCTCGCTGCGGTTGGTGCTTAACATTTCAGCAAACACCGGATTAGTAGCAAGAATCAATTCGCGTTCTTTGCGGTACTCGTTGTCAAGAATTTGCAAAGCCTCATAGTTGTCTTTGTACTGTTCACGCAACGCGTAGTAATCATCTTGCAACTGGAAGTACGCCGGAGCCGCGTTCTTAAACAACATCTGGTTTAAAAATTCTTCTGGTGTGCGCATAACCCGCAACTTGGAAATGAACTGTTGCGAGAAAGCAAACCTGCTGGTTTGGTCAGTGCCTTTGTCAGGCACTAACCAGACACCTGCGTTCGGGAAATCGGCAAGCCATTGTGCGTTGTCACCGTACCAGTTCATCGCTACGTCAGTAGCTGGCAACGGCGCACCCGTAGTCGTCTGTGTTTTAGATACGGTATACGCCTCAGGATTGACAATGCTTTCCAGATCCGAATCCGGATAATCTTCAAGGAACTTGTACGTGCCTTCTTCGATGCCGTAAATCTCAATGTAGTTGCGGAACGATGCACCAAAGACTGCCGCCGGATTTTGCAGACCGGCACCAGTTAAGGCCTCCAAACTAAATGGGCTGTCGGTTGATTCAAAAATTTGTGGGGTGCCGGGGACAACAAATCCCCACAAGGCTTTAACAACCGTGTGGATACGCGAGTGGTTGCGAACACGATCAACAAACAACTGACGCTGATCTGGTGTTGAAGATGGATCAATTCCTTGATCAGTTGCAAACAATGCTGCCATTGCTGAGTTTGTAGAACTAGCGTATGTTTCAAGCACCCATTCATCGTTGACACGCAGGTTTGCGCCGACAGCCGTAAGCGCACGTCGCAACTGTGTAGGAACAATTTGCGCCCACCAATCTTGTTGAGTACCAATATCGCCCAACAAGCTGCGTTGTGTCTGCAACATTTCGTCGGCATATTCAGGTTGCAACTCTGCAAACAAATTTGTAAAGAATTTAATAGGCAATGAAATCATTGGACCTAAACCGGGACGACCTGCGTCCGGGTTAATGCCGGGAAGTAACGATTCGGCGGGCGACCGAACGGCACTGCCAGTTTGTTCCAAACCTGCACCGGGGATTACCATTGAAATCATTTGGTTTAGCAGGACGCTTCCCGGATACACAAAATATAGTTCACCGTTTTCTTCTTGCAGAATACCAACGTTTTTCAATCCGTTGTACAAGTATTGTGCTTTAACAATTTGGTCTACACCAAACACGCCTGCCGCTGCACCGCGAATCCATCGTTTAATAAAGTTTTCTTCTGCGTACCAGAACGGCATAAAGTTGCTGGCTCGCACGCTGAACAAGCTTCGTTTTGATGATGAGTCAATAAATGGAACAGTATCGTTGACTGCCCGTTGCATTGAGATGTCGTCTACGAATTCGAGGTTGCGTCGTGCTGCTGCTAAAGCGTCGATGTCGGTTTGAGTGAGGTTAGCTACTGCTTCTCCGTCGATGCCTTCGGGGAAGCGTCGTGGTTTCAGCGTGTAGTTGCGACCGGTGTTGTTGCGGCTGTCACGAATGAAGTCCATGTAACGGGCAGGTACAAGTTCGCCGCCATTAACCTGAACAAATACTTCGTACTGAATTGCAGTTTGTACTTCATCGAAACTTAAACCGTTATTGCGCCACGCAAATAACACGTCTTCATCAACCCAGTCGAAAGCTTGGATTGTGGCAACAAGGTCAGCGTTAGCATCAGTTAAGCGTGACGCATATGAACCGCGTAAAGTAGAAAACACTTCGTCATCAACGATTGAACGCAAACCATTAATTGCGGCTTTGTTTTCCTTTGTCAACAATGCGTCCATGTACGTCAAGTTGCGCACAAACGCATGGTGATAGTTGTCGAACGTCATTGGCGTGCGAACAATGCCGTCAATCATTGGGCCAAACACGTCATTGAAGACGGTTGTGCTCCAATCAGTTAACTTGTCAAACGTTTTTCCTGACGGCAAAACATATTCGCGTGCCAACACAGTGTTGGGCCGATCGTGTTTGTCAACAAAATTAACGTGTTCAACGCGGCTATGTTTTAACGGAACATATTCTGCATTGGGCAACACCTGACCCGATTCTTTAATAACAGAGTCGTAAGGCACAACACGTCTGCGACCGCTGACACCTTCCCAATAATCAGCAATAGCAGGACCAATAAGCGCCCACTGGTACTCATCTGAAGTTTGCAAATCAATATCAAAATACTTGCGGTCAGTTAACTCCACACGATTAGCGGTAGCATTAGGCGCGTCAAACAATTGTGTGCCATACTCGCTAATAACGGTGCCTTCGGGCACTAAGCGGTACTCGCCTGTACCTAATAACTCATACACTTGGCCGCGCACCGTGAACAGTTCGCGCGAACCTTTTGTCCACACATGCATTGTGCTATCAACAGCGCGTTCAGCCCAATTCTTGATAGCTTCTTCACGGCTAACACCAACTTGGCCGTTCGGCAAAATACCACCGGTCGCATACTCAATGCGATCTGCCGCCGTACGATTAAGTTCAATCATCTTGAAATCGGTACGATCTAACCGCTTAGCAACTTCTGCATCAGGGAACGCACTATCAAGTTTTGATGTGCCAATATCAATCTGATGCAAACCAGCCAACGGTGTATCAGGGTCTAATCCGCCGATAGCACGCGTAACAAACTCTGCTAAACGCGCATTACCAAGACCGGTACGGTTTAACACCTGCCCAACAGCAGACGGCATAGCAATAGCTTGACGAACAAACGGTTCTAACAAATCAATTTGCTGTTGCAACGGCAACTTCACAAACTCGTTAAACTTTGCCAAACCAGATTGATTGCGCATAAGCAAACGAGCCGACAATTCTCGCACTAACTCATCCGGGATTTGATCTGCAGAAACACGCGGAGCTGTCAGAAATTCTGGATCATACGCGTAACGCGGAGAGTTTTGAATTAGCAACCGTAGTTCTTCTTCAAGAACAGCGCCGTCAACAAACTCAGGGAAATAATACCGTTCAATACCAGCAGGTACCGGTTGCGCAACAGTCCGCCCATCTGTCGAAATATTAAACACGCTTGAATTAACAATGTCTTGATTTTCAGGACGATACAACGCCGCTGTATACTCATAAACTAATTGATCACGCAGTGACTCATGATCAGTATGAATTTGTTCCGTACGACGCGGCAACGTACCCATGCCACGAGATTCCAACATGCGTTGAATTTCAGTAATATTATCCATGCCGCTAAACGGACGAGTGCCAATTTGACCCGGAACAGTCAACTCGTGCATAAGCAACATTGCAGCTAGCCGTTCACTGTCGGCTAATTCTGACAAAAAACGACCATGAGTGATTGTGTTTAGTTCGTCTGGATTAAGGAAATTGGTCCATCGGTTAACAACATTATTGAGAATTGCATCATCGGCTCCACTAATACGGCTAAAGAAATATTCATCTTTTACAATATTGTGTACTTCGTCTAATGCGTCGGAAAGCAACAATTCTAGGTTGAAAAAGTCACTAGTTGATTGGCCGTTGACGAATTGAGTCAGAGCGTCGGCAATGACTAATGGCGAACTTACAATTTCGCTTGCGTCCAACGACTCGCCCAAAAAGCGGTGTTCGAGATATATCGTGTTGTAGGAACGCCGCATACCTGCATCGTCGCCACGGAAATTAAAATAGTTGAACAAACGCTGATATTTGTCAGGCCCCAATTCGTCAATCAGTGTGTCCGTAATAATTCGGATGACGGCATCATTCAAATCGTCAACACTGCGTGGAACGACAGTACCTTCAGGCAAAAGAAACTCGTTCATATCAGCACTTCGCGCAATTTGGTCATCCCAAGATGCGCGCTGTGCCGGTTGATGTTGTGGATCAAACCACGCATAGTTCAAAGTTTGCAAAGAAGGCGTATTGCCACCGAACATAATATTAACAACTAACCCTTGATCAGCAAGCTCTTCCGCCAAAGCGTTGTTAATTCGATTGATCGCATTATTAATAGCAGGTTTATCAACGTTGTCTACAGTATCCGCAATTTTTTTAATTTCATTAAACACACGTTCTGCAACAGTAGACAAACCAGACTGCCCACCGGGATACACCATTAATTGCTCAATAAACGTTTCGCCACGGTCCAAAGCAATTAACGAACCCGTGTCTGTTTTAATGTCAGGATGCTGACGCAACAATTCAAATTCATTGAGTAATTCATCTTCCGGCATTGCGCGCCACTTGCCAGCCGGAATTACAATGTCTCGTTCGCGGTATAGGGCTGCAAATTCTGGTTCGCTGAACAACCGATTAACTTGCGTTAACGAGTCTGCAAACGTATACAAATCATCGTTCAATGATCCGTCGGGATTAAAACCAGCTTCACTAAACTGACGACGAAGCTCGTTGAAAGGCCCATCCCATGACTCCCACGGTTCAGCTGTCGTATATTTGGGTCTACCAGTGGTGACATCTCCAATCACATGAACAATGTGTTGATCAATAAACGCATCTAAACGGGCAATCATTTCTGGATCAGTTATATCCCGACCGGCTTCAATTAACAATTGTTTGCCAGTCGGGATTACAGCCCAACGGTCATATTGCGAAGGCCAACTTGCAGCCTCGCCAAACGGTGTAATAGTTTCAACTAGTTGCTCCATACGGAACGTGTTGTACATTTCTAGCGCTTGAACTTCTGGAATGTTATTCAAACGAGTTAACACGGTATCACGAACAGCCTGTATTGCTTCATCGGAAACAGAAGTTGTTTGCGCAAGCGTAAACAAAGCTTCTCGTAATGTTGCGCGATCAGACGCACTAATCCATGTATCCGATTCCACCAATCTGCGAGCAAACAAATTGACAAACTCGTCTTCTTGTTGCGCCCCTGTGCGAATCATTTGGATGTAACGTTCAGTAATGCGGTCTTCTAATGCGCCAACAATTCGCGACATGTCAGCATACGCTTGAGTAAATTCTGGCGGCAACAAACGTTGCACTTGTTGACGGCCATCTAACAAACTTTTACCAATAGCGTTGAAAGCCACACTTGCCGGTTCATTAGGGATAACGCTAAAAATAGGATAATTTGGTTGGAACGCAATTTCTTCCGCAGTGCTAACTGGGCGATTTGCAACGTGCGTCAAGTATGCTCCGCGTTCGGGCGGTTCCATTAATAAACGGCTGTATGTTGTTGGATTAGCAATAACGTCGTCATACGTCATGCCAACTTCCGACAATAAAAAATCCGCATCAAGTTCAAACACGTTGCCTAACAGATAAGAAGGCCGATCAGAGATGATGCTACCTAACGCATAACTAGCGCTATGTAACGGATTCACAGATGTACTAACAGCAGTTTGCCCACGGAATCCACGCCATTGATATTGATTAGTTGGCGTAATAACTAAATTGCCTGCGTCATCAACACGAATAGTGTACGAGTTAATGCCGCCCGCTTTACCAATGTACACGCGACGAGCCGAACTGGGAACGTTTTCGGTAGCTCCACCTAATGTGCGTAACGGTGTACGTACATGTACTGGTGCCATCATCTGTTCAGCAATAAGAGCTTTCGTGTAACCACGAACATCAGGAGAACTTGCCTCCATCAAATCCCACAACTGTTTAACTTCGCTGATAAACATTTGGTCGTGTCGCCCCGACTGACTCAACGACGAAACAAACGCATCAATATCAAACTCGCCAGTTACATAAGAAGCACGCATGGCTTCGCCTAATGCAACTTCAGACGGATCGGGGCTTCTCAAAAAATCGCCTTCAATAACGCGCCAACGATCCGGTTCGAACATTGACAGTTCCAACATGATTTGTTGTTGGGCAGGTAACTGGGTATCAAAGTTTTGCAACGTTTCAGCTAACCGCGCGCCGTTCCATGTTGGATCAGTTAAAGGAGGCCGATTACTAGAGTTTGTGGCAAGAACACGGCCAAGCTCCGGGTTAGCTAACGGTTTAGTAACCTCGGCGTGATACGCGACACGGGCCGGTTCGCTGTTACCGGTAACACGCTGACGCACACCGCCAACAGCAGTTTGAACAACAAGCTGGCCGTTTTTAATTCCGTTGTCTGTGACAACAAATGCTTGTGTCGGGTCGTCAATATTTAAGTTGTATTCGTTGTGGCTGCTTGCGGAAATTGATCGGCTGAACGTAGCAGCATGTTTGTCGGTGAAACGGCGTGCGGACTGAACGAACGCTGGGTCGATGCCGTTTGCACCAAAATATGACCACGAGTTTTTGCGACCAAACAATAACGTTTGAAGGAACGGAGTGTCTTCGGTCCGTTTCAGCAAGGCTTTAATTGCTGGTACGCCTTTAAACTTGCGCAGGTGACGAATGTAGTTCACCCAGTTTTGAGCGAGCATGTCTGCCACAGAGTTCCAACTGCGTCCAGCAACGCGACGCATACGTCCTACTTCTGCTCCTGATTGCGTCAACAAGTTTTCGACTTCGGGATACACGTATTTAAATGTGCGCCGGTCTGTCATCGCGCGCAACTCAGGCGGCAACTGTGAGATAGGCATACCTTGTTCGAGTTGTCTGCGAACTTCTAACAAGTCTTCGTATTTAGCGACTTTGCGTGCAAATAATTCTTGAACAATGTTGCCTTGCGTTCCGCGCGCCAGCCACGCTAACGCTTCTTCACCTGCGGCACGAGGCACGAATCCAAGTCGTAAAAGGACTGCGGGTCG
>JGI10211J34971_10004522_pt1 | contig 11020 bp, 12 predicted proteins | sample Etolagsediment_FD_34971 | JGI IMG/M metagenome (IMG submission 34971)
AAAGCTTCTGCTTGAGCACTTACAGCTTTACGTTGTTGAACATAACCCACACCTTGTAATGCCATACTTCCTGCTTGAAAAGGATTTGCAGCAACCAAGCCTCCAGCTTTTGAAAGACCTGCAGCAATTGTACTACCTACACCTAATCCAGCTTGACCTGCAGCAGCTGTTCCTACAGTACCAATACTTCCTAAACCTCCTGCTGTACCCCAAGTAGCTGCTGATGTTTTTGCAGCAGCTGCAGCTGAATAGGCTCCATACGCACCATAAGCAGCTGCACCTACAGCTACATAAGGTGCTACTTTTTTTACTACCTTTACTGCTTTTTTAGCTGCTTTTTTATACTCAGGTAATCCTGTATTAGGGTTAATTGTACCAGAACCTCCTAAAGCTTTAAGTAATGCTGCTTCTTGGGGATTAATATGAGCAAGCGTAGTGTCGCCTTCTCTACCCATGCTAGCAACATCATGATATAAAGCTTGTAAAGCTTCTACCTTTTGTTGTTGTGTTAAATTATTAATGTCCATACTATGTCTCCAAGATTGTTATGTAGTTTTGTATTCCATCTTCATCAAAAACTACATGGTCAGGAACTGTTATAGCTCCAAATAGTTCATTAAACTTACGTTCTTTTTCTCCTTCGCATAAACCAAATACATAACTAATACCATTTGATTTAAGTTTTTGTTTTACTTTATTTACTGCTTTTAAATATCTTTTAAATTTATTGTGGGACCATTCAGTGCATTCAATATGCATTTGCCAAGCTTTCATTTCTTTACTATAGGTTACTCCAATAAATCCATTACCTTTTTCTTCGTACAATATTACCATTAAATAGTTTCATTCATAATAACTGGTAAACCCCAGCCTAGTATTTGCATATCTTTACCAGCTTCAGATTCTATTTTTAAACTTAATGTTTTACCAGAACCTCTAAGTTTATTTTTAGTTACGATAACACCTTCACCATAGTCAAAAGGGTCAGCAGGTCCAGTTGGTATGTAATGTCTAAGTAGTTTATATGCTTGAAATTGTGTTCCCCATTTACCACTATTAGCAGAGTTTGTCCAATTCCATTGTGCTTGTACTAAACATGAAGATGGGTTAGTTAATTCTAAAGTTCCACTTGCAGCTGTGTATCCATTCTCAGTACGTTTAAAATAAAATTGTATATAGGGTACTTGTTTTTTTCTAAGAAAGTTTCCAAATAATTCCCAACCTGTTACAAGATAACTTAAATAAGATATACCAACAGCATCTGAAGAAACCCAATCTTTAAACGTATCATCTTTATATTTAGATATAGTAAATGAAGTACCTCGTATTGTTAAATAACTAAATTGACTACTTCTATTTATAGCTAAATCTGAGTCTACTACTACAGTATTTCCTGCTGTTACTAATACTTCATCTGTTCCTGTATACACAGTTTCTTCTGTAGATGTGACAGAGTATCCTGGAATAGGTATATAGTCTGCTACATAAGGACTATTACTTGCTAGTGTACTAAACGTATTTTTATACCAAGCTTGTAATGTAAGGTCATATATTAATTCTTTATTATAATTATTAATATAATTAGTTGTACTATAATTTTCACTATCATTATACAACCATCTTACTTGATTTTCTTTTTCATCATAAAAACCTTTACAATGATTTTTACCAATATCAGGTATATTTAAGTATAATGTTTGTATTGTTTTAAGTGAAACAGACTCTGCTCTAAAACGACCAGAAGCACTATCAGGAGCTAATTGATATATACCAGCTTTAGACCAATAAACAAAGTTACCATTAATATCAACAATAGATTTAGGATTAAATACACCATTTGTAGATATCTTAGATACTTGGAAAGAGGTTGCTACAAAGCCACCAGTGTCTCCATATACTTCATACACACCATTTTCAGCAAATACAAGTAATGAAGCCTGTGTTGAAGCTATCTTAATAATTCTAGTTACTTCTGGTAGGTGTACAGTACCTCCATCATTAGCTATAATGTCATTAATACCTGGGTCAGTAGGGTCAGCTTCTTGATAGCACTTAATTAAATCATCATCAGAGGTTACAACTTTAGAAAAGAAAATATAACCAGAATAATTAGGAGACCTAGAATCTCCTCCATTAAGATTTGATACTATACCTGAATAAAAAACTCGTTGTGCATAAGATGCTACAGTAGTAATAGTACCATTTTCAGAATCAGAAGGTAATCCTGTTACCCCTGATTCAGCTTGTCTAGAAGCTCCTCTATTAAAAGCATCAATAACATATGAACCTCTAGATACTTGATACTTAGATGTAGAATTTCTTTCTAATACTTCAGGGTCATATCTTTCATAATCAGCTGAACCTGGATTAGATACTTTACCTAGTGTCCATACATCAGAATTAGAAGGATATAGCCCAATTTTAGTTTTAGTATAATCAATTGCATCTGCGCTACCTGCAGCTGCTACAGAGACTACGTCAGGACTCCAACCTTGATTACGTAAATTATATTTATGTGCATTAGATAAACTAGAGGGTCTTTCATCTACGTCAAGACTATCATTTACTCCATATAAATCTCTTATTTTTAATACTAATTGAGATTGAGAAACAGTATCTGTACTAGGATTATAAGTTAATTTAACTGGATGTAATAAATCTTCTGAGGCTACTACACAAGTATTATTAATTACAGTAGTTTCAATATCTGCATTAGATAAACCAGATATAGTAATAGCTGAACCACTATTTTTTAAATCAGTACTAGGAGTAGCAGATAATAAATTAAGAAACCATAATTTATTTTTAATACGTACAATACCAAGAGATACTGTGGTATCTCCTCCTGGACTTTCCCATACATGAAATGATTGTTTACCATCCCTTAGGTCAGCAGTTGTAAGTCCACTAGATGTTAATACATAAGACTCTTCAAAGTCTACACCAAGTCTACGTGAACGTGAACCATCTCTGTTAAGAACAAAGTTTTGTTCATCAATAGAAGCAGACTCAGGAAAGGTTAATTCATTAGCTTCAGTAACAAGACCTTTAATGAAAGACCTAAATGACTTTTCTGTTTTTTGAGCCATCTAGCCCTCGTAGGATTTATGTGCTTTGTCAGCCTTTTTATCTGGTTGGTTATGAACAAAGGTAAGAACAGCAGAATCTACTAAATTCATAGATGTGTATACACCTGATAGTTCACTAGGTAATTCTCCTCCTCCATCCCATTGTAATTTGTAATGTGATGTTCCAGGTTCAATGTATGCTTGTAATTCTTTAATACCTTTTGTTTTATAACTTCTTATTACTTTCATAAGTGGTCCTTATTTAGTTGGTCGTTTTAATAATTGTTGAGCCATACGAGTGGCTTCATGAATACGTCTTGGTTGCTTAATATCTCTAGCTTTTCTTGCAGCTTCTTTACGTTGATTATCTTTATATTTTTGAGTAGCGGGATAATAAGCATTTCCCGGTCCTGTACCTACTTTTAAATCTGGTTTATTAGGAATGTTAGGAGTAGTACTTTGTGTATAAGGGTCCATTTTTTTACCGCCAATTCCTTTAAGAATACCAGGAACTTCAGGGGTTTTATAAGAGGAGCCTCCAATATTTCCAGGAGTAACTTTTAATGCTCCTTTAGGTGAAATAGATTCTCTATTCTTAAACATTCCTCCAGTAGTATCTGTTGGTTTATAAGTATCAAATCCAGAAACAGTTTTCTTTTTTGATAAGTTTTTTCTGTTTTGTTCAATTTTTTTAGCTCGTTGTTTAGCTCTTTGTTCATCTATGATACGACCAAAAAAACCCTCTGGACCAAAAATTCCTTTAGGATTATATCCTTTTTTGTTTCTGTCAGCCATTACTTTTTCCTTTTAACTGGAGTTTTCTTTTTATTATATGAATGTTTTTTACCACAAGCCATAGTCTTTTTCCTTTTCTTTTTACCATACTGTTGACCTTCTATAAAAGCACCAGTATTGCTAGTTAACATACTCATTAATAGTTAGGACCTTTTTTAGATATTGTAGGTCTGCCATAATTAGGATATTTAATCCCACGTTCTAGTTTCCATGCATCTTGACTCATTCTACGTTTATGAGAAACAGAAGTTTGTTCTGCTTTTTGATTAGCTATTTGTTTAAGAGTAATAAAAGAAGTTGATTTAGCTTCTGCTAAAAAATAACTAAACATTTGTACAGGTAAATCAGCAATAAAGTTATCACTTAATGTAAATATAACAGCACGTTTACCAAAAGCTTGAGATTTAGATTTTTGTAAATGTGTATCTGTTGTTTGAATATAGTTATCAAATACTACATACTCTTCATCAAAAGATGTATAGTATTCAGGAGCTCTATCTTTATAGATATTAAGTTTAATTCCTTGTAAACTATCTACTACTTGAACTTTACTATCTGTACTATTTCTGACATCTACATGATTAATAAACTCTTCAGGAGTTAAGTATTTAATTTCAGTATATTGATGTTTAGCTAACTCTGTTTTTCTTACATCATACTTAATCCAATGTACATTTTCAATTGTATCTGGTATTTTCATATGAGTAGGTCTAGTATCATTAGCACTGTCTAATTGAAATAACTCATTAAAATGTGGATAGTCTCTACCATTAACAATATTAAAATAAGTAGTTTTAATTATTTGAGCTACTTGCAAAGACTCTACTGAATCATTAATGCTATTGACTTCATCTGAATCCATATCAGATAAGATATCTTGAGCCATTTCAAGTAGTGTCATCTTAGCCATTAACTATGTCCTTGTATCATTAATTGAATAGAAGCATAGTCAACTGTACATGCTCCACTTGCTTTTGAATATATTTCTAAATAATCTGATGTTACTAAACTGACAACAGTAGACAAAGTAATAGAACCCCAAGAACCAGTAGACAAACTTCTAATAACTCTTGAGCCTGTAATCTCTGTACCATTTTTAAATAATGCCCATTGTACATCTTTATTAGAACCTGATGCTTGTTTAGTAGCAAGAGATAATTGTACAAATGCTGTAATACTTTCTGTACCTGAATATGTAATTCTAAGATTAGGAGTAGTAACAATAGTAAAACCATCATTAGCTCCTGTAGTTATTGTATTATTTAATACTGTATCTGATGTAGTAGTTGTATGTTGATATGCTGGAGTTACCGCATCAAAACCTGTGTATGCTCCAAGCCATTTGTCTTTATCTTTCCATGTACCTGAGCCTGCACCATTAGCTACATATACTTGACCTGATGAAGCAGTAGCTACACCTTTAGGTTCATGAATGTCTGGGTCTGTAATTACATTATGTTGTATTGTCATTTAAATTCCTTAAAAGGAGTGGGGTCCGAAGACCCCTATCCTTATACTTCTACGTGATATTCAACAATAACTGTTGCAGTACCAGCAGTATATGTGCCAGTTGCAGCTACTGTTAGTTCACCAGCATTAGCACCGATAGTAGCACCAACTAATGCCACCGTTGCCTTCAATAACAGCACCAGCAGCAGTTGGAGTAATAGCAGCGTCTAAGCCGTCAGCGTCAATAACTGTACCATCACCTTGGTATAAACCTACGTTAAGGCTTGTACCTCCAGCCCATGCAGTACCTGTAATCCATTTTGAGGATACGATAGTTGCATTTGCAGGAATAGCAAATTGTAAGTTAGTTGAGCCATAGGTAGGTAAATCAGAATAATCAAACTGCCATTCAGCACGTTTAACTTGTCCTGTTGATTTAGCCTGCCCACCCCATTTTGCATCTTTGCCTCTTGGTCCATAGTGATTAAGGACATTGATGCCAGCATTATTTTCATAAGCCATTTTTATTCTCCTTAATAGTTAGATGGATGAGTTAAAATAACACCAAGAGTGTCAACACGTTGAGCACCTAAGCCATAACGTGATGTTACTTGATACTTGTCTGCACGTTCTTCGTTGTCTCTCCAGCCTTCTGTCTGAGGAGCTCGTCTCCAAGCATGCATAATTGGCTTACATGTATCATCTGCTACGCACATGAAGATGTTAGCCTTATCACCAACAGCTGCTGTTTCAGATGTTAAACCATATGAAGAAGCATTGATAGCTTCAGAAGCTGTTAATGTAGGTAGGAAGTTAGAAGTGTAAACATCCCAACCAAATACGTTTCTTACGAAACGATGGTCACGAGCAAAACCTTCTGTTACCATACCTTCAAACATTGGGTTGTTTGATACGTTAACTAAGTTGGTTAAGCTATTTAATGTAGCTTCAACAACAGGGTCAACAATAGCAATACGACCACCAGCTGGTGAGTTTGCTTTATCAAATGCAAGCTTCATAGAAATGAAGTCTTCCAATGTAATAGTTCTAGCATTAGATGCTGCAGAACCTACCCAACGGTGTGGTCGACCATTAACTAAGTTAAGATTTGCACCTGTTTGAGCTGCATTAGCTACGCTTAGGAAACGTGTTTCATGGTTTTCACCAAGAGCACGTGTTGATTCCATAGCACGCATAGCCATTAAAGTATCAACTTGAGAACCATCTTCACGAAGGTCATCAGAAACTTTCCATGCATCACCAACATAGTCAGTGATAGTAAGAGTTAATGTACCTGTGTCGATAGGACTATAGTTGAGAGGAGTATCCTCAGCTGCATCTTGAATTGTTACAGTACCTACTGTCTTGATGTTTAAAGTTGTACCTGAACCGAAGTCTGTTACATCTCTCCACATACCTTCAGGAAGTAGATAGTCATGTAAGTTCTCAAGAATAAACTGTGAATACTGTTGTGCTTCAATAAAAGCACTAGTATTACTAGTCAATTGTGACATAATTTATCCTCTACGCTTGTTGTTTAATTTTCTCACCAGCTGCTCTCCAAGCATCAACTAAATCTTTAGTAGACTTATTTTTACCTACTCGAGCTGAAAACTCTCCTGTAGGTTTAGTTTGTGCTAAAGATTCAGTATTTACAGAACCAGAAGACTTAGCTACATTAGATGGAGCTGAGTCAGTAAGCCCTGCTAGTCGTAAGACTACACTAGGTGAACTAGTAGCGAGACTGTTAAGTTGTTGAGTTGACATACCTAACTCACCAGCAAGTTTGTTATAAACAGTTTCTGCTTGAGACCCATACTTACCCTGAAATTTTTTAGCTACAGAGTCAGCATTTTGTTTAGCAGTCTTGGTCTGTTCATTACGCTGGAGTGTTTGATTTACCAAACTCATAATAGCGTCTTCGTTTAACTCAACCCCTTGAGTGGTGTTCTCTGCGGGTTGTCTAGTTTCAGACTTTAATTCATCAAGAAGTTCNTGTGTAGTTTTGCGTTTAGTTAGTTCTTCTTTCAACTGCGACATCTCTTCCTCTANGGTTTTGATGTGNTGTTGAGCATGAGGAACTGACCTAAGTGCTTCCACTGCATTAGCATACTTCTTACCCTCACCAACTAAGTCTTGAGCTTCTGTCGGAATTTCAAATAGTTTTGCTTGGGTATCTGTTTGTTGAGTTTCTTGGGTATTTGACTCAACAGGTTGTTCTGTTATTGTTTCTTCTGTCATGTGTTATCTCCTTGGTCAGGCAATAAACTATACAGTTTTGTAAAAGCTTTTTGAATGCCTTGGAGATAAGCTTGATGGTATGACCATGAGGGCATACTAAAGTTTTCTTCATCCATTGCTTTTCGTTGAGCTAATTTAATCTGTTCGTTACAGTAGTTTTTAATCTCTTGTAATGTTTCTTGTTTACTTAGACTCTTACCTTTGTCAGATTTCAAATCCATATATTTATTATACCATATAATTAACGAAATGTCAAGTAATTAGTTACCTAACTGTTGGTCAAGTATTCTTTCATCAACAGTAGGAGCTACTTGAGTTTCTTGCAAGTCTTGTTGAATTTGCATTTTAAGTTTTTCTTGTTCAGCTAATTCAAATAATGCAGCATTATCTTTCATAAAGTCAAACTTTTCAAAACCCATATACTCTTCAACCATATTTGCAAGTTTTTTAGCAGAAATATGAGGAGCAATCATTTGCCCTACTGGACTATTAAAGACTCCTAACATATTTTGCATTAACTGAGCACGTGTTGCGTAATGTCTAGCACCAATAGGTCTAAGTTTACCACGAGCAGTTAAATCTTCTTTAGTAACAGATAGAAAATCTATTACACCATAATCATCATCCATAACTTTAGCTAGTTCTGGAAGATTCATATTACGTTTAGCAGTTTCTAGCATAGTATTTAGTATAGGTTCTAGAAATTCTACTTCAAATTGATTAATTTTATTTTGGAATATACGTGATGCAGCATTTTGTAACTGTTGCACTTCAAATGCAGTCTTCTCACCAGGACTTCTAAAGCCCATAGCCTCTTTAGGAGCTCCTGCCATCTCTTCCATAATGTTTAATATTGCAGCAATCTCATTATTTACTTGAAANGCAGCAGCATTAGGAGGCATAGNCTCTACATTACCATCTTCTGGTATATGAATAGTCTGTTCAGGACCCCATTCAAAGGGNTCTACATCACCAGTTATCTTAAGAGGAGGATGAATAGTAAGGTCTAAAGCATCTGCTTTAAGATTTTCAAGNTGGTCAACACGATATTGTAATCCAACAAGGTTGTCTAATGGACCCATAGCATATAAGTTGTCCGTTCTTTTTCTCCAACCTACATGATGTTTATTATCACGACCAATATAACTAGGGTTATCAATATTTCGTAAGATGTAAGCTCTATCAATGATAGTAATAATTTTATTTTTATGTAATTTCTTTTCAACTGTATCATAGAAATCACCTTCAAATTCTAGTAACTCTACATAACCGGACTGATAGTATTCTTGTAGTGTACCAAAACCTTCTGATATGTATGGACTAGCCTTATTAATATCTTCTTGTCTAAACTGTGATAAACTATTTCTAATATCAAGAGCTTTATTTACAGCTTTTTGGTCATAACCTAAGTCTGGTCTTTCTTCCATATCAATCATTAGTTCACCTACAGATTTAACATAGCGTGTAAACTTAGGAGACTTATCAAATGAAGGAGCAGTAGGATTAAATACAATATCAAATGGTGATATTCTAGTTAACTTAGGACCATTATAAGTTGTAATAGTTTCTTTAGTTAGAGGGTCAATATGGTCTTCATTTATATATTGTACTTCTGCAAAAGCATTACCATAGTCAATATAATCATATACAAGTTTAGATACTGTTTCTCTAAATCCTGATTCTTTTAATTTAGTTTTAAGATAAGCTTCAATAGCTCTACGTTTTGCAGCATAACTATCTTCTAGTGTAGCCCCTTCCCACTTCATCCAGTCATCATTAGGAAATAAAGCATCCATGTAGTTAGCATGTAAGTTATCTCTAATCTGTGTTAACTTAGGTAAAGTAGTTTTGTTTTTCCAAGGAAGTTTAGAATTAGATGTAGTGGATGTATCAGTAGCAAAAATATAACTACGCAGTTCTCTCCATTCTGCTTCTTTACTTTCTCTTTGAATCCACCATTGATTATACAACTCAGCAAGATTTCTTGCCATTGTATCTGCATCTATAGCTTTTTCAAATTGTGCGACTCTGCCTGCCATATGTATTCCTTAGAATGTTACTCCACCAAATCTGGAGTGTGTCATAACGTTTTTACTTAAATAACTAATATTGTTTCTGAGTTTTGGTACTAAAGATATTGAAATAGCATTAGCCATTGCATCTTTAATATCATCATGAGGTGGATGTGTCATAGTTAATTCTTCTTCAAGAGGTTGACAATTACCACCTTTGTAATGCCACATTTGTTGATTGTGATATTTAGGTTCTAGTATTGCATTGATACGTTGTCGTTTATCTCCCATGTATCTTGTAGGTCTAAACTCATCTATTACTAATGGAATACCATTAGGTCTAAGATAACTATCTTTAAGTTCTTTAACAATAGTTTGTTGAGCTACTGTAATTTCAGCTCGTAGTTTTCTAAAACCCCACTTCTCCCAAGCTCGTAAAATATGTTCATAGTATTCTACAATCCTATCAGTTTTAAATCTGTCAATATCTAATACGTAGTAATTAGCTTGATGGTCTACACCTATAATAACAAGAGCTGTACTATCAGCTTGTTTACGTAAAGAGAATGCAAAGTCAATTGCTGCATAAACATTTAACTTTCTATCTCGTATATACCAATCCCCTTCTTTATTTTGTAATACACTTCTATCATAATATTGAAAGTTATCTGTAGATATATTTGCAGTTTCTTTACTATTAGGGTCATTGTAATACTGTGCAAAGAACTGAGTTTGGTCAATATACTTAGCTCTAATTCTTGCTAATTCTTTTGCATCAAATCCAAAAGCTTTACCATCTTTTCTTTTTTGTTTAGCCCAAAGAAACTCACCATCTTTTTCTACTACTTTTTGAAACAATTCATATACTGGTTCTTCTGTTTCTAAATCGCCATCTTCATCATACAAAGATTCTTTCATGTTAACCATAGTATCATAAATATCCCTAGGATGATAACGGGTACCAACCACCCACTCAAGAGCTCCAGGATTTTCAATAGAAGCGAGTTGGGAATATGCTGAAGAAACTTTATCTCGCCCTTCTTCCGTATACGCATTACCAGGAACAACAATGTCATCAAGAACAACAATATCAGCATGAAATCCAGTAGTATTAGAAGTAAGCCCAACGGCTTTAACAGTAGCGTCTCGAACACCCTCTTCCTTTCTTCTTGGATGGTCTACTGCTATTTCAGCAACAGCCCACCGTTCACGTTTACCTTCCTCAGGATTAATCATTTCTGCCCAGTATCGTTTATAGATAGGACTATCTATAATATTTTTAATAGCATACAATTGTTTTTCAGCAAGGTCTGCTGTTGCAGATACGTATAGTATTGTAGTTTCAGGATGCTTAGTAATCCACCAAGCAGTTCTATAAGCTACTAACTTAGACTTCATATGTCCACGAGGAAGTAATACTAATTGATTAGCTTTAGCATCTTGCCTTTGCCACCA
>JGI10211J34971_10004525_pt1 | contig 11015 bp, 22 predicted proteins | sample Etolagsediment_FD_34971 | JGI IMG/M metagenome (IMG submission 34971)
AACGATCATCAAACAAATCAAAGAGATCGACAGTGACCTACACAATGTTATTTGTCGTGCAGATAAATCTCGTCAGGATGCTGAACGTGGGATCAACTTTAATCATACCTGTGAAGGTGATCTGTCGTGGACTAAACAAGACAAGATCAACAGCCTGTTTGAATATCTGGAAGATGCCAAGAACGACATTGACCAGTTGAAGGATGACGTGAAGGTCATAAAAGACTACTTGACTAATCTTCTGGATGATGTAGAGTACGAATCAATCAGACAGAAAGCTATAGGAGAATCATAATGAAAGTTGGAGAAGCATATGTTGGCGAAGACGGACAATGGTATTACTATACAGAGAAGGACGTAGAAAAAATGGCTAAAGTAAAAGACATGATCGAAGACCTGATACAGGAAGCATATGAAGTAGGAGCAATGGACGCATACTATGGTCGTCCTGCTCGCCTACGTTATGGATACGGACAATTTGAAAAAGAGGCATATCTCAATGGTTATGAAACACAACCGTATGGAGAAAAAGATTATGGATACGATGACTAATCACTATATCATATCTATCTTACACAAAGACCATTCCATTACACCCCTATGGGTTGGTCGTAAGTATGGTCGTGTAGCTGCACTACTACGTGCAGAACACCTGCAAGAAACTTGCGAATTTGAACTAAAGGCACTTGACGGAGAAAGATTTATTCCGTACAGTCTTAAACAGGAACAGTAGAAAAGGAGAATCACATGTTCAAGTCAAAACGTACAGTCCTAGAAACATTAGAGAAAATCGGGTTCGATAACCCATTCCGTGTAACATTTCTTAAGAAGGACGAATCATGGCGGTCTATGAACGCAGTTATGCCACGCCCAGAAAAACCAAAGTTTGGTGAACCCTCAGTGATTGTCGTTCACGATCTGGACGAAGACCAATGGCGTTCTTTCGATCCATCACGAGTGGTAGGTATCACAGGAGCATAAGATGTCTTATACAATGATTAAACACTGCAAAATGGATTGGGAAATGGAAACCCACAAGTTTACCTTTGTGACTGGTGGGGATGCCCTAACAGCCTTAGACAGCCTTGGCGATCTGATAGGTTCACTCAAAGACCTATACAAGGAAATTGCAGAGGGTGGGATTTATAATGATGACCTGCCAATGGAAATTAAGGTTGAAGGTGGTCAACTATGGACGGACATTAAATCATGATGACCAGTGTTCTCATGTGCCTTGCGATGAATGTGTATCACGAGGCACGTAGTGACCATACTATCGGACAATATGCAGTTGCCCATGTGGTAATGAACCGTGTGATGTCCGATAGATACCCTAACAGTGTCTGTGATGTCGTTAAGCAGGGATACGAAAAGGGTAAACACAAGTGCCAGTTCTCATGGTACTGCGATGGAAAATCTGATAAACCAACAGAACCTCGTGCATGGGCATTGGCAACATTAGTTGCGTATGATGTCTTGAATGGTACTGTACCTGACATTACATCTGGTGCTACACACTATCATGCAAACTACGTCAAACCCTATTGGGCTAAACACTTTAAGGAGACAGGGAAATATGGATCACACGTATTCTACGTGGGCAAGTAAACCCAAAGTAAACTTTACAATTAACGGTACTGTGATATGTACACATAGGATGACCCGAAAAGAAGTAGANAAGGTTGTCAAAGCAATGGAACGCAGAGGCTATACACTAGAGGTAACATACGATGGAAAAACTGGATAACCACAACTTAGATTTCTTTTTGCAGGAGATTGGAATATTACCTGTTAAAAGTGAACTGGAAGAACTGGCAGACCTAACCACCTGCCTGTTAGATAACCGCAGTATCTGCATGGCTAAAGGCTACTATAGGAACCCCTACGATGAAAATAACGAAATATTGTTTTAGAGTGATCACTGCCCTATCTGTGTTGCTTAACGTAATACTAGGGGGCAGTAACAACCAAACATTCTCTGCTCGTAACTGGCAGTGGAAAAAGGACAAGAGACCTAACCTAGTGTGGTTAATCGACCTGCTCATAGGTAAAGACCATTGCTCAGAGTGTTGGGTTTACTGGAAAGTGAGAAAGGAATGGAAATAAAACGACCAAACCCTATTGCAAAAGCACTTAGGCATCCTAAGTACAAACCAAGGGTAGTACCCGACAAAAAGAAACCTGTCCCTGACAGGAAACGTAAACACAAAGGAGAACAGCCTAATGAAAAAGGGTGAAATCAACGTAGACCTGATTGAGCATATGGGTGATGACCTTACGGTTGTACGTGCTGCACGAGTGTCCTACGCTAACACTTCTGACTGGCGTGGTCAGATACACTCAGGGGAATTTCGTGTCCTCAGTGACAAGGATATACGCCTGATTAGCTTTCTAGCAAAGCATAAGCATACATCACCATTCGGGCATGGGTTTGCTACCTTCCGTGTGGATGCACCAGTCTTTGTCGCCCGACAGTTGGTTAAGCATAAGTTCCTACGGTGGAATGAGATTAGTCGTCGTTATGTCAAGTATGAACCAGAGTTCTATGAACCATACTGGCGTGAGAAACCTGAAAACTCTAAGCAGGGTTCAGGGGGGCCGATGGAAATTAGCCAAGAAGCTGAAATGATGTTTCATGCTACCTTACGTAATGCACTTACGACATATGACATGATGATCAAAGAAGGTGTTTCACCTGAACAGGCACGATCCATCTTACCACAGAACATGATGACCTCGTGGTATTGGTCTGGTAGTCTGGATGCATGGGCAGACATGTGTAAGTTACGTTGTGCTAAGGATACACAAGCAGAGACACGCATTGTAGCCTCTGTGATCTATGGTGAAATGCTGAAGCTGTACCCTGTATCTTGGGCTGCACTGATGGATCAAGACGAATGAATTGGTTATTAGTTGTAGTCTGGGCGTACCAAGGTGTCCCCTCAGTGGAAATTATAGAAGAATACGAATCTATGTATGATTGCTTCTATGGTTTTGAATTGTATGAAGAGCAGGTAAAAGAACAAATGCAATTAGTTTGCGTGGAGAATGATGATGGATAACGATAATATTATGAAAATGTGTCGATCCCTAGCAAGGAAATATAACGATCCACAAGAGTATGACGACCTAGTGTCTGAAGGTGTCGTAAAAGTACTAGAAATGGTCGCTGAAGGTAAAACAGACAGGAACCTACTGTATTCTCATGCGCAGTCAGCAATGTATGAACACTACAATCTGAATAGGGGGCCAGTGAAAATACCAAATTCTAGTCAGGCATATAGTACAAACATAGATGATGATGTTGATGGTTGGACTGCTACAGCATTACATCAAGCCTTATATGGTGATGCGGTTGAATATGAAGATTATATGTCTCAGGTTCCCTCGACAGAAGAATTGTACGAACAAAAAGAGTGGTATGCCAAAGTTCAAACTGTAGCAATCACTTGTCTTACACAAGAAGAGTGGGCGATAATTCGTATGAGATATTGGGACGACATGACACAAGATGCTGTAGGTAAGGAGATGTGCAGGAACAAAATGTGGGTGTCACGACATGAAAAAACAGCACTAGAAAAAATCCGTAACAATTTGTGATGTTACAAAAATTAAATTAAGCTGTTATAGGTAAGTGTCCCTTAAACATAAGTTTACTACTCAAGTTTAATATCTTGTTTTAGTAAATAAACATAAGTTAGGAACTTAAGTATGAGTAGAACTGCACATTTACCATGTCCTTATCATGGTTGTGGGTCGTCTGATGCCTTTAGGTGGTGGCCTGAAGATGGGAATGGGTTTTGTCATTCTTGTCGTGGAAACTACCCGAAGGATAAGAAAGAATTATTCAGTTGGGCAAAAGAGAAATACCCCCCGAATGGAAATAAGGAATGGTCAGATATGAACGTAACAAGTTTTACACCAAAGAAGGTAGAAGACAAATCTGATGGTCGTTATCAGGCAATGCGTGGCATCAGTGCTACGACGATGGAAGACTACGGTGTTAAGACCTATACTGACCGTCAAGAATACATATACCCCAGCGGTGGAATTAAGGTTCGTCGTCTAGACGAGAAAGCCTTTTACACCAAAGATGGTTTCAAGGGTGATGAACTGTTCGGCATGAACCTGTTTACATCTGGGTCGTCTAAGATGGTAACGGTAACAGAGGGCGAACTAGATGCCCTGTCAGTGTCACAAATGCTTAAGAGCAGCTACACTAACCCTGTTGTGTCTTTACCCTCTGCTACGCCCTCTAAGAAGCTCTGGGAGAACTGTAAGGAATGGTTGGATGGGTTTGAGAAGATCATCCTGTCTGTCGATACAGATGACGCAGGTAATTCTCTTGCGGATCGTATGGCTAAGTTATTCCCTAACAAGGTCTATCGTGTACCACATGACAAATACAAAGATGCTAACGAGTTTCTACAGAATGGTGCGCAAGCAGAATTTAAGAGTGCATGGTGGAACGCTAAGAAGTATACACCAGAGAATATCCTAAACACTGCAGATCAGTTTCTGTCGTTGTATCACGATACACCAGAGCATATCTATGTAGAGACAGGTATTCAGGCACTGGACGACAAGATACTTGGTTTGATGCAGGGACACTTCACAGTGTTCAAAGCACCCACAGGGATCGGTAAGACAGAACTAATGCGGTATCTAGAATATAACATGCTACAGAAGGGCATACCGATTGCTGCATGGCATCTAGAAGAAACCAAACTAAGGTCACTACTTGGTCTTGTGTCGTATCACTTGAACGATAATCTGACACGTAGGGATTTGATTGACGATAAGGAACGTAATGATGATGTTGTAGAAGCTATCAAGGACATCACTAAGGATGAAAACTTCTACCAGTTTTTCTTGGGTGATGGTGCAAGTGCTGAAGATTTGATTGACCAGATTAGGTTCTTTAGTCAGGCATGTGGTTGTAAGTTTATCTTCTTTGAGCCTATCCAAGATGTAATCTCTGGATCGTCTGAGGAAAGCAAAGAACAACAGTTGGCTGACCTGTCAGTGCGTCTGTCTAAACTTGCAGCAGAATTAAACGTAGGTATCGTAAGCATTGGTCACACTAACGAGAACGGTGACTTCAAGTATTGTAAGATGATTGGTCAACGTGCATCAGTTATCATCGACTTGTACCGTGACAAAGAAGCTGAAGACCTACAGGAACGAAACACAACGTATCTCAAGATTGAGAAAAACCGTCCATCCTCTGAGGAAGGATCAGCAGGTAAGATGCGATTTAACTATGATACGTTTACACTTAAAGAGGTAATCTAATGGAAAACTCAGATTGTTTGGAAGATATGTATAGAACCTGTACAAGATGTAAAGTCAAATACCCTAAGACATTAGAGTATTTTAACAATAAGCGTAATACAGCGGGAAATTTGTTTTTAGACACACGTTGTAAAACTTGTCATTCTGCATTAAGAGTAGAAACAAAACAGATTCAGGCTGGTATAGAATTATTACCAGAGCATATCAAAAAAGCATACACTAAATCTTGTTGGTGTTGTGGTACTGAAGATAAAACCCTTCAGATTGATCACGATCACAACACAGGAAGTTTTAGGGGTATGATATGTAAAAGCTGCAATGTTACTTTAGGTAGAAACTATAAAGACAGCTATAAAGGTGCAAAAGATGCCGATGCACCAGATATGTACTTAACGTACTTGAAAGGTTCATTATGGCGGTCAGGAAGAGGTTTAAAATAAATGCCAGTATTCGATATTGAAACAGACGGTCTACTAGACGAACTAACAAAGATTCATGTGTTGTCTTGGATGGGGGACGATGGAAATGTGCATCATACCCATGACTATGAGGCTATGCGTATCTTCTTCACAGAAGCATCTACACTGATCGGTCACAACATCATTCGCTTTGACATCCCTGCGGTGGAAAAAGTGTTAGGCATCGAAGTAAAGTCTCGTTTGATCGACACTCTACCTTTGTCGTGGTATCTAAACCATGATCGTATGAGACATGGGCTTGAGGGCTACGGAGAGGACTATGGAGTGCCTAAACCAGTTATTAAGGACTGGAACACCCTAACACCCGAAGAGTATGCTCACCGCTGTAATGAGGACGTTAAGATCAACACACGGTTACACCGTGACTTGGACTTGAAGCTGAACAAACTGTATCAAGACAGTGGAGAGAAAGACCGCTTTATTGACTATCTCATGTTCAAGATGGACTGTGCAAGAGAACAGGAGACTCTACGATGGAAATTAGATGTGGAGAAAGCAAAATCCCATCTACAGGAATGGGAAGACCTAAAGCATGAAAAGACAGAAGCCTTGGCTGATGCTATGCCAAAACGTAATCTATTTACTACCAAGACAAAACCGAAAGTCATGTACAAAAAAGACGGTACACTTTCTAGTCACGGCGAAAAATGGGTTCAGTTATGTAAGCAAGAACACCAACCGATTTCTACATTGTCTATGGTGGTCAAAACAGGAGAAGAACGAGCAAATCCTAATAGTGTGGAGCAGGTCAAAGATTGGCTTTTCTCTTTGGGGTGGAAACCTCGTACCTTCAAATACCTAAAGGATAAGGTAACTGGTGATGAACGGAAATTGGAGCAGATACGGAAAGATGGGGAACTCTGTCCCTCAGTACGTGAACTGGTTGAACAAGAACCTGCTATTAGTTTGCTTGATGGCCTCTCTGTTCTTTCACATCGTATTGGTGTCCTTAGATCAATGGTTGAAACAGAGAACGATGGATACGTGCAAGCAACTGTTGCAGGGTTCACTAACACCCTACGCTTTCGTCACGCCCGACCATTGGTCAACTTGCCATCGGTTGATAAACCCTACGGAAAAGAAATCAGAGGGTGTCTGACTGCACCTGAAGGTTACACTCTGTGTGGTGCTGATATGACATCGTTAGAGGATACGACAAAGAGACACTACATGAAACCACTTGATCCTGATTATGTAGCTGAGATGTCTAAGGATGGTTTTGACCCGCACCTTGACCTTGCTAAACACGCAGGTGTCGTCACACAAGATGACATCGACAAACACAATTCAGGTGAACGTAGCCTTAAGGCACTACGTAAGAACTACAAGGTGGTGAACTACAGTGCTACGTATGGTGTAGGAGCTTCTAAACTGGCTCGTGAGACAGGTATGAGTAAGTCTGAGGCGCAGACACTGCTAGATGCTTTTTGGTCACGTAACTGGTCAGTACAGAAGGTGGCAGAAGGTCTACGTGTTCGTGAACTCTTTGGCTCTGCTTGGGTACAGAACCCTGTATCTAAATTCTGGTACAGCTTACGGTCTGACAAGGATCGGTTCAGTACACTAAATCAGGGTACAGGTGTATTCTGTTTCGACAGTTGGGTTAAGGGGTGTCGTGGTATGGGACTAAAGACTATCGGTCAGTTCCACGACGAAATTATAACTCTAGTAGAAGAGGGGGATGAAGACAAAGAAGAAAACATTATGACTATGGCAATCGACCAAGTAAACCAAGAAATCCAACTAAATGTACCACTTGGGATAGATGCACAGTTCGGAAGAACATATGCAGACATCCATTAGAAAATAAAGTTGTACTTTAGTGTTACAAACTGCGAAAAAAGCTGTTATATATAATTACCAGACTCGACGAAAGGAAATGTCACATGGCACGATATGAAATGGAAATGGTCTTACAATATGCTAAAGTATTCCCAGAAAACGCAGACATGGGAGACCCGAATGGGAATACGATTGCAAAGCAGATTGCAGACAAAGGTGGTCAGTATGTAATGAACGCATACTTCACTAATGAAGAAGACATCGACAAGTTATTGTCAGAGGGCTTGAACCCTAGTCCAATGGGAAGTCAACGGATTGTAGATGGTGAATCTGAATTTGGCATCGGTAAATACATGAAGATGAAGCGGTCAGTTTCTGACAACATCAAGACCTTTACTGATAACAAGGGTAAGCCTGTTGAGGTAAACTATGGTGGGCCTATCACTGTCGTTGACCTTACACAAGGTGAGGATAACAAACGGTGGTGGAGCTTTGAGGATGATGGGCCGTTAGGCAATGGCACAAAAGCTAAAGTCATCTTTGATGTTTACTCTAATGGTTCAGGTGTTCGTATGAACGCTATTGGTGTTACAGATCATGTAGCCTATGAACCTGCAGAAACTAACAGTATTGGTGCATGGACTGAGGTAGCCTAATGAATGTAAACTTAGAAGCGGTAGCTGATGCAGAAGAGGATGGTTACAACGGTAACATCACAATCTATCGTGAGGACGTTGAAGACATCTATCAGTTAGCTAACCTGTTCACAGACTTTGCTGTAGCTATGGGCTTTACCTACGTTAAGGCCGTAGGGTTTGAGAAGGACGATGGTAGTATGGTTTGGGGTGACTTCTAATGGCATTTGGCAAAGTGCTGATCGACGGTGATATTATCGCTTATAGAGCAGCCTTTGCTACTCAAGACAAGTTACCTAAAGATGCAGAGGAAAAGGCAGAAGAACTTATCCAATACATCCTGCAGGAAACTCTAGTGTTCCCTTCACCTAATGATTACAAGGTGTATTTGACAGGTAAAGGGAACTTTAGACATGATGTAGCAAAGACACATATCTATAAGGGAAACCGTAAGGATGCAGCTAAACCATTACACCTACCGCAAGTGAGGCAGTATCTAGTGGACAAACATAACGCAATCGTAAGTGAAGGAGAAGAAGCTGATGACCTGATAGCAATAGAAGCAACCCGACTTGGCAGTGACACGGTTGTAGCATCTATCGACAAAGATATGTTACAGATACCGTGTAGGCATTTTAACTTTGGTCGTGGCGAATGGTCAGACGTAGACGAATGGTCAGGACTTAAGTTTTTCTATAAGCAAATCTTAACTGGTGATGCAGCAGATAATATCATAGGTCTTTATAAGGTTGGCCCTGTAAAAGCTGATAAGATACTTGATGGTGCAGAAACAGAACAGGACTTGTGGCAGAAATGTATAGATGCTTACAATGGTGATATTGACCGTGTAATAGAAAATGCCAGACTTCTTTGGCTTAGACGTAGGGAGCAAGAGCTATGGCAACCGCCCGAAGCAGTAAAGCAAAAGGACGACTAGGACAACAAGAGATCAGGGACACTATCCTTAAGACGTTCCCTGAACTTGAACCTGACGATGTTCGTTCTACTGCTATGGGCCAGTCAGGGGAAGATATACAACTGTCTCCAAAGGCACGAGAACTTCTTCCCCTGTCTATAGAGGTAAAGCGACGAAAGAGCCTAGCAACCGTATACGACTGGATTGAACAAGCAAAGCAAGACGGTCAATATGAACCTGTTGTTTTCTTCCGTGGGGATAGAAAAGATTGGGTTGTTATGGTTGGTCTGGAACACTATATGGAACTTGTAAGTAAGTGGAGAAAGTAATGGGCAAACGGTCTAACTTTGAACGTGTTGAAAGAGATTACTACCCGACACCAATAGAGGCCGTTGCACCTTTGATCGACCATCTTCCGCAGGAGACTTTCGACTTTGTTGAGCCTTGTGCAGGGGATGGTCGGTTAATCCAACATGTACACGATCTTACAGATGGACATGGGACTTGTATATATGCTTGCGACATTGAACCTAGACATCCCGACATTGTTCAGCATGATGCTCTTGATATTGACTTTGGTGGCTATGAGGTGATGGACTTCTGTATTACTAACCCACCGTGGGAACGTAACTTCTTACATCAGTTCATAGAGACATGGATCGACATATGTCCTACTTGGTTGTTGTTTGATGCTGATTGGATGCACACAAAGCAGTCAGCTAGACTTATGACATACTGTTCAAGAGTTGTTAGTGTAGGTAGAGTTAAGTGGATAGAGGGTTCAAAGCATACAGGTAAGGATAACTGTTGTTGGTATCTCTTCGATCAGAACGACAAAGGCCCGACTAAATTTTACGGAAGGCTTATGTGATGCCACTAATGGACTATATGGAACTCTTCGAGATGATAAAGCAAGAAGAAGATGTAGAAGGGCTACGACGAAAAGCTACATACTTGCTTATGTCAAAATGTCAAGAAGACGAAACAGTAAGTGAAGAAGAGTTTCTAGCCTTTGCAGAATATGCAGCTATAAACTTAGGAACAGCGGAAGGAATGATACATTGATTAGTCGTGAGGATATGGAAGCGTTTGAATACTTTAGTCAGACAGAAATGGAGATGAATGTATATCAGAACGCAGCAGCACAGACAGCTATCTATAAACATGAGCATCAGGTTATCTACCCTGCGTTAGGACTAGCAGCAGAAGCTGGTGAGGTAGCCAACAAGGTCAAGAAGATACTACGTGATGGTAAGTTTGATCGTGAGGCTATTGCTGATGAGGTAGGTGATTGCCTGTGGTACATTGCTGCATTGTGTCGTGACCTAAACGTAAGTATGTCAGACCTTGCTGCAGCTAATCTAAAGAAACTACAGGATCGTAAAGAACGTGGGGTCATTAGTGGAAATGGAGACAAAAGGTAATGACTGGTATGATTGGTGTAGAGACTGTAGAGGAACACGAAGATGGCAGTGCAACCTATCAGTTTCACCTTGATAATAATTGTGCCAAGCTACTACAAGAAGAAGGTTTGAAGCTAGTACTCTATTGTGCAGCAGCAAAGCTAGATTTACAGGTAGTGTATGACTTTATAGAGGATCACATCAAGAGAGATGAACTAACAGAATATAAATTTGGAGATGTAAGTGAGTAAGAAAAAGACAGGTATGACGTGGTTCTGGCGTTGGGTAAACTACCTAGCAACATGGCGAGAACACCGTAATACTATCAAGCAGCTTAATGCGTTAAGCGACAAAGAGCTGGCTGACATAGGAATTAGTCGTGCAGACATTGACCGTCTGGTATGGCTAGGTGAAGACAAAACAATGCGTGGACGAGGAAAAGAACAAGAATGAACAATATGCTCCCTACCCCCTATCAAAACTTTATTGCACTATCACGTTATGC
>JGI10211J34971_10004527_pt1 | contig 11009 bp, 31 predicted proteins | sample Etolagsediment_FD_34971 | JGI IMG/M metagenome (IMG submission 34971)
GAAACAACCATATAATAAACTAATACCCTGAATTTTAGCTATATATTTTTTCTTTTTATCACAGTTTTCTTTACAGCAAGCTCTTACTATACATGCTTCACATGGGTTTTTTAATTTCATTTGTGTAGCCCCCATAAGAAGAATAGTTTTATTAAGAACAATATTGAAAGTCCTATTGTACTACCCACCGTAAAACCTATCACTCCTTCTTTAAATATTCCTGCTCCCCGTAAATATCTATGTTTATCATCACAGGTTTCTTTACAGCAAGCTCTTACGAGACACTTTTTACATGGATTTCTTATAAGCATTATATTTATCCCCCAATTAAATGAGCGAAAAGAAATATGATAGAACACGCAGCTAATATTGCCAATATTTTGACTAAGAAACTTGGTCCTTCTGTTTTATGGAATATTAAATTATATTCATAAATCATTTTACGCATGAAGTCTGCTGGAAACGTTTCTGCATCTTGGGGTAATAACAGTGGCATATTATCTAACCAGTATTTTCGTCTTTTATCCTCTGGTATAGACTTCAGTTCATCTAGCACTTTTTGCATAGCAATCATCCTTTTATTTGCATCATATATATAATTATTCATTTATATTCTCCCTTTTTTATAAACCAACTTTGTGACGCTTAGTATCTACTGTATTTAAATATGTTATTAAACGATCGCATACCTGAGTACACATACACTTAATCAGACATGTTTTGCATGGGCACTCTAATGTCTCTGATAAACTAGATACAAACCCCAGTGTACACTCTTGTAAATCATTGTCATAACTTTGACATCCTTTACATTCTGTCATTTATTCATACCTCGGTCCTATATATTTTCCAGCTAGTTTCACATAATTTTCAAAAGCGTCGCATGAATTATGGCACATACCTTTTATTAAGCAAGTTAAGCATGGACATTTTTCACCAGTTGGTATCCATGGAGGTATTTCGCAATCTATACCCCTAGATATATCGAGACTAAAAGATAGACACCCCTCACACTCATTTTTCATCTATCTCCTCCTTATATTTTACTATTCGAATGTAGTCTTTTAAATCTTGACACATTGTACCGCACATACTTTTAACTAAACAGGTTAGGCATGGGCAATGTTTAGTTTCTGATAAATGTGGGGGAACACCTAAGATACAATGTTTATTTCCTTCTGGGAAAGCTGATGCGAAAAGAGTTATATCCCCCGGGTTATAGGTTCTACAACCTCTACATTCTTCATTCTCCATAATTTAACCTCTTCTCCATTCTTAACCTGTCAAAATATTGTTTCTGATTTTTTAGTTCTTGATTATAAAGAATTATAAAAAGCGAAAATTCATCACACGACATACTACACATAGTTTTAACTAAGCAATTTATACAAGGGCATTGCTCACCAGATGACAAAATAGGGTAGTCAATCGAACATGAACGATCATATAATTCTAAATGACCTTCATGTTTAATCTCACCATAATCACGGCATCCTATACACATTTTGAAAAGATTTTTATTTTTATTCATAATAACCTCGTTTGTGCTTCATGCTCAAAGTGATATCTTATATTGGACATATTGTTATATCTCTCAAATTTATCACATACTTCCTCACATACCATTTTTAGCAGACAATCCATACAAGGACATTTGACACTATTACTGATAAAGGGTATTCTTACACCACATCCCTTTATTTTTCTATGTGAAGTATTCCATGCATCCTTGGGTATATAATAAGAGAGACATCCTTTACATCCGTCTGGTATTGTCATGATTATAGTATCTCCATCTTAATGTTGATAGAGGTGGTATACTATGTTTGTCACCACAAGAGAATGGGGTAAATATAATCTTTAGTTTATCTCTTAAAGTGAATAAAGAAACAAACATATTAATCTCTTGAAGTTCAACATAATGACTGTAAGCAAATTCATGCCCCAATGCTTCTACTCTATACTTATATAAATCACTTTTGATATAGTGTTTATACGATAGATTCATTCTGGCTACACACCATGGATTGAAAGGGTGCCATTTTAAATCTATATATGTCATATACAAAAACCTTTTAATTTTCTCTATCATTTTTTAACCTCTGTTGTAGTTTAGATTCTTGTATACTAGTGAACTTAAAAGAACATTCACTACATGTATATAAGTAGTTTGGAAATGTTCCAGGTTTTAAGTCTCCCCCACATTTTGGACAAACTAGATATCTTAAACACAACATAAGATCTTCATCATTCTGCTTTTTCTTTTTTGCTATATCTAGAGCTTCCGGTGATACTTCCATTTTTTTCTCCTTCTATATAATCAGCATACGATTTGTTTAAAGATTTTGCTTCTTCTATGGCTGTTATAAGTTCCTCAACAAAAGTTTCTGCTTCATTAACTGTAAGGTCAAATGACCCCTCTGTCACAAAACCGTGTTTCCAATCTCCATGAGGTGGTTTATGATGCTTTGGATTTTCATATAGGATAACTGGAGTACCCTCTATTACTACCAAAACATCAGGACCTTCACCCCAAGTACATGTTGCTCTCATAATTAATACTTCCTTTCATATTTAATTCTCTTTCTCATATTCAGATATACGCCTATGACTCACATCATTTACTATTCCACTTTTAAGTAGTTTAATATGTAAACGAGCATTATTCATAGGAACAGGAAATATACCTGTAGAATATTCCAAATTATATTTTTCCATTATATAATCAACCGCTTCTTGGCAGATATAATGGCAGCATGAATTTACCAGACAATTTTTACATGGTTCAAGATAGTAATCAGTCACAGACAAATACCCCCGCATAACAAATAGTTCCTTTAGGGGGTTGTTGTATAAGACTACTTATATAACATGGATCGTAAAACTCATTTAAATTTAAAAGAGCACATATATATTTTGGAACAGACCCCCGCCCAATTGGAATAACTTTCTTAATCTTAAAAGAATCAAAATTATTGGTTTCGCTTTTAATAAAAGCTACTGCGTCTTTTCGTCGTTTAAAAACCATTAAACCTAAAGTTCCTTCTGGAGCATAAACGTTAGTATCTTTTATATAATAGCATCTATATGCCCCTCCTGCTGCAAAACTTTTATCTGATAGTGTTGTTACTTTGTATTTATATTTTCTAGTTGGCATTATAGTGCTCCTTTCATCGCTATATATGTTAGGACTAAAAAAGTCATATGAATTGCTTGATCCACGCCAATAATTATGAAAAATAGACGTACGTTTCCAGTTAACCATGTATGGTGTGTACCACGAGATGAAAACCAATCAACTAAGAAATGTAGAATTCCTGTAACTATAGCATATTTTATACCAATCCAAGTAAACGGAATAGCATATACTAAAGCATGAAATCCTAACCACACATTACTAGAACTTTTTAATTCTGCCATCTTTCTAGTTTGAAGTATAAAATCTGCAATACAATGGAACCAAACTAGTTGTAAGATTACATATAATTCCATAGAAATCTCCTTTTTTACAGTCTTGCTTTTTCAACTGCGGCCATAAGTTGATATGTTAACTCTTGTGCCTCCGATATTGATAACTCGCATGATCCTTCATTAACATAGTCATATGAGTCAGACTCTTCAGAAGTCGAATCCATAGATCGTGGTTCCTCATGAAGCTTAAGTTTTTTACCTTCTAATTCTACTGAAATTCCAGAGTTTTCATTATATTTTGCTTTCATGACCTGATCTCCTTTTTTAATTTTTTATTTTTTCCAACAGCCCCTTTACTTTTTCTATATGGTTAGGATCTATAACTTGACCAGTAGTATTTAATTTAATAAAGTAACGATATTTTTGCTCATCTGTCAACGGTCCACACTCAGCATAGGAAATAGAATAATCTTCAAAGTGACCTTGATCACGTGGATGTAATTCCTGAAAGGTTCTACCTCTATATTTAAAGCGACCTTCAAAAAACCTACATAAAGCTATAGTTCTTTGCTTTCCATCAAGCATTTCATAATAGTGAGTGCGTTCTTCAGAAAACTTCCTTTTAATCACTGTAAACTTACCAATATCAACGTTTTTAAATATAGAATCAATAAGCTCGACTTCTTGTTCATGTGTCCAAACAACGCCTCGTTGATAGTCAGTATCTAAATCTACACCAGAGTAATATAATAAATGAAGTAATGAAGAGATAAATCTCTGGCTAAAATAAAAAGTTATATCTCTGTCTTCTTCAAATCTGGGAATTGATTTAAACGTTTCTGGATCAACATAAGGTCTGAGTTGAAGCCAATTATGGTATCTTACTTCTTCTGTTTCTCCAATATATTTCCCGTACTTTATAACAGCTGTCTTTTGAAAAACTTTATAATATCTCCCTCCATCACATACTTCTAGAATTTTTGCATAATTCCATGCACCATATTTAACTCGATCTCCTTTTTTAAATACATAGGAAGGAGATGGTACATGACATTTTTTACATTCTTCTAACGAAGTTTCTATTTGTTGTGCCTCACTTTCCAGTATTGATACCTTTGTACGCCTACCCATTTATGTTTCTCCTTTCACTATAGAATTATCACTTATCCAACCTATATGTTTTCCCCACTTTACTTCATACCAAACTTCATCATCTATGTTATAAGTACCAATAACTTCTACAAGCGTGTTGTTTGGTATTTTAATGATAGTGATATTAGAACACGGGTATGACCTCATATGAGTCCATTTCTTTAAATTAGTAATAACGAGAACTTTTTTCGTTAGGTGATAATATAACCTAGTTTTCTCTAGATATTTTGAATTTCTTGGATCATAACTTAATAACGTCTTATATATTTGATAATTTTCTTCATAATTTTCTCTTGGAATAATTTTAACCATGGATTTCAATTCTTCAATTTCTTCCTTATTATAGTTAACTTTTTCCATATAATTTATGTATTTTTGTCTAATTTCTTTATGATCTAGCTTAGGAAAGTCTAAATTTGCAGTAGTGATATAAAGAAATGTAAAGATAGAGACAAGGATACTTATAACTACTAGTATAGGAACAGTAAACCATAAGTTAGATTTTTTAAACATAACTTCTCCTTATAATTGTAATAAATGAACTGTAACTGCTTTTCCTGCGTCTGACAGAGCGAACATCTCTGCTATAGCTAATACTGTCATAAGAAATAAGATGATGACTGCCCACCAAATTATCATCGCAAGATAAAACGCAGGGATAACCTTAAAAAAGAATTTAAATAATTCACTAAACTTTAATGATAGTATATTATATGTGTTCATAACTATACTCCTTCTTTAATTTTGTCCGTTGACCCCATAGCGTAAAGGCATTCATCTTTATACGTCTCCCATTCAATATCTTCAAAAGCTAGACTAAATTGTTTTAATGATACACCTGTACCTATGGTAACATTATATTTTTTTTTGGCATATGCTTTAAAATCATCACATACTTCTCTACAGCAAGCTTTTACTACACACGTTTCGCATTTCGTAAAAGGCATTATTAACCTCCTCTATAACTACACACTCACTACCATATGCTTTAGGCATAGATTTAAGCATTGCGATTCCCGCAAATAAAAATAATAGAAAAGCTATAACTACTGCTAAAGCTCTTTTAATTGGGTCGTTATCCATAACATACTCCTTTGTTAAAAAAATGACGATAAGGCACTAAGTTAAGTGCCCTATCGTCTATTGGTTTAAAAGTGTTTAGTAATACCTAAATTCCATCCAATGAAATTTTTCCCTTTATCAGTTCTGAATGGATCTGATGTGTGTGTGAACCTGGCCTCTGTTCTAAGTGACCATGTTTTATATACTTTCCAATCTTTTCCTAGCATGGGACCCCAACTGCCAAGCCAATGGGATTGCCCCAAATTAGATTCCAAATACCGATCTGCCCAGTCCCTATTCTCAAACCTTGGGAGCTCGTCAACATATGATACCCCGGCAAACCATCCAAGGTAAAACATATCATCAAAGAAATGCCTAATCAATGCTAAATTGAAACCTACTTGATTAAAGCCGGCATCTTGACCATGATCCGGTACTTCATTAGCCTTATGAGCAGAATACAGAAGCTCACCTTGTAAACCCCATTTTTCTGAAAAGATGAGGCGTCGGCTTTCAGCTCGGATGACTACTCTATTTACAAAATTTGTTGAATGTTTTGAACACCAAGCATCTGGAAGGATATAATCATCACGACCATAACTCCAATCAACACCAACATTGTTAATGAATCCCCACAAAGGTTTAGATTTCTCCTCAGCGTAAACAGTTGTACTGAGTAACATTGTCAACACTACTAACATGTAACATAATCTTTTCATAGTAATTCTCCTTTAATATTATTTGTCTTTATATTGATATTAGTTCTGCAATTATCATTTCTTTATCACAATTCTTGCATGTGAGTGGAACACATGAGGGAGAGAGATCATCATGTAACTCTTTTTCTCTCTTTATAATTGCCTCAATTTCCACATCCGAAAATGAATAACCGCAGCGCGGACAAGACAACAACAGTGGTCGACCAATCTGATTTAACAAATCACTAAAGTGTAAAATTGGCTTCATAGATTCCTACCTCCTTTCTTATTTATACTACCGGCATTCCTGTTTCTTTCATGGCATTATGCAAACGATAAGTAGCAATCATACCTTTGTAGAATACAATAGCGAAAACGATAGATATGATTATTATTATTACGTTAGCATTCCCTGCAACTATTTGTCCCACTTTACCAAAGAGGAATAGAATGAAATAAATGGTTGCAGCTGCTCTACTATTTTTGTATTTGACTAGTAGAGCTAATACCAAAGTTATACCACAATCAACAAACATTGCTATTCCAATTTCAGTCCTACTATTAAGGAATGCGACTCCAGCAATCAAAAGGATACCTGTAAGTATAAACATCAGAATGTAACTAGTCCTAATAGTCTTGGTAATTGATTCTATATCATACATTTTTATTTCCTCCGAACAAGTTAAAGATTTAAAGCATTATTGTTTCTTGAAGTCAGTATTTGTTTCTTCAGAAGGTTTTTCTATTTTCCCTATTGACTCCGCAATAAGTCCTTCTTTCCATATGTAGATAGTACGACCTGGAATTTCAATTTTGATATCGAACTGGGTTTTTAGTTTAATTTGTTGAGCCTCTGCTTTCCAATGCTTAATATGTTTTCCATTTTGATATAAGTCTACATTATAATAAGTTGGTTCTGCTTGAACTTGTGAAGCCAAAAGCAAAACGGTGGTAACGATCAAAACTATTATCTTCATTCATTTCCCTCCTTTAGGCATAGTTATTAACAAAGTGACCATGTCTGCATATAAAGTCCTCATAAACTTCTTTTAATAAGCCTCTTGCTATTGGTTTAACATGACATTCCACAACAAAGCTGATTAATGCTTCTCTATTAATCCGAGTCACATTACCATCCTTTATTATAATCACGTCATCTGCATCAACATCATAAGTAAAATTGTAACCTCTGTTTTTATATTCCATTTTAGACTCCTTTTAATTTAGATTTTCCTTTTGCCCTTTTTACATTTATCACTGTACTAAAAATTATATACTTATAGTCTACAGTAAAAGGGTAGTTGTATTTAAACTTAATAATATTCTCCTTTGGTTTCATATTTATAACGTCTAAAATTTTTAATATTATCTTATTCTCGTTTAAAACTATAGCAGTTAGTGAAATATTTTTAACAATTATGCCAGGTTTTATTATAATCTCTCCAACTAAGCATACGTTTTCGTTGTCAAGTAAAACATTTTTAAAACTACAGTCAATACCTGCATCAGTAGTAAGTTTCTCTTCAATTTCTACACTATAGTTTCCTAGCATGAAATCGAAGTTTTCTGGCCATCTTTCCCCAACAGTTGTAGCGAAGGCAGTAGAACATAGAACAATAGTAAAAATGGTTATCATTAATATTATTTTCTTTTTCATAATTATAGATCCTTAGGTTTACCAATGCCAGGAAAATTGTAATTTCCATGTTTTACTTGTTGCGCCTCAACTTCTTTAGCATGTTTATAGTTTGGGTGATTTTTCTCCTTTTCTATGCAGATGTCACAAATCATTTGAGTATTAAAAATGCTCATAGTAGTACAACTAGTTTCCTTTAAACACCTCTCGCATGTTTGTGGATATATAAATTTCATTGTGTTACCTCCATTAACATTCTTTTAATAATATTGTTTTCATCATATCTGCTTCATTGACAAACCAGTAAATACCACTCCCTAAACATTTTGAACATATTTCATTACCAAGTTTAAGAACTGGAGTACTTAAGAAAAATACTTTATCATGTTTTTTAAAATAACACACATTTATATTGCCTTTTCTGTTTCGTTTATAATTTGGAAATGATCTGGTGTATGTAGACTCTTTTCCATTTTTTGGCATAACTTTATCAACCCAATCAACAACTCCAGAACCTTCACAAAATGGGCAAGACAGGGTGTTTTTTATATATTTGTATGATTTTATTCCTGTACCATTGTTATGGTTAATTTGATGAAATTGATCTAGAGTTATATCAAATATGTCATAAACTCTCAATAAATTATCAACTAAAGTAATACCTAATGCGTGTTCTTGAAGATATCTCCAATTGGTTATATTTATTTTATCCAAAAGTTTCTCAGTAACTTCTGGAGGTCGAGGAATTTTACCTGTTGCTTTAAAAATTATTTTGCCCATTTAGGTCTCCTAACACCTATAAATAGTTCATAATAATTAATGCCTTCCTGAGTTAAGGCGAGGCATTCATCAACGTCTGAAATTAGTCCCTCTTTTTTAAGTTGTGTAACACAACTTTTCAAGTCTTTGATATTTATATGTATAGCTTCTAATATCTCCGTCTTGTATGTAAAGTTCTCTGGAGCGGTATTACCTCTCTTTTTTGCCGTCTCATATAAATACTTTAGAATTTTGTGTGGATTGTTCATTTTTCTATCACGCATCTTTTTAAAAATTGTATAAAACACATAGATTATTAAAACGATTATTGCTGCAATTGTTAATACTAAAAGAGCTATTGCTGGCATTACGGACTCCTCTCATTTAAAGTTTAATTTTCTGTTAGGGTTTGTTTTTAATAGTACTTGGTGAGTTGGTTATCTAAATTAGAATTGTGTTTTATTACTGGAAAATAACCCACAGTAGATGCACCAGAAACAGCATCGCAATAAGGGCATGACGACTTTGCTTTTTCTGCTATTGTTCCCTTTTTTAAATCTTTCTCAAAGAGTGTACCACAATTAGTACATCTGTAGGTTATTCTATAATATCCTTCCTGTAAATCAGTTTTAATAGTTATCTGTTTATTTACCATTGTTTCCCCTTTCGTAAAAAATAACAATTTTCTTAATTTTTCGCTTCAGTTATTAATATATATAGAACTATTATATAAAACCATCTGCTATATAGTGGTTCTTTCAATCGTAAATTGTGCTGCTGCTGCAACACGTTCATCTGCAATAGATGGATTTGCTAGATAAGCATCTAATGTTGCTTGATCTACCCATACTGTAGTAAAGGTTTCAACATAATTACCTCCAACTTCTTCAGCTACTGCTGTAACTCCTGTTTCTAAATCTCCAGCGATTAATGCTTGATCTAGTAAGGTTTCTGTATCTGCACCATAAATGGTACGGATATCAGCTGAAAATTCAACAATTGAAGGATAGTTAGCTACTGGTGTACTTATTTTAGTTTCTAAAGTTACGCTCATTTTGGTCTCCTTTATCTCAATAAATCACAGTGATGTGAAAATTGAAAAAACAAATCTTTGATTTTGTATTTTATTTCATATTCTATTTTTCTATCTGCAAAATTAAAGAATCTTATAACTTTTTGGTTAAAAAATACTACATATTTTTGGTCATCAGAACATTCAAGAGCTGAATATCTACAATTATCATTACCAGGTCTGTCATATTCGTTATTTAAAAAATCTTGCACATCTGTATCTGGAAGAATCTTTTCATCTACATCATAATAGAAAAGTAATTCCATGGATTCAGAGTTTATAAATATAAGTCTGTTTGGAAATCCAAAAGTAACTAAAACCTCTGGACTCAAGCATTTATGTGAGGTATATCTAAACCCTGATGGTGTTGAGAATTCTTTTCCTTTCCTTATTTTGTCTCCCTCTATGTAAATTTTTCCAATTCTAGCTGGTCCTAAAAATGTTATTGCTAGATTTTCAATTTTTACGTTATTAGATGAATAATATACTATATTATCTAAAACTTCAAAATGAGATGGATTTATAAGGGGTATGGTATCTATTTTTTTGTTCTTTATATTATATGTTAATACTTTTCCTTCTTCTTCCCAAAACCCACTAGAAAATATAAAGTCTCCACACCTTGCTATTTGATGAGGTATATTCTTAAATATACCATTATCATTAAATAAATGTTCACTCTTTTGTAAATCAATCGAAAATTTGAAATATTCTGTAGAACTTCCGTCTTCTTTAATAAAACAAATATAGAATACTTGTTTGTCTTCTATATCTTTTGTCCCTGTTTCACTAACTCTACCTAAACCTCTATATCCAAAATCTTCAGCAGTGTAAATAGCCATTTCATTTTTTTCTAAATCTATAATTCTAAAGGTGTTATTAACACCACTCATAACAGAATAAACCATATTTAAGAATTTGTTCTTATTAATTCCCATGATTGAATGTGGAGGATCCATTAAGATTCCTGCTCCATATTCTTTCTCTACTTTTCTTTTATTCTCTTCACTAAGGGTCTCTACATATTTTATCTCTTCATTTTGAAAGTCTAAAATAACAAAACTACATAAGTATAAAGCTTCCTTATTTAATAGATAAAATACAAGCGGGTCTTTAAAACTTAATTTGAGTTTATTATCTATAACTATTTTTTTCAGTTTCGACTTTTATATCTAAACTTATCATTTACCTTCACCAAGCTGTTCTACAGTCCCTTCAT
>JGI10211J34971_10004529_pt1 | contig 11008 bp, 15 predicted proteins | sample Etolagsediment_FD_34971 | JGI IMG/M metagenome (IMG submission 34971)
AAAGAGATGGGACTAGAAGAAGAACACTCGTATGTTGAAGATGTTCATATGGCTAAAATGAAAGAGTTAGCAGAAGAAGAGGTAGAGGACTCTGACGACGACGATGATGATGACATGATGCCTCCTTCAGTAAGGATGATGAATGCCTCTTAAGCGTGGTAAATCACAAAAAACTGTTTCAAAGAATATTAAAGAGCTAATGAAAAAACCCTCAAAAGCTCGGTCTAAAGGCATTTCAACTTTAGCAAAACGTATGGGTATTACAAGGGAAGAGGCTCAACGTCGTCAAGCAGTGGCAATAGCACTGAGAGCGGCGGGAAAGCCTAATCCTAAAAAGAAAAAATAAATTTTGACATACTACTAGATATTTATAATAATACATTATAAATACTTTTCTTAAGGAGAAAAACTATGGCCGTAACTGATAAAAGAGGCTTTGATAGCTTCGCTACTTCAATTACTGATATCGACTCTGCAGTGTTAACCGAAGGTAATAACACTGTTCTTATGTATCCTGGTACTTACACTGCTCCAACCGATTTAGCAGCAACTGATTATGCTTTTATTGGTATTGGAGATCGTGATGAAATTATTATCAATGGTGATATGACTATTGCTAATACATCTTCTGGTACTATTACCTTTAAAAACATCTCATTTGTCGGTTCAAACGCTGATGTCGCATCTAATACCTTTAACGTAACAAAATCAGGTATTGGATCTGCTACTCTTGTTTTTGAAAACTGTAAGTTTACAAATGCTGAATCAGCTGTTAATCACTTCGGTACTCTTGCACAAATGACGACTACTAAAGCCGTAACAATGGAGCATTGCGATGCATCTGCTCTTAACTCTGGTATTGTTGCAAATGCTAACGTCGCATGTCACTATACCCGCTTTGGTGCTGGTGAGTGGATGCGTGTTGTAGGAACTGGCAGCCCAGACATTACTGGTACTGTTACTGCATCAGTTGGTGGTGCTAATGTTGGCAACATGACTGAGACTGTTCAAGCTCTGATCAGCTAATTAACTTAAAAGGAGAAACATCATGGCAATGATTTCAAAAAATGCTAAACAACCAATGGAAGGCGCCTCTTCTGCAACAGCTCCTTGGGGAGCTGCTGAAGGTGCTAAGAAAACTGGTAACGGTTCTGGTGGAGACGCTTGGGCCGCGGATATGCGTGCACCAAAACATATGGGTAACTTCCGTACTGGAGATACAACAGGTGGTCCTCGCGGGGCTATTTCAAAAGAAGTATCAGTAGCTAGTGAAGATGTTACTCGTGGTATGGGTGGCAAAGTCATCAAAGATATGAGATAATCTAATGGCTAGATCATCTTTTGGTAGTGGTATTGGAGAAGGTAAGGTCTCACCTATCGGTGACAATCGTTACGGTGTGCGTGAAGAGTATGACCCAGAAGTTATGAAAAAAACTAAGGAATACTATCGCAGAGGTGATGAGCTTACTATAAAAGAGGTTAAGAATCCTTATTCCCAAACCATCAAAACCCTAAAAAAATGAGTATCGTTCCCGAAGTATTTAAAAGATCATGCCTAAAGTTAAGAAGGCAAAAAAATCTAAGGATCGTATTAAAAAACAAAGAAAGATCCTTTTAAAATCTTTTTATAAATCGTAGATCATTTGCTGATCTTTGGACAATACTCTTTATCCATGTTTTATCGTAAGGCGCACAAATATAAAGTTGCGCCTTACTTGTTTCTAAAATTTTTTGAGTTATTTTTTCGTGATCTACATCAACTGATATAAAAACTAAATCATCTATTCCCAACCAAGAATAATCATATTCAATAGCATCTATAGTAATAATTTTAATTTTTTCTTTAGAGGGACTAACTTCAATAAGTTTTCTACTTATTTTAGCTCTATTATCATCTATTTCAAGACCTATTTGTTTTATATTAGGGTACTGTTTATGAACGTCAAACATAGAGTATGGATACATACCGCTACCTACCATTACTAAGTTTTTGCAGTTATTAAACTTGTATCTTTGTTTTTTATCTCTTAAAGTTCTTATGATCCAGGCATTTTTTTCCGCTTTTTCATAAGCTAAGTGTAGTCCTCCTAACTCCTTGTAAGTTTTAAGAAGAGTTATCTCATTTTGAACTACTATTTTCTTCCAAGTTATTTCTGCGTCTTTTAAATTGTCCATTGTGAATTTGTCTGATGACATCTGCTGACCTATTTGTTCCGTCTATATTAAAGTTAAACTTATTGGGTTTTTCTTTTAGTACAGTCTCCAGAACACTTTTTAAAGATTTTATATCATTGGAGTTAACAACCTTATAGAAGTTATAAGGTTCAAATGTGTATGCCCTTACAAATTGTTCCATTTTTCTTCCGTCTTGACGAGGAATTATAATAGAGGGTATAGAACTTTTCAGAATTTCCACAGTTGCATTATATCCTCCATAACTAATATATGCTGCACAATCTATTAGTTTTTCTCTTAAATTAGGTATGTAATCAACCATATACACATTATTTTTTCTTTTATTTTTAGTTTTTAAGAACTTATTAGCTACCGTCATTATAAAATTATAATCTGGAAAGTCATTAGCAACTTCTAGTAGATTTTTAAAAAGTAACATACCTTCATTTTTGTTTAAACCTGTACTAACATAAATATTATTATTTTTTTGGTTGTGAGGAGGTAATGTATCATCACAAACGTACCCAGTATAAATTATTTTAGGTGATATTTCTTTTATAACTTGAACCGAGTTAGCTTGTCTTCGTCTATCAGTAAATAAAGGTAATATATTTTTATCACCATGTACTAGAAGAGCCTCTGCGTAATATTTAACATACATATTTTGCGTATATAAAACCCAGTCTTGTAGGGATTGCTCGTGAGGCTCATCATATGGAAAATCTCTAATAGAGAAAATAATTTTTATGTCACGCTTTTTGCACTCTTCTAAGTATCTTGTATACTCGTGCGCAAATTGATGTCTACAAAAAGGAAAGCCTTCACATACTAATGTTTTAACCTTGTAGGTATCTATCGTTTTTATAAAAGATTTAAGCCTTAGATTTATAAGAGCCTCGTCCTGAATAAACTTAAACATATTGCTCACTGATTTAGGGTCATACTTTTCAAGAAAAGCAATGTGAGGAACTGTATAGGATAAGGGAGGCTTAAAAAGCTGATCCATAATAACAACTTTTTCTTTTTCTGCTACCCGCTCTGCAATAAATTTAATACGTTGAGAGTGACCTAATCCATGATAATATTGAGTTAGAAATCCAACAGTCATTTAAGTGGGGGACGCTAAATAAGTCTTTCCAAGAGGAAATATTTGTGTTATTGCGTCTGCACACGCACGAGCAATTTCTACGTGCTCTTTTTGGGTTCCGTTTTTTTCTCTAAGCTCAATATAGTGAATCCAAGACCTTAAGGTGCCATTTACATAAAGACGTGATTGTGTGAGTCCTTCTGGAAGAACAACTCTTGCTTGTTCTTTAGCAATACCCATTTCAATAGCCCAATTATATGCTTTAATAGCTTGTAACCATACTAAGTCTTGCTGAGATTTCCAATACTCATTAAGCTTAACATCATCAGTTTCTATTGAGTTTTGTCTATTTTTGAAGTCTTGAAGCCTTGCTTCTCTACGGACTGCTTTTAAACTTTCAGTAGGATTTGCATATCTTTGACTAAATTCTTGAAAAGAGAAAGATCTATGCCGTAATATTTGTCTGGCTATATCTCTTGTTGTAGTAATTTCTAGACATATTGATACCATTTCAAAAGGAGACCAGTGTTTTTCTCTTATAAGGTATTTCAAAAGTTTATCTGATGTTTCCATATTATTTTGGTTTTCTGGGTTAGAAACTCTAGCACAGTAAGCTACAAGTTCTTGTATATCTGACCCAACCTTCAAATTTTCTGTGGTTTGTGAATAACTAATAAGTCTAACTTCCATTATGATTCCTTTTGAATTTTTCAATATCTTCCCTAGAGAAGAATTCCGCGTGTCTTTGTTTCGGAATATCATATATCTCAGGGTGATAATTTTTTTTAATTTCTTGTATAAATTTTTTCGAAGTTTTAAAATTCCAAGAAGTTTGTTCTATCTGGTTAACATATTCTATTTGTATTTGTGGCAGTTGTCGAATAGATAAAATTGCTATTTTTTTACCTGGTGGTATAACTTGTGCTTCTTTAAAATTATTTTTAATCAAAACCCAAATTTCATTTCTAAATGTAAAACTAAAAAGCATAGGAGAGTCGAAAACAGACAAGCCTTGTTGATAAATTAAGTCGTGATTTGAAGAAACTTCTATTATAAAATTAGGATTGTCTAGTTGAGGATATACTCCTGTTGGTATAGCAACACACTCTCCTACTTCTATAACAAGATCCTTTACCAGACAAGCTCTAAGGTCAAAATAGGAATCAAATGGCGTATCTTGTTGAAACGACCAATCAATTCCTATCTCTTTTTCTAAAGCAAGTGCTAAACTGCTTTTTTCTACTTTAAGCTTACATATTACTGAGTTGTTCAAGAGGTTCTTCTCCAAGTTTCCCAGCACAAATTGCCTCTACACAATGCTTTTTGAGGTTAATTAGTTTCTCATTTCTAATAAGAATATTCTTTCCGGCGTTTAAGTTTTGGATATATTTTGACCTACCTTTTATAGGTAGTGCCTCAAGTAGATTATCTAAAGTTTTATACTCTCTAGCAAGAGCTTGTGCTCTTTTAGGACCAATACCTTCAATACCTAAAATATTATCAGACTTATCTCCTTCAATTATTCTTGATAGCATATACTCTGATGGATTTACATCAAAATCGTCTTTAAGAGTTTGTAAAGTAATTTCTCTTCTACCAAAAATATTAAAGATTGAGATATTTTCATCTACTAATTGATAAAGGTCTCGGTCAGAAGATATTATCCACGTATGCTCATACTTGTGAGAAATATTTTGTGTAATCCAAGCAAGAATATCGTCAGCCTCCACACCTCGGAATTTTAACACCTCTTCATCAAGTTGTTCTGGTAAGTCATTGAGAACAGCAAAGAAATCTTCATACTTTTTTATTTCTTCTTCGTCTTGAGGTTTTTTACGTGTGCCTTTATATTCCTCGTGCATATCCATTCGATAGTAACTTTTACCAAAGTCAAAGCATACTATTGTTCTGGCAGCTTCATAAGATTTAGAAAGTGATTGAATTGTCCGAATGAAGTCCGCACTAAACGACCCATAGTTAGGACGTTGGAGCCATCGGTAAGATAGATTGTTTGCGTCAATAATGACTAGATTATTGTATGAGGAATAGTCAGGCTCTTGCAAATCTGCAAGATCGTTCCAAGATTTTGTCATTGATATATCTCCTGTTTATTTAATTAAATATATCAATTTTTTAAGTAGATAGCAATGTACTTTGCGTTTTCATTGCAGCTAACCAGTCATCTAACTTAGTTACCTTGAAGTGACAACCAAAAGATTTTACCTCAATGAAAAAGTCAACTTCTAAGTCATCATCAAAAGCTACAAAGTCTTTTGACCTATTCCACCTAAAGATGAGCAGAGGTTTTTTTCTCATAACTTCTGCTTCTCTTACCGCCTGTCTCCAGAATTGCAGCATGTCAGTAGTTTTAGATGTCAAAAGATTATTCCACTCAATGTCTTTATAGTGCTTACACTCTATTGCATACGGCCACCACGCAGTATCGTGAGGTGTCCAGATATCTCCTTTTAGATAATCAATAGAACCTGACAGAGGAACTCTTCTAAATTCTTTTCCAAACTCTGATGTCAGTCTAGTAGCTATCTTTTGTTCGTAGGCTGAACCTTTTGCTTTGCTTTTATTTGACATCAATACCCTAATTTATATTTTTGAACGATGTAGTCTTTAAGAAAATCACTTCTTACGATATCAGGTATCGTAAATTCAACTGTGAAGAAACCAGGAATATTCTTTAGAATTTTCATAAATTTCTGTATTCCGTTTCTATCATTTTCTCTAGTTAAGTCGGTTTGCGTATAATCACCACAGAAAATAATTTTACTGTTTTTTCCGACTCTGGTAATTATACTATCAAGTTCATGGAAGTTCAAGTTCTGACATTCATCCACGATGATGATTGCATTATTAATTGTTATTCCTCTGATGAATGATGTACTCATAAATTTAATGTTATTTTGTTGTTTGAGCGAGTCATAAGCGTCTTTCATACCAAAAAGCTCCCTACAGATTGATCTGTACGGAGCTTCGTAAATAGATACTTTTTCTTGTTCATCTCCAGGTAAAAATCCAATATCTCTGGTAGATACTACAGACCTTACAATGAACACATCGTCATACACTGTTGAAGGGTCTAATACTTCTTCAAGTGCTAAGTACAGACTTATAAAAGTTTTACCTGTACCCGCTATGCCGTGTAGTAAGAGATGTCTATTATCTCTATATGCGTTGAATGTTTTTTCTTGATTTTCTGTTATGGGTGAGAATGTGAGAAGATCGTCAATTCTGACTTTTTTAAGATGTTTTAAATTACCGTTTGGCATATATTTCCTTTTATTTAATAAATACTTAAGTATTTAAGTACTTTACTAAATTATTATAACCCCCGATTGATTTGCCATCAATAATTATTTGTGGAACTGATCGAGCATCGGGGACCATTTCTAAAAGTTGTTCTTTAGTCCAATCCTCTCCAATAATTCTTTCCTCGTAATCTAGGCCTTTATCAGTTAAAGTGTGTTTGGCTCTAACACAAAAAGGACAGTTATGTTTACTCCATACTATTATTTTCATTAAAGATCCCCTTCTTGACGATTTTCTGAGAAGTGAACATCAAACTCACCGCCAGGGTATCTAGCTTTAAGCTTATTTACATTTTCTTCAATCACCTCATTAGGGTCTAAATCGAGTGATCTACAAGCAGAGATCCAATACCACATAATATCCCCCAGCTCTCTCTTCATATGGTAAATCGTGTCATCATCCATAGGTTTTCCTTGAAAAGCACACTTTTTCACGATCTCACTAAATTCACCGCCCTCACTAGCTAAACCAACAGCTCCGGTTATAAGGAGTGAAATATTTACCTTAGAGTCTAAGCTAGAAAGTCTTTGTACTAAGTCAGCAAGATCATTGCTCTCAGCTGAAGTTACAGCTTCAACAAACTCTTTATATTTATTTAAATCAATCATAAATTAAATCCCTTAAAAGAATCTTTAGACACATCTTGTTTAGTGCCTCCAATAACATAACTGGAAATTTCAGTTTCTTGAGGAGCAACTTGCACTTCTGCCCCACTAATCCATTTTTGTGTCCAAGGAAGAGGATTAGCTCTTGGGACTGAGTAAGGGCTTTTTATTCCTATCGCAGTAATACGCTTATTAGCAATCCATTCAATATAGTCTTCTAAAAGTTTAGTATTTAAACCTATCATTGATCCGTCTTTGAATAAGTAATGTGCCCAAGCCTTTTCTTGATCAACAGCTTCTACAAACATTTGAATAACTTCTTCTTCACACTCTTTTGCAATCTTAACAAAGTCTGAATCATCTTGTGGTAGAAGTTTTAGAATTTGTTGAGTAGAACCAAGGTGCACATTTTCATCACGAGCGATAAGCTTAATAATCTTAGCATTACCTTCCATCTTTTTCAATTCTGCGAATGCCCAAGAGCAAGCAAAAGATACATAGAAGCGAACACCTTCAAGAATATTAACACTAGCAATACATAAATAGAGTAATTTTTTAAGTTCGTAAAGATTTACGTTTATTTGTTTACCGTTAATGTTGTGAGTACCTTCACCAAGCAATTGATACCACTTAGTCATTTCAATTAATTCGTCATAGTGTTTTGAGATTGAATCAGCACAATCTACAATTTCACTGATATCCATCATTTCGTCAAATACTTTTGAAGGGTTAGGATAGATATTACGAATGATATGTGTATATGATCGTGAGTGGATAGTTTCAGAGAAAGTCCAAGTAATAATCCAGTTTTCTAATTCTGGTAATCCTACAATAGAACCAAAAGATTCTACTGGAGCACGACCTTGTACAGAGTCTAATACGATTTGACGTTTAAGGTTTGATGTAAAGATATGCTGTTCATGAGGAGTAAGATTCTTGAAATCAGCAGCATCACGTAAAATATCTACCTCTTCTGGTCTCCAAAAGAATCCTAGCTGTTTATCAGTAAGTTTATCGAATGCTCGATATTTTAGGGTGTCAAATCTTTGCATACCTAAAGCAGTATCAAAGAACATTCTAGATTTTGTATGGTCATAAGAATTAGTATTTAAAACTGTCATGAATTATTCCTTAAAGCACGCAACTGTCGCAGTCAGCGTCGTCTATAGTAGTTTCTTGAGGCAGATCTTCTAGTTTATTTAAGTCAATTTCACCTTGTCCATCAAAGGTATTAAAATAGTAAAGTTGTTTACCGCCATATTTATAAAACATCAGTAAGTGTTGAATCATAAGACTCATAGGAATCTTTTCATCCTCAAAAAATTGAGGATTATAACTCGTGTTAACACTGATGCCTTGATCAATATACTTCTGTAATATAGCACAAATTTGTAAATACCCTTCTGGAGACTGTTGATCCCAGAGTAAGTCATACTTAGATTTTAACTTATGGATTCCTGGAACTACTTGTTTTAGAACTCCGTCTTTAGATTGTTTAATAGATACAAAACTGCGTGGTGGTTCAATTCCGTTGGTAGCGTTTGCAATTTGAGCGGAAGTTTCAGAGGGCATTAAAGCCATCAGTGTTGAATTCCTAATTCCGTGAAGCTGCAACTGTTCACGTAGACCTAGCCAGTCCATACGTTCTTGGTGAGGAACTAATTCATCAACATCTTTTTTGTACGTTTGATTAGGAGTAATTCCTTTTCCATATTTAGTCTCGTGATTAAAAGCTATTTTACCTTGTTCTTGTGCTAAATCCGCTGAAGCCTTGATTAAGTAATAGCTCCAAGCTTCTGCATATTCATCAATTAAGGCTAAATCTGGTTTTTGATAAGAAGTATTGTTTTTAGCAAGCCAGTAGGCTAAGTTGATAATACCTATCCCAATCGGTCTTCTATTTTTAGTAGCAACTTCAGCTGCTTTTACTGGGTAATCTTGATAGTCTAACAAGGCGTCTAAGCCTCTAACAGCTAACTCACAAGGTTTTTTAAAGTCTTCTGGATTATTAATCTTACCCCAGTTAATAGCGCTAAGAGTGCACAAGGCAATCTCACCATTAACATCATTAAAGTCCTTCAATGGTTTTGTTGGAAGATTGATTTCACAGCATAAATTAGACTGGCGAATAGGAGCAGCAGACTCATCAAAAGAACTGTGAGTATTAGCGTGATCAACGTTCATAAGGTATATTCTACCAGTATTTTTGCGCTCCTCTATAAATTGAGAAAATAGATCAATTGCAGAGATTGTCTTTTTACGAATTTTCGGATTTACTTCAGCTTTTTCATAAAGATACTTGAACTGATTTTGATCGTTAAAAAAAGCTTCATAGAGTCCCGGCACATCACTAGGCGAAAATAGAGTAATATTTTCTCCAGATAATAAACGCTCGTACATCAGTTTATTGAATTGTACTCCATAATCCATATGTCTTACACGGTTGTCTTCTGTGCCTTTATTATTCTTAAGAACTAACAAGTCTTCAACTTCAAGATGCCAAATTGGATAGTACAGAGTAGCGGCTCCGTTTCGCACTCCTCCTTGGCTACAAGATCGTGTCGCACTTTGAAACATTTTATAGAATGGAATAACTCCTGTATGGTAAGCATCTCCGCTTCGGATCGGACTACCAAGTGCTCTGATCTTACCAGCTCCGATGCCAATACCGGCTTTTTGAGAAACGTATTTAACAATACTAGAAGTAGTAGCATTGATAGAATCAAGGCTATCGTCCGTCTCAATAAGAACGCAAGATGAGAACTGTCTTTGTGGTGTTCTAACACCTGCCATAACAGGAGTAGGCAAACTAATATCAAAAGTTGAAATAGCATCATAGTAGTCTTTCACCCACTTCAGTCTAGTTTCTTTATCATAGTTTGCAAACAGTGTCATAGATATTAGCATATATGCCATTTGTGGGGTTTCAAAGATTTCTTTTGTAACTCTGTTTTGAACTAAGTACTTGCCTCTAAATTGTTCCATAGCAGCGTAGGTTAGTTGACTGTCTCTATCGTGTTTTATATATTTGTTAAGCTTACTAAATTCTGATTTTGAGTAAGATTCCAAAATTTGAGAGTCATAAAATCCGAGTTCAACATTCTTTTTAACTAAATCAAATAGAGGAATAGGATCAAACTGCCCATAAACCATTTTACGTAAATGATAGTTTATTAGTCTACCGGCTACCCATTGATAGTTAGGAGTCTCTTCTGAGATCAGATCTGCGGCTGATTTAATAAGAGTCTCTTGCACATCAGAAGTTTTTATACCGTCAAAAAATTGAATCTGACTTTTGATTTCAACCTCACTAGGGCTTACTCCTTTGATACCTTCACAAGCGAAAAAAACTACTTTGTGTAGTTTTTCAATGTTAAGAGTTTCACGATCGCCATTGCGTTTGATTACTTCTGTCACGATAAATCCTTTATTGAATAGAGCTGATATTATCCTCTTTGACAATTGATATTTTGTCAATTAAAGGATGTGTAAAGTCATGGGAAATTAGAAATACATTCAGGTTTAATTCGTTTTGTAATACTTCAATAAGCTTATCTTTGCCTTCATCATCTAAGACCCCTGTGATCTCATCTAAGAATAAAAGATTTATACTGCTGCCCCCAAGTTTTGACAACAGGCTTCTGATAGCTAAAAGTATAGACGTTTGAATTCTAGAGAACTCTCCGCCAGAAACTGTTTCAATGGGAGTTGCTATTCCGTTGTTGATAACTGAGATATTCAGTTTTTCTTTATCAAGTTTGAACTCTACCTGAAACTGTCCATCACTAAGTAAAGATAGATAGTGATTTATAGAAACTTC
>JGI10211J34971_10004530_pt1 | contig 11006 bp, 11 predicted proteins | sample Etolagsediment_FD_34971 | JGI IMG/M metagenome (IMG submission 34971)
ATACAATTATTCCCCCTATTCGTTGTTCAGTGTTCTTNCCTGCCGATACCGTGTCCTCGTGCTTTTGTGGCAGGGAAGAAATGAGCCTCCCCGAAGCTAAATCACCAGGAAAAACCAAAAGCTACTGTCATTTCTATTTTTCCTTCTAAATTCAGGGCATGTCTGAGACAATGAATGTGGGTTTCAATCGGGTTCAACGGATTCTGCTGACCATGGCCGCCTTTGTGGTGGTGATCGCAGGGATGCGGGCCGCCCAGGATATCTTGATCCCCTTTCTGCTTTCACTGTTCATCGCCATTGTGGTCACCCCCCTTCTGAACTGGATGCGGAGCAAAGGGATTCCCACCTGGCTGGCCATCATCCTCATCATTCTCCTGATTGTACTCGCTGGATTTCTGATCGCCGTATTGGTGGGTTCTTCATTGACAGATTTCTCCAACTCACTACCGGCATACCAGCGCGGCCTAAAAGCCAAAACAGCCGATTTTCTGGCCTTTTTCGAGGCCCGGGGTCTCCATATTGTGGATGAAACCTTCATGGAGTTCATCGATCCCGGTGCCGCCATGCGCATGACCTCACGTCTGCTCACCGGCCTGGGGAATCTCCTGGGCGACACATTCCTGATTCTCCTCGTGGTGGTCTTTATGCTTCTGGAGGCCGCCAACTTCGGGGCCAAAATGGAAGCCGCATTCAATCAGGATTCTCCTGGTATTGACCGTTCCGGGGTCTTCCTGGAAAACATCAACCGTTATATGGTTATCAAGACCTGGACCAGCCTGGGGACCGGTGTCATCGCCACGATCTGGCTTACCCTCTGGGGGGTGGATTATGCCATTCTCTGGGGACTGCTGACCTTTTTGTTCAATTATATCCCCAATATTGGATCCATCATGGCCGCTGTTCCACCCGTCCTGCTGGCGTTGCTTCAACTGGGACCCTGGACAGCCGTGGCTGTTGGACTGGGATATCTGGCGGTGAATATGGTCATTGGAAGCTTTCTGGAACCACGTCTCATGGGCAAAGGACTGGGACTTTCAACCCTCATCGTCTTTCTTTCATTGCTTTTTTGGGGCTGGGTATTGGGTCCTGTTGGCATGATCCTTTCGGTCCCCCTGACCATGAGCATGAAGATCGCCCTCACCAGTTTTCCAGAAACAGAGTGGATCAGCACCTTGCTGGGAAGCACCCGCGAAAAAAACATTTAACGGGACCTATTGTTCAGTAGCCCTGCTCCGGATACTGGCGTCACTGACAAACCGTTGTTGCAATTATGTTTCAGCCCAACTCGAAGGTCCCAATCTATCCAGGCAATGATTCTCAAGAGATGATCCATGATCTTCACCGGGACAAATCATTGAACCCTGTCTTCAAGGGTAAGAAAGTTGAGATCTTTGGATATGGGGGTTGGTTGGCAGGGCCTGAGACAGGTCAACCTCAAAACACTACACGGGGTTCTAGGGAAAACCACCTTAAGCCCCAACAAATAAGGTTAGAAAACCATGGGATATTTTGATACTGAAGCGGGTGTGGATGAATACATCCGCGCAGCAGAGGGGTATGACGGGAGCGCGCTGATTGAAAGACTAAAGGCGCACCTCTCAAATGATTCAAGCGTGCTCGAGCTAGGGATGGGGCCAGGCAAGGATTTAAACTTGCTCAATGCGCATTTCCAAGCTACCGGATCGGACAATTCAGAAGTATTTGTGAATCGATACTTATCCCAACACCCCTCGTCTGATGTCCTGGTTTTGGATGCCATCCAGATTGAAACCAGTAGAAAATTTGATGCGATCTATTCCAATAAAGTGTTACATCAATTGACGCAAGAACAACTCAAGATTTCTCTGGCATCTCAACATCGGGTGCTGACCAAGGACGGGCTTGCCCTCCACTCACTTTGGCATGGAACGAGGTGTGAAAAATTTGGGGACATGCTGTCACAGCAATACACCATAAAAACCTTCAGCCAACTGCTGAATGGTCATTTTGAAATCATTGAATCATTCAAGTATGCCGAGATGGAACCTGATGATTCACTCTGCCTTATCCTGAAGCGACTTAATTCATAGCTTGCTTGCCTCTCAGGAGCGTCTGGAATCGAAGGTCCCGAGATAGTCAAAGCGACTGCAACAAGGAAGAACCATGGCTGTCCATATTATTTTTTATGTAAATGACCAGGATAGATCAACTGGTTTTTATCAGGCCGTGCTGGGGTGCGACCCACGACTTAATGTACCGGGAATGACAGAGTTTGAACTTTCCGAAGGGATTGTCCTGGGTTTGATGCCAGAGAAAGGCATAAAAAAGCTTTTGGGGGATTCCATACCTGACCCGTCCAAGGGAAACAGAATTCCGCGCGCCGAACTGTATTTGGAGGTCGACGATGCCCAAGCTTACCATCATCGAGCTCTTGAATGCGGCGGCAGAGAGTGTTTGCCGCTGGGGATGAGAGACTGGGGACAGGCAGTAGCCTATTCCTTGGATATTGATGGATACGTGTTGGCCTTTGCTCAGAAGTGAATGCTCCCCTTAAGCTTTACACAGAGAAGGAAACGAGCGGCTCAACCCCTAATTGACGTTTCAGTTATAGATTTAGCCATACAACTGGCGAAGCACCTTTAGCGATTTCATGTTCCGTGTGGATTCGATGTGATAGCTGGTATAGCGCCACAGAAAATCCCATAGCCCCCGACGATCGGAAGCGTTCACCGTCACGGCGGTGGTTTCAGGCCATGGGTTTGAAAGCAAGTCCTCAATACTATCAATAATCGTCGCTGTAACCGCAATGGAATCCTGGCTGGCGGGATGACATTTGAGACATTCCAAATGGGGACTCTGGTTTCCCAAAAAGCCACCCTCCTCCAGATCGTCATGACAAATGGCGCACTCACCCACATGGGGTCTGAAGCCCAGCTCCCTCAACAAGTGAAGATGGAAATACCAGTAGGCTACAGCAGAGGAAATAGACTTGTTGCTCAAACGGGTCAAGGTGTCAGCCAGTAATTGGAAAAGCTGGGGATGACTCTCTTCATCCTCTACGGAACGATCCACCAGCTCTACCACGACCTGAGCCAATGTCAGGCGGTCAAAATCATTTTCCAGACCAAAGAAGCCATTTACCAACTCACCAGATTTGAACAGTTGAAGCTCAGAATGGGCTTTGGTGTAATAGACAACCTGCAAATGGCGGGTGGGCTGGAAAAGGCCGGCGGCTTTGCTTTTCGGTGAGCGCACGCCTTTGGCGATCAACTTCAAGCGCCCCACCTCTTTGGCGTAGAGAGTGATGATCTTGCTGGTGTCCCCATGGTTCAGGGTTTTGAGGACGATGGCTTCGGCTTTTTGGATCATAGCTTAGCTTATCTTTTTTTGATCATGAAGAAAGCGAAAAGAGAGGCGGATAAGAGGTGAGCGTTTATTAACAACAAGGGTCACGTATCATCAGATCAAAAAAAGCAGAAAAACAGGAGTAGCCGTACCCTATAACATTATACCCTCAACCCCAGCTACGCTGGCGTCTCGCTGACTTCGCAATTCAACCGACGGGCAAAGAACAGGGCTGAGATCATGGCCACAGAACCCATGGCAAACACGGGGGTATACCCGACAACGGCTATCAGGAAACCGGAGATCAAGGGGAACAAGGCAATGGTCAGGTTAAAGGCACCATTGATGCCGGAATACAAAGCCCGGGTGTCATTTTCTGATATCTCCAGCAAAACCCCTTCCTGAGAGATACGCTGCGCGCTCATGGCCATCCCGGACAGAAAGAAGACAAACTGAAAAACAGCATAAGAAGCAAAACTGGAGAGGAGTAGAGCCGAAACAGGGATGATGGCTCCCAGACTGATCCAGATTGTCAAAATACCCTTAAAACCATGACGCCTGACGATCCGCGACCACAAAAGATTGGATAGGATCATGCCCACAATGGCAATCAGTAGAAAGTTTCCAATGTCTTCTGCCTTGAGCGAATAGGTGTCCCGGGCCAGCACCACATAAAAGGGCATGAGGGTTGTTGCAAATCCAGCCAGATTGTTGATGATGATGAATGAGCGCAAATTGGCATCCTCACGGAGATAGCCGGGAATGAATTTAAAGACCTCAAAAATAGAACTGCTTTCAAAACGGTTGGCTACCGGCTTTTCCTTCAGGGCGATAAATCCCCAGGATGCCACAAAGAGCGCGGATGCCGCTGCAAAGAACAGAATTTCATAATTGAGGGGGTAGAGAAAATGTTTCAGGATCTGACGGGCAATCAGGGCGGAAGCGAGAACCCCGACACTGGATAATAATTGTCGCACGACCAGAAACCGTTTGCGCATATCGCCGGCGATACTCTTTCCCAGAATATCCGTGTAGGAAACCCCGGCAAAGGCACCGGATGTTGTGAAGATCAGCATCCAGCCATAGATAAGGATGATAACCCAGCCGGGATCAATGGCGGTGAATCGAGAGAGGGTCCAGCCCATTCCCGAAAGTGCGCCCACTCGCAAAAAGATACCCAAAAGTAAAAATGGTTTTTTGCGTTTCTTGGGCGTCAGGAATCCGGCAAACAGGAGCTGGGTGAGCATGGGAACCCCCACCATGATGGCCGTCAGGATCCCCACGTGGATCTGACTGCCGCCCACCTTCAGGATCATCCCCGGTAGAACGGTATTGACCTCGGTGAATGTGACCGTAAAGGCAAGCCAGCAGGCATGCCAGACAAAGGCCCTGAAATTGTGTCTGGTGTTGTCCTGATTCATGGGCGCCAAGATAGCGGACGATCGGTCATTGCCATATCAGGAAATCGAGAGACGCCGGCGAAGAAATGCCTGGGTCTCTGGCCATTCGCTATCGAGTATGGAGTAGACAACCGTATCCCGAATTGAACCATTGGGAAGGATCTGATGATTTCTCAGGATTCCATCCAAATGAGCACCCAGGCGTTCGATGGCCTTCCGCGAGCTTTGGTTTGCCACATGGGTTCGGAATTCAACGGCAATGCAATTCAAGGACTCAAAGGCATGCGTGAGAAGGAGCAGTTTGGTTTCAGAATTGACGGCAGTTTGTTGGTGGCTCTTGCTGTACCAGGTGTAACCTATCTCAACTCGAAGATGGGAAGGGGTTGCATTGCAATAGCGGGTGGAGCCAATGACCTGTCCCGAGAGTTCATGAATGACCACAAAGGGCAGTGCCCGGCCCTGGTCTTTTTCAGAGAGGGCGAAATCAATATATGCATCAATCGTTCTTTCAGAAGGAACGCTGGTAAACCAGAGCTCCCAGAGCCTGCCATCCGAGGCAGCGCGCAAAAGGGCATCACGATGACCGGGGACCAAGGTCTCCAGGCGTATCTCCCTACCCTTGAGGGTGATGTCCGTTAGCCAGGGCTGTTCAGTGTTCACGCCTGACCGCCCTAGGAAAGGGTCCGGATGGCTTCCAGCCCCAGAACCCGAATATCATTCTCGATTTCATTCCCTTCCAGATCTTCTGCATCAAACCATTTGAGTTTCACTGATTCACCTGAATCAGGTGTGGCATCAAAGGAATCAGCTTTTGCAAAATAGATCATATCGATGTGCTGGTGAAAGGCGTTGATGTTTTCCAGAAGCAGATGCCTCGGGCCGGGAATCTCCTGGGCATTTTCTGAATGGATGGTGGGTATATCGTGAACCAGGACCACGTCCAGTCCGGTTTCCTCTTTCACCTCTCTCAAAGCGGCAATATGGGGAAGCTCATCCCTGTCAATATGTCCACCCGGGGGCAGCCACATGTTAAGACTGCGGTGCAGGTGAAGTAATGTTTTAGCTTGATGGACAACAAATGTGGTGGCGGTGAAGTGGCGGGTGATCTCCATGGGGGCTCCTGAGTTTTTAGTGTCTTCAAATTGAATGATGGGAGGAGAATTGAAAGTCTAAAATGGTCGCCAACCGAGACAAACACGTTTCAATTTTCCATAAAGTGATTATATATCAATAAGGATAAGCCGAAGATAAGGAGCAGACCATGCAAACAATTTTGGGATCAGGCGGGGCCATTGGAACCGAACTCGCCAAAGCGCTTGTCAACCATACAAAAGATATTCGCCTGGTCAGTCGCAATCCTCAGAAAGTGAACCCGGATGACGAGCTGTTCTCTGCAGATCTTCTCGACCCCAGTAATGTGGCAGCCGCCATTGTTGGCTCGGAGGTCGTATACGTTACCATTGGCTTTGCGTATAACACCAAAGCCTGGCAGGATAATTGGCCCCGGTTTATGCGCAGTGTATTGGATGCCTGTCTGGATGAAGGCTGCAAACTGGTCTTCTTTGACAATATCTATATGTACGACCCAGCGCATTTGAACCCCATGAATGAGGAAACCCCCATCAATCCATCCAGCGAAAAAGGGAAAGTACGGGCACGGGTGGTGCAAATGATTCAAGAGGAAATGCAAGCCGGAGAACTGAAAGCCCTTATCGCACGCTGTGCCGATTACTATGGTCCCGGGATTCAGAATACCAGCATGCTCACCGAAACCGTTATTAAGAATCTGGCTGCAGGAAAGACCGCGAATTGGCTGGGTGGCCTGGATTATAAGCATGCCTACACCTACACAGTCGATGCAGGCCAAGCCACAGCACTTCTGGGTAATACCGATGACGCTTATGGCCAGGTATGGCATCTTCCTACGGCTGACGCTATGACAGGACGTGAGTTTGTCAATCTTATTGCCTCTGAATTGGGGGTGAAGCCCAAGGTAATGGCTGTTCCCAAGCTCATGGTTCGCAGTATGGGTCTATTCGTCCCTATCATGAAAGAGCTGGTTGAGATGCATTACCAGTATGACCGGGATTATGTGTTTGACAGCGGCAAGTTTATGGAGCGGTTTGATTTTAAACCGACTCCCTATCTGACGGGAATCCAGGAGATTGTCGCCAGGGACTATCGTAAAACCGAGGAAGTGCTACCTCCTGAACCCTCAGAATAGCTTCTGTTTGTCATCTACAGGATCGCTACAAGTATATATAAATACTTAAACAAAAGCCTTTGAATTCACTGCAAAGCTCTATATTGAGCGCAACGAAAAGATCATTAGGAACATATAATCAAAAAACCACACCCCGCAACAAAGCCACATCCCTCAAACGGACACACTTTTTAGCATTTAGGAACAATTGAAGAATTTAACATCCCCCGAGGTAAAACCCTCCGAGTGTACCGTATGAGTACATTTAAAGAACTGGGCATCAATGCCCCCATATTAAAAGCCCTTGAGCGTGAAGGCTATACACACCCCACACCCATTCAGGAGCAATCCATCCCCATTCTGCTGGCAGGCAAGGATCTGCTGGGTTGCGCCCAGACCGGCACAGGCAAAACCGCTGCCTTTGCCCTCCCTATCCTCCAGCATCTATCCAATGACCAACGACGGGACCGCTCACACCGAATCCAGGCATTGGTGGTGACACCAACCCGTGAACTGGCCATCCAGATCGGCGAGAGTTTCTCCGTTTATGGAAAATACACCGATGTCAAGAACACTGTCATTTTTGGTGGTGTTAAACAAGGCCAGCAAGTCACAGCCCTGAAAAGAGGCGTTGATATCCTGGTGGCAACCCCTGGACGTCTTCTGGATCTCATGCAGCAAGGCTATATCAGTCTGAAGGATGTAAAATATTCCGTCCTTGATGAAGCAGACCGCATGCTGGACATGGGATTCATACACGATATCAAAAAGATCATCGCCGAGCTTCCCAAAAAGAGACAATCGCTGTTCTTTTCTGCCACCATGCCTCCAGACATTGTGAAATTGTCACAGAAGATCCTGGGCAATCCTGAAAAGGTGTCGGTGACACCGGACCAGACCACAGCAGAGAAAGTGGATCAAGCCATATATTTTGTTGAGAAGAAAAACAAGACCAGGCTTCTGACCCATTTGCTTCAAACAGAGAAGATCGATTCGGCCCTGGTCTTTTCCCGCACCAAACACGGCGCCAATAAGATTGTGCGTCTTTTGGAAAAAGAGAATATCGTAGCGGAAGCCATCCATAGCAATAAATCGCAAACGGCCCGTCAACGCGCCTTGAGTAATTTTAAAAAGGGCACTACCAAAGTCTTGATCGCCACGGATATTGCCGCTCGAGGGATCGATGTAGATGATCTTTCCCATGTGATCAATTATGACCTCCCCAATATCCCTGAATCCTATGTTCACCGTATTGGCCGAACCGGTCGTGCCGGCGCCAGCGGGATCGCCATGTCATTTTGTGACATGGAAGAGCGTGCCTATCTCAAGGATATCCAAAAACTGATCGGTCAGGAGATTCCCGTCATGGAGGACCATCCCTATCCAGACGACGGAAAGCCTTTTGTCCAGGAAACTCGAACGGGCAGACAACAGTCCATGGCACGCAAATCGTCAGGCGGCGGCAATCAAAGCCGTCGCAGACGCTCACCCAGAAGTCGGGCTTAGAGCGGACTTTCGAGAATCCAACAATATTAAAAGAAACAAAGATTTAGATAAATCAGGAAATATATTCACGCATGAAATCATTTAACGAGATTGCCCTGGATGACGTCATCCTCAAAGCCTTGGATGACCTTGGTTTTGTAGAGCCAACAGAGATCCAAGCCCAAGCCATTCCACATTTGCTGGCATCAGATCAGGATCTGATCGCCTCGGCTCAGACGGGAACCGGTAAAACGGCCGCCTTTGGCCTGCCAGCGATTCAACGCACCAATATTCTGGAAAAAAGCACCCAAACCCTGGTGCTTTGTCCCACGCGGGAGCTCTGTCTGCAGATCACCAAAGACCTGGAGAGTTATTCCAAATATATCAAGGGCCTGGGTATTGTGGCCGTCTATGGCGGTGCCAGTTCTGACACCCAGATCAGAGCCCTGAACAAAGCCGCTCAGATCGTGGTGGCGACACCTGGTCGAGCCAAGGACCTGATGCAGCGGAAACGCTTGAAGCTGGACAAGGTCAGACGCGTGGTTCTGGATGAAGCCGATGAAATGCTCACCATGGGGTTTAAGGAAGATCTTAACGCCATCCTGGCTGAAACCCCCGAAGGCAAACAAACCTTGCTGTTCTCCGCCACCATTTCGCCAGAGATCGTGCGGATCACCAAGACCTATATGAAGGATCCCCTCAATATTTCGGCAGCCAGACGGGATACCAGCGTCAAGAATATTGAGCATAAATATTATATGGTTCACGCCTCTGACCGCTATGAACTGCTGAAGCGCATCGCTGATATGAACCCCAATATCTATGGCATCGTTTTTTGCCGCACCCGGCGTGAAGCCAAAGAAATATCTCACAAGCTCATGCAGGATAATTACAACGCAGACGCCCTCCATGGGGATTTGTCTCAAGCTCAACGTGATGCTGTCATGGAGCGCTTTAGAAATCATCAGTTACAGATCCTGGTCGCCACAGATGTGGCCGCCCGTGGTCTGGATGTGAATGACCTCACCCACGTTATCAATGTGAACCTGCCAGATGAGGCCGAAGTGTATGTGCACCGTAGTGGTCGCACGGGCCGTGCCGGAAAAAGCGGTATCGCCATCGCCATCATCAACACCCGGGAAATGGGCAAGATCAAACGCATTGAGCAAAAATTTGGTATTTCCTTTCAGAAGGAAATGGCCCCCACGGGTCGTGATATCTGTTCGAAGCAGCTTATCGCTCTTATCGACCGGATCGAGAAAGTCCAGGTGGATGAGCAGCAGATCGAGCCCTTCCTTCCTGCCATCTACAAGAAGCTGGACTGGCTCAGTCGCGAGGATCTCATCAAGCATTTTGTCTCGGCTGAATTCAACCAGTTCCTGGAGTATTACAAGGGGGCTCGTGATCTTAATGTGGCCGCCAAGCCTGGTCGAAAAGAGCGGGCAGGGGAGCGTCTGAGATCTGAAGACGGGTCCATCAAGGCGACACGCCAGGAAAGACGCAAGATCGACTACACCCGTCTGTTTATCAATGTGGGTGCCGTCAATGGCTTAAGCCCGGCCCGCCTGATCGGTGTGGTCAATGATGCCCTGGGTTCCAGGGATGCTGCCGTGGGCAATATTGAGATCATGAAAAAATTTGCCTTTTTCGAGATCGAGGCAAGCCGCACCAAGGAACTGAAGATCGGCTTACATGATATGGTCTTTGAGGGTGTCAATCTTTCCGTGGAAGAATCCCAGGAGCGGCCCAAGAAATCGGATCGCGCGGAAAAACCCTTTTGGGATAAGAAATCCAAAAAACGGGGCGGTTCAGAAGGCCGGTCCGGCGCTCGCAGGGGTCGCAAAAGGAATTAACCGCTCCCCAGAGCCAGTTCATGTTTCAAATAAGAGAACTCAAACAGCCAGAAACCGACCTCATCAAAGAGATGCTTTTTCTGGCTGTCTTTATTCCCCCGGGACACCCGTCTGTTTCCAGAGACATCCTGGACTTGCCACAGCTGAAAAATTACTACGATAACTGGGGGTGCTCAGATCATGACAAGGCCATTGCTTTAACCGAAGATGACCGGATCATTGGCCTGGTCTGGGGTCGTCTGTTGAATGGTGAGGTCAAAGGCTTTGGGTTTCTGGATGAACAAACCCCGGAGATCAGTATTGCCATTCAACCGGCATATCGAAACCAGGGATGGGGGGCTCGGCTTTTGTCTGAGATATCAAAGGCCTATATGGCGCTGGGGATCAGAACGCTCTCTTTGAGTGTGGATAAACGCAATCCCGCAGTCGGTCTCTATCGGCGACAGGGGTTTATTATGGTTCGAGAGAACCAGGGTGACTTTATTATGAGCAAGTCGTTGCGTGGCAATTCACTCTGAGTACATGACCCCGAACAGCCATTCAGTGTTTGCCTGCAGTGCCAAAAAGACACCTCTCGAAAATAGATTTTATAAGGTTCCTCATTAAGCCGGAAAAAAAGGATTGATCCCTCTGTCAACCACATCAGCTTTTCACTTTTCACTTTTCACTTTTCACTTTTCACTTTTCACTTTTCACTTTTCACTTTTCACTTTTCACTTTTCATAATTCATAATTCATAAT
>JGI10211J34971_10004538_pt1 | contig 10998 bp, 8 predicted proteins | sample Etolagsediment_FD_34971 | JGI IMG/M metagenome (IMG submission 34971)
TTTATGAATTTCGAAGTGCAAACCCCGTTCCCATTTTGAATCACACGAAAAATTCCATTTCTCGCGAGCGGGCAGGCCGTCAAAACAGGGAGCAGACGAGTGGGAATGACGGCTGTTTAGAAGTGCTTATCAGTGCGCTTGCGTTTGTAACCGCCCCAAAGCGGTTACACCCACTGATTAGCACTTCTTAACAGCAGGCAGGGCGGGCAGANCCATTTGTTTTGACTTGACTTTTTTGTTTACTTTTTTGGTCAAGCAAAAAAGTAAATGCCCGTCCGGCACAAGGACAAAGAATCATCTTGCATACGGACAGGCTGTTTATCATTTTCATTATTCCATAGGTTTACACTCCTTTTGAACACCGAATATCGACCTGTCCGCCTACAGCGCGAAACACCGATTTAAAAATTTCGAAGTGCAAACCCCGTTCCCATTTTGAATCGCACGAGATTTTCAATTTCTCGCGAGCGGGAAGGCCGTTAATCGATATTCATTATTCCTCTATTTTACAATCTTTTAAACACCGAACATCAAACACCGATTTAAGAATTTAGAATTGTTCTTAAATCATCTTTGGGTGTTCAATATTCATGATTTCATTAAGACAAAAGCCTTCCCAAACACCACTTCAAAGTGCCGTAGGCACGACCGACATTGTAAGCCTGGATTTCAATCCAGGCGCATAAAGAAACTGCGATGCCGGTGAAGTAGGTTGATCCGTTTTGAGTTTCCCTTTTAAACACTGAATATCGAACACCGAAGTAAGAATGTCGAATTGGACTCCTTCTTAAATAATCATTTCACGCCGTTGGCGGACAGGCTGATATTCCTGATTTTTTGAGCTAAAAGACAAAAGCCAAAAGCTACTACAAGCCAAAAGCTTCCCTCCCATAAATACCGAAGTTAAACACAGCAAACAGAAAAAAAAGTTAGTCTCCGTAGTGCTCGTAGAACTTGGCCAGTTCGGTCGATAAATCGCTGAAGGCCACATAGTGGTTGGAACAGCCCTTGCGGGAACAGATAGTAACCCGGCCTCCTACCCTTAACACAAACGAAACCATCGGAGCTCCGCAAAGCTTGCATTCTTCGTTTACCAACAGCTCCTTGTTGCAGTGCGGACAGTAAAAATCAACAATCTGACCTTCTTTGATCTCTAACGACGACACGTGATCAAAACACTCGTAAACAGAACAAATGTTAATGATGCCGCGGTCTTCCGACGATACAACATTCAACTTGATGGAGGGATGACCATTAATCAACACCTTCTCATCCATCAACGACGACAGACAATGCGGACATTCAACGGTCATGGATATGTGCTTTCTCATGGCGGTGTGGTTTTAATTTTTTTCTTTGGCTAATTTAACCAAAAATCACCTTCCTGTCAATACAACAGCCTTATTCAGAAGCAATACAAATAGTCTGCTACCGCTGTTGCTACTGCATTTGAAACAAGTATTGAACAGAAAGCCAAAGAAAACATGTAGAGAACAAAACCAAATGATTACTTTTGTCATCAGAATTTTGCAATTAAAATTAAGTACACTATGTGCGGAACTTGCGGTTGCGGCGAAGACAGCCACATCACTTATCATAAACCGGGAACTCATAACCACGAGCATTCCCACGACGATCATCAACATACTCATCCTCATAGCCATGATCACGATCACGATCACGATCATGATCACAGTCATGACCATAGCCACACACACGATCACCACCACAGCCATGAGCTACAGCTGGAGATTGATGTGATGAAGAAAAACAACCTGAAAGCCGAAAGGAACAGGGGATTTTTTGAGGCGCTGGGTATTACGACTTTAAACCTTGTAAGCTCCCCCGGATCAGGAAAGACAAGCCTGTTGGAAAAAACCATCAGGGAGATGAAATCGAAACACCCGTTTTTCATTATCGAAGGAGATCAACAGACCTCCAACGATGCCGACAGGATTCATGCCGCCGGCGCTCCTGTAATTCAGATAAACACAGGAAACGGATGCCATTTGGATGCCGAAATGATTCACCGCGCCACAAAAGAACTGGAGGTGACAGGCCACAGCATCCTCTTCATCGAGAATGTAGGTAACCTGGTATGCCCTTCTTTGTTCGATCTGGGCGAGTCGAAAAGGGTGGTAATCATCAGTACCACCGAGGGTGAGGACAAACCCTTAAAATATCCGACCATGTTTCAAACAGCACAGCTTTGTATCATCAACAAAACTGACCTGCTGCCCTATGTGGACTTCGACATGGCGAAATGTAAAGAATATGCTCTGCGTGTGAATCACCACCTTGAATTTATCGAGGTGTCGGTAAAAACAGGCGAAGGACTTGAGCAATGGTACAGCTGGCTGACTTCGCTTGCCGAAAAAATGGACTAACGAAACCATTGGCTTTTTTACCAGTATAACAGGTAATTTTATACGCCGTAAGTTAATTTTGAGATATGCTATTTATTGACATCCGGTTTCTCGATTTAATGGACATCTTTCTGGTTGCCGTACTGTTGTATGCGCTTTACAAGATGCTGAAAGGAACTGTAGCCATCAACATTTTTCTTGGTTTGGTTTCCCTTTTCCTGATCTGGCAACTGGTATCGGCCATGCAGATGGAGCTGCTTTCGCAGATTCTGGGTGCGTTTATTTCAGTAGGTCTGGTAGCACTGATCATTATTTTTCAACCCGAGATCAGGCAGTTTTTGCTGGCCTTGGGCACGCCTTACTTTTTCAGGAAATACGGAAAAAACCTGAGTTTTTTAAAGTTTGCCTTCAAGGAAAAAACCGAGCTAAACCTCGACCCCATTCTGGTAGCCTGCAAGCACATGGCCTCTACCAAAACCGGTGCACTTATGGTGATTACACGTCAAAACGAACTCGATCAGTTTGTGAAAACAGGACAGGTTATCGACTCGAATGTTTCGTCGTCGCTTATCGAGAACATTTTTTTTAAAAACAGTCCCCTGCACGATGGAGGCATGATTATTACCGGACAGAAAATTAAAGCTGCCGGATGCATTCTTCCTGTCAGCAAAAAGCAGATAAACAGACATGTGGGCTTACGACACCGGGCCGCCATCGGGATTAGCGAAGTAAGCGATGCCATTGCCATTGTGGTTTCAGAAGAAACTGGTAAAATATCCTATGCTTTACATGGCGACCTCACCTACCACATCTCGCCGCAGGATTTGCAGGAAATGCTGATCGAAGAGCTGGGGCTGGAATTGTAGCGGACAAAAAAGCAGCTTAACGGCTTACCATAAATTTCACAGTCAGGACATCACCGGAGGTCAAAGTCATGGTGGCAAAATACAAACCAACAGGAATACCAACCACGTTAAACTCAATAGTCGCCCGACCTGACTCGTATGGCATATCGACCAAGTCACCACTTATGTTCCTGATCACCAATTGTGAAACATCTGATGCGCCGGGGTAGTCAATTCTTATCCGATCAGAGGCAGGGTTGGGATAAACAGACAAAACCGAAGTTGGAGAATCTTGCAGTCCCACAGTATAGCTGTTCAGAAAAGTGACCTCTGAAACATCCTGCGAAGGCTGTTCCACATCGACAGTACACAGGGTAAACCCAGCACCTAAATCATCTGTCCACCAGTTGTAGGTATCCACTTCTGACACGCCTGACGTTAACAAAATCCAGTTTCCGAAAAAGCGTGTCCAGATGCTGTCGGTAATCGTTTTTTCCTCTTTTTGTCTCAACACGTTAAAGGTACCCACAGGCAATTTCATTGTGCCCCAGGCATCTATGGTAGTTATTTCATCCGTTGTCGACTTATACCTCACCGAGTCCACACCAGGAAGTGAGTTGTCGGCCAGCTTAACATTGATATAATACGACTCGGCGCGCGTATTTCCAAAGTTCACCGGAAAGTCGAGGTAAATATTGCCCGGAACGAGACTTGTTATCACGAATCCGTATTCACCCCCATCGCCAGCTACTCCTATGTTTGAGAGCAGGCTGCTGTTGCGGTTGAAATAAGCAAACTGTCCGTCAGACTCCAGACCCACGGCAAAATTTGCCAACGGAAAATTAGCACCGTAAGGCGTTTGAGCAGGCAACATCAACGATACGGTATCTGTTTCGTGAGCCGTTAACGTGGAAAAATCCCAGACCAGATCACTGCCGGCAGGTCCGGGGTTAACCATGGTAAGGGAATCCGTAGATAACAGCACCACCGTTCCGGCAGGAGCAATATCATCGTTGGTAATGGTAATCTGCGCTACGGCGTTGGTCAGCAACAAAGCGCTTAAAAAAGTAAAAATCAGGTTCTTCATGGGATTAAATTTAAGTTAGAAAATAATCGACAACAGCGCTGTCCTGCACGTGGACAGCTAAAAAATCAAGTACTTTAACATGATCAGGATGAATACGGTAAGCCTCCAGACCTGCTTCATCATCGAAGTCGGCAACAAGTGCAAAATCGAAGGCTGCAGACCGCGTGCTCACGTTGGTTCCCACTTCCATTTTTTTTAGCTGTTCAATGGAATCAGGCAAAGCCAAAAGCATCGAAGACAACCGTAAAATCACCTTTTCCGGTTTTTCCTGATCATTAAACTTCAGAAATACAATATGCCGTAACATAAAACTTCAACGATTTTAATTCATTTTCAAAAAACAACAAAGGTCTACCAACTGTTTAGTGGCAGACCTTTGTATGTAATTAAGGTGTTATTATCCTAACAATTCAGCCATCTTTTTCCCGATCGCAGCGGGGGAATCCACGACATGAATTCCGCAAGAAGCCAGAATTTCTTTTTTAGCCTCAGCTGTATCAGCTTTTCCTCCGATGATAGCGCCGGCATGACCCATTGTCCGTCCTTTAGGCGCAGTAGCTCCGGCTATAAAACTCACTACCGGTTTAGTACCGTGGTCTTTTATCCAGTAGGCCGCATCAGCTTCCATGTTACCACCAATTTCGCCAATCATCACAATGCCTTCTGTTTCAGGATCGTTCATAAACAATTCAACAGCATCGCGGGTTGTTGTACCGATGATGGGGTCGCCTCCAATCCCGATGGCCGTTGTTTGGCCCAATCCGGCTTTGGTGAGCTGATCGACCGCTTCATACGTTAAGGTACCACTACGCGAAACGATGCCCACGCGACCCTTGCTGTGGATAAAGCCAGGCATAATGCCCACTTTAGCCTCGCCGGGAGTTATAACACCGGGGCAGTTCGGGCCGATAAGTCTGGACTTTTTCCCTTTCAGGTATTCTTTAACAGTTACCATATCCTCGGTGGGGATACCTTCGGTAATGCACACAATCACTGCAATGCCGGCTTCGGCAGCTTCCATAATGGCATCAGCGGCAAAGGCGGGCGGCACAAAAATAACCGACACATTGGCTCCTGCCTGATCAACTGCATCTTTCACCGTGTTGAATACCGGTTTGTTTAAATGCAATTGTCCTCCTTTTCCGGGAGTAACGCCACCAACGACGTTGGTTCCGTATTCAATCATTTGAGAGGCGTGAAATGTTCCTTCGCTTCCAGTAAAGCCCTGAACTATAACTCTCGAGTCTTTGTTAACTAGTACACTCATGTATTAAGGTTTTATTCGGTGACAAATTTAGCAATTCAAAAGTAATATGTTTTATTGAATTTAGCTGAATAATGTTGTTATTTTTGTTATTTAGCCAGTTGTATAAATAATGACTAATCCTTTTCAGCCATGAACACCAAAAACGATACCATTGTAGCCATTGCAACAGCCGCAGGATCAGGCGCTATTGCCATCATCAGGCTGTCGGGACCTCTTAGCCTGGAAACGGCATTGCGGTTCTTCAAACGACCCAACATGCCCCTTTCTGCAAGCCATATCGAAAGTCACCACAGCTATTTTGGCAGCTTATACCACAACGATCGGCTAATTGACGAAGTGTTGATGACCTGGTTCAAAGGACCGAAGAGCTACACTGGTGAGGATACGGTGGAGATATCATGTCACGGATCGGAATTTATACAGGAACGCATTGTCAGGCTGTTTCTGGAATCAGGTGTACGTCAGGCTGAACCAGGAGAGTTTACGCTAAGGGCTTTTTTAAACGGAAAAATGGACCTGAGTCAGGCAGAAGCTGTGGCCGATTTAATTGCTTCACAATCGGAAATGGCACACAGGATGGCGATCAGTCAGATGCGGGGCGGCTTCTCAAACGAGATTAACCAATTGCGCGAGAAGCTGGTGAATTTCGCCTCCTTGCTTGAACTTGAACTCGATTTTAGTGAAGAAGACGTTGAATTCGCCAACAGAGAAGATTTTATCCGGTTGCTGGAAGAGATTTCAATAAAAATATCGCAACTGATTCAGTCGTTTCAGGCAGGAAACGTGCTTAAGAAAGGCATCCCNGTGGCCATCATCGGCAAACCCAATGTCGGAAAATCGACCTTGCTGAATGCCATCCTCAACGAAGAAAGGGCGCTGGTTTCAGACATCCCCGGAACAACACGCGACAGCATCGAAGACACTTTCATCATCAACGGATACAGTTTTCGGTTTGTCGACACAGCCGGTTTACGTGAGTCGACCGACCACATCGAAAACCTGGGAATGGCCCGTACTTACGATAAGATTCAGCAAGCCAGCATTATTTTATATGTTTGCGATATCAGCACCATGGACGACAAAGCCATTAATGCCATGTTGGAGGAGTTCAACACCTATATCCGTGACGAGAACAAGCATTTTGTGCTGGTAGCCAATAAAATTGATATGATGGAACAACTCCCGACCCATTTGCGCGAGATGTTTGATCTGGACTCTGTGTTTGTTTCTGCCAAGCGCAAAGAGAACATCCACGAACTGACCGACAAACTGGTATCGATTGTACAAAAAACGAGCCTCGACAGCGGGGTCATGGTAAACAACTCACGCCATTACGAAGCTTTATCTCAGGCCTTGGCCGCGCTTCAGCAAGCCGAATCAGGTTTTAAAAGTCAAGTGCCTTCCGATTTAATTGCGATTGATATCAGGCGCGTGCTCTATTTTCTCGGTTCCATCACAGGCGAAGTAACCACCGATGAATTGCTTGGCACGATCTTCTCAAAGTTCTGTATCGGAAAGTAACTCAAGTTTCGCATGTAATTTTTTGAGCGATTACATATGACAGTCAATAAAATATGATTATATTTTTACCTTCGTGTCACTTCGTGGCTTCTTTGTGATTCTTCGTGACATAGCTAATAAGTTGTTACACAGAGGTTCACAAAGAATTCACAGAGGTTCACGGAGAAATTTTCGGAATAGGAATGGAATCGGTAATGAAAAGTATTTCAATGTCATTTATGTTTGATAACAATTTAATTGTCTGATTTTCACTAAATAGGTTTAACTGCGAAACTTGAGTAAATAAGCACCAATCAGTGAACAGTTTAAAACGCTTAACACTGTCCTATATTCTCCCTGAACAAAAAAGTGAAATAGTATTTGGCTATTGGCTTATGGCTTACGGTTATTTGACCGGATGTGTTTCTTTTTTCACAGAATCCCTTCGTCCCTTAGTCTCGCTGCCCTTCGCCCATGCATTCTGGCGGCAGGCTTGCTGCTAGCAATTAAAGGCCACAGACCAAAGGCTTACAACGCCTATTCATCACTTGCATTTGGGATGGTAAAGCTGAACACGCTTCCTCTTTTTGTTCCGTCATCAAGATCATGTTCACTACTGGCAGCCCAAATTTTTCCTCCATGCTTATCAACAAATTCTTTACACAGGATAAGTCCCAGGCCGGTACCTTTTTCCTTGGCTGTTCCTGGGGTAGAAAAACTTTCATCAATACGAAACAATTTCTTTAAGCTTCTTTGGGCATTCCAACACCTTCGTCGATAACCGTGACGATAACCTCATCAGCACGACGCTTGGTGGTTATTTGGATATTCCCTCCCGGCAGACTAAACTTTACCGCATTTGAAAGCAGGTTTCTAACGATGGTGCTCACCATTTGCCTATCGGCAAAAACATGAATATCGGAGTCCAGATTCGCTTGAAGTAATACCTCTTTTTGTCTACAAATAATGTCGAAAGCCGACACGATATCCGCCACCAGAGGAGAAAGGGCAAACCTATCAGGCATAAAAGCCATACGACCTGTTTGAGCCTGTGACCATTCCATCAGGTTTGTCAGCAAATCCATGGCACGATTTGAACTCTGGTAAATGATCTTTGCAAACTTGTCAATCCCCTTGTAATCGCGGTCATTCACCTGATCGATAAGAATTTCACTTAATCCGATAATCGAATTAAAAGGACTCTTCAGGTCGTGGGCGATGATAGAGAAAAACTTGTCTTTGGTAGCATTTAGGGTGTAAAGTTCGCGGTTCAAGGATTCGAGCTTAAACTCATCCTGCTTTTTTTCAGTTATATCCAGACAGTGGCCGATATACCCAATAAATTCGCCATCGGTATTGTAACGCGGACACCCATCGTCGCGCAACCAACGGTACTGGTCATCGTGCCTGAGCAACCTGTATTCAATGCTGAAATTTTCCTTATTGTCGAACGCCGTTGAGTAAATATCCATACATTGTTGGCGGTCATCGGGATGCACGCCGGAAAGCCATCCGCTACCCACCTCCATTTCGATAGGGCGACCCGTGAATTTCAACCAGACATCGTTGAAATAAACACAGTTTTTATCCTTTCCCGATGCCCAAATCAGGGCCTGACCGGAGTTGGCGAGAATGCGGTAATTGTTCTCACTCTCAATGAGTTCTTTTTCAAATTTCTTCTCCTGAGAGATATCACTAATGATGAGGAAAAGATGCGGCTCAAGTTGGCTTTCTTTGGTGCCATCCGACATGCCATTGATTTTTCGCCCTGTAAATCTAACCCAAAAAGGCCGTCCACCTTTTCGCTTCATCCTCATTTCCATCCGTTTACCTTCCGGTTTACTAAAGAAAGAATTGAAACGCCCATGAAAAACTTTTACTTCATCATCGCACAAAAAATCAGACATCCTTACTTCAAGCAATTCCGATACTTCCATATTAATCATTTCAGCAAAGGTTTGATTCGATTGAAGAATCAGACTGTTCCTGTTTAATGTGACATACCCGACAGGCGCATAATTATACAGGTTTGCGAATTGGTTGCGCGAATCCTGTAGTTGATGTTGCGTGCGGCGAAGCTCTTCATTTTGCAATTCCAATTCAATTTGATACACTTTAAGATCGTGTATAATTCGGTTAAAGTCCTCTAAAGGCACATCAGTTTTTTGATGGGTAGTTTTACTTAGTTTACGCTCCGCATCCTCCCGGAGCTTCTTTAATCTCTCGTCCATCACTTAGCTTTTAATTCATTCCTTTGGTTTTTGTAATATCATGAAAGGTGGTATAAACCTGAAAAGGTTTCTCCTCCCCTTCGTGGAACATCGGCACAGCATTGACATTAATCCATGCCGTATTGTTGATTTTCGGATTAAACACGCCCATGACCACATCAATCACCTTTTTTCCTGAATGCAGCGCAACCATGGCGGGATGCTCTTCACCTGGAAATGGTGTGCCATCTTCACGCATAGCATGCCAATCAGGATCGATTGATTTTTTACCCTGCATCTGCGCCAGAGTCAACCCCAAAATTCTCTCAGCAGCGGGATTGGCAGAGGTGATTCTTCCATCGGCATTTTGGTACACCACACCAAGTTCCATGGTTTCAAACAAGGTTCTGAAACGCTCTTCAGATACTTCAAGTTTTTCTTTCGACCTGCTGCTTTCGGTTACATCCACAAAAGAAACCACGATACCTGAATAGGTAGCCGGGCCAATGAGATAGGGCTCAACCCGCATCATGTAAATGCGACCATCTTGCGCTTTTACTTCTCTGTCGATGGTTTTTTGCCCGGCATGAACCTCCTTGATGGTTTTTACCGGATCAATGTCGAGCAGGTAGTGCGTAATGTGTGTGATTGGCCGCCCCACATCATTCGACAACATGCTGAATATCTTGATAATGTTGGGACTAAAGCGCCTCACTTCCAGATTTTCGTCCAACAACAGCAAACTGATTTGTGTTGTACTGAGCAGGTTCTCGATATCGTTGTACAACTCGGTCAACTCAATAATCTTACTTTGATATTCGGCATTTACGGTAAACAGCTCTTCATTTGTCGATTGAAGCTCCTCGTTTGTCGACTGCAATTCTTCGTTGCTGGCAAGCAACTCTTCGTTGGTGGCCTGAAGTTCTTCATTCGATGTTTCAAGCTCTTCGATGGTAGCTTGCAGGTTTTCGCGGGTGAACTGCAAATCCTGTTCCAGGTCGCGGAGATGTTCTTCGGCTTCGCGTGACAAGTCGAACGACTGAAAATGCATGGGATCAGGCAAATCTGACTTTCTGATTTCCCCGATTATCACGGCTACCAATTCTTCCTGGCCTTTTTTCTGAAACAGAGGCACAATCCGCAACTCTACCAATACTTCAGTACTATTCTGCTGTACACGGATGTTTGTAAAGCGAACCTCTTTGTGCTGGCGGAACACTTTTTGGACGCCGGTGGTAATGGGTACAGAAAGTTCTTTGATGGCCATTTTGGTTATGTTGTTCACCAGCTTACCTGAAGGCACTTTAAAATAATGCTGTGGATCGCCCATGGTGTGCAACACCTCCATCTGCTCGTTCACAATCACCGACAAAGGCAGGTACTCACCTGAAACAGTCTGGATAAATCGATCCAGAATTTTCTCCTCCTCATTGGCACGCAGTGTTCGTCTGATACCGGCATACTGATTACGAATTTCCCGACTTCTCGTATCAGTCACCGACAAAAGATGCGAAGAGTCGGTCATTTGTCTCGATCTTCCTTTCGATCGGTATATTTTATATTTGGCGTCAACAGTCTCAAAATAGTCACTCATTTCACCGGTGGTCTCGCTTGTCCCGAGCATGAGTACCCCGTTAGGTATCAACGAGAAATTAAAAAACTCAAACACCTTGCGTTGCAGCATAGGTTGCAGATAGATTAAAAAATTCCGGCAACTGATCAG
>JGI10211J34971_10004540_pt1 | contig 10998 bp, 9 predicted proteins | sample Etolagsediment_FD_34971 | JGI IMG/M metagenome (IMG submission 34971)
TGTCTCAGATGGTTTTTCCAAAAAACTGGTAGGACCCTGAAAATAGCCATGGTCAATGGGTAAAAATTGACAGCGACCATCTTCTTTAATTAATCTGGAAAGTCTATTTTCCATACCCCAATCCATATAATCCTCCTTTGTAAAAAGTGACATCAATTTGCAAAAAAAGAGTAACCAGTTCTCTTTTGACTACGAACTGCTTACTCCTCATTTATTACTCTTAATCCTTCCTTTTTCCTTGAATAAAATCTTCTGTGAGTCTGAATGCCTCATCATCTGTATACTGCTTTGGGGGATGTTTCATAAAATAAGAGGAAGGAGAGTACAGAATGCCCCCTTTTCCTCTTTCGAGTGCGAGTTTACAACATCGGATTGCATCAATAACCACCCCACCGGAATTTGGAGAGTCTTCCACTGAAAGCCGCAACTCTAAGTTCATGGGGATATCACCAAAGAGTTTTCCTTCCATTCGAATAAAACCTACCTTGTTATCTTTCTGCCATGCAATCCAGTCACTGGGACCTATATGGATATTTTCTTTTGCCAGCCTCTTTTCAAAGAGCTGTGATTGCACAGATTCGGTCTTAGACTCTTTTTTGGATACAAGACGGCTTCTACTCAGCATATTCAGAAAATCCGTGTTACCCCCTGTATTAAGTTGATAGGTCCTTTCAAGCTTTACTCCCCTGGCCTTAAAGAGGTTTGCTAACACCCTGTGTATGATCGTTGCGCCGAGTTGCGATTTTACATCGTCACCGATAAGTGGAATGTTTGCTTTTTTAAATTGTTCGCCCCATTCGTTATTGCTTGCAATAAATACCGGTATGTTGTTGATAAATCCTACCCCGGCCTCAAGGGCACAGTGGGCATAGAATTTGGCGGCATTCTCTGAACCTACTGGGAGATAATTGAGGAGGATCTCAGCCCCGGATTCTTTTATTATGTGAATACACTCTTCCTTGGAGGGTTCTTTTTTACCAGATACGATAAAGGTATAGTTATCCTCATAATCTCGCATATGTTCAGAAAAACCGTCTAATATGGCCCCCATTTCAACTGTGACACCTGATTTTGGCATGTCTTTACAGAATATCGTGGTGCAGTTTGGCAGTTCAAATATAGCCTGAGTGACATCCTTTCCAACCTTTCGTTTATCAATATCAAAGGCAGCTACTATTTCAATATCATTGGGTTTGTAACCCCCAATATCCCAGTGCATCAATCCAATCGCATCGTTGCTATTCTTTCCTTTATAATATTCTATGCCTTGAAGGAGAGAGCTTGCACAGTTACCAATACCCACGATAGCGATTTTAATTGTATCCATCGATACCCTCTATTAATCAAATATCCCGATAAGCGCAGATTTAAAATCCGAAAATAATTATAAAAGACGAAATTATTACTATTTCAATACGTTTGCTTCCCCTTTGTTAAAAAGTTTCTTTTATATTTGAATAAGTAAATGATCAGGTTTTAAGTAAAGTATCAAAAGGAAGAATGAAAAAATTCAAAATCTTAAACTAACTAAAATATCGATTATTTGCAAGAATTATATTAATGGAGAAGTACCTCATTATGTGGTGGTCCGCTGAACTCTCCTTTCTGTTTTCAAACTCACGATGGGGAGGCTTTGGGATATTCCGGGTCTACATAGAGCCAAATTTCGGCCCGCCAGACAGACGGCGAGCAGGTATAGGGATTTTGAATTCAAGTAGTCGATGAAATAGTATGATGTCTTTTGTGGCCCTGTGGGTGAGGGAGGGTACCCTTTTTGTGTAGCATCTTGATGCAAGAAGACGTCTCACTATGTTTAACTTATCGAAGGATAAATTATAGCGATTTTGTATGCTTAGGGTATATGACTACTGTGGATGGAGTTGAATAGTATGCTCTAGATCGTGCATATAAATGTTTAACTGCTATGAGAAGTAATTTCTCTTTGAAAACAGAATTAGAGGTGTGCTAATTTCCCACAAGAAGAGGGGATAAATCACAAAAGAAAACAAACTCTTTTTAAGAGGGGATGAAACAGTGTGTTCCAAACCAGCAGGAGGGTTGATAATAAAATAAAAATTGGCAGAATGAAAAAACGCAAGAACATGTAATGATATTTGAAAGAATCCCTAAGGTGTCTGAGTACTCAGAGGCTTTTTTGAACCTGCTCAGTCTCACTCGTTACTAGCCTGAAATATCCAATGGCATTCATCAGTGTGTCGAGATGCTGGCGATGGGCATAAAAGAGTTCTTTATCGGCCTTTGTCTGGTTGCTGATTTTTTGCTCAAGCTCGCCCAAAGATTTAAGAGCGGTAAGATTAGATAAATGTATGTATTCCAATTTTCCAGCGAGCGCATCTAACATCTTGTTGAAAACTGCTTCTTCCCTGTGCAGATAGTCTTTTCTTCTTATTTTTACGCGGAAGCTTAGATCCCCATTTTGCACCTTCTCGAAAGCCCAGAAAAACCGATATAAAGGACCAACCAGCCGGTGGAAAAAAAGTATCGAATGGAGTCCAAGGACAATGATAAGCACGATTGCGGCAGGCCAAATTCGTGAGTGAAAAGTGAGTAATTTAGCTGCTGCGGCCGCGCGGATTTCAAAACTCAGGCTTTCGTCCTGCATCTTCATGATCTCGGGCAAAAAAAGGTAGACAGATAAAAAAGCAACAACGATAAAGCCGTAGATAAGAATTGTTGCCAGAAATCTATACTGGAGTGACTTGTCGATAATATAAGAACGCCGACGCATACGGAGTAGTTTCATGGTACCTCCTTTTGGTAGTTACGAATACACAGGCAGAATCTTTGATTTTTTTCCTTTATTTCTAATCAAAACACCCACAAGGGTAATGTAAAAAGAAGTGTTCTAAGCTTGACTGTACCCCTCTAAACAAATAATAGAAAGTTTAGAAACGTGGCAACGATGTTTGTCAGCAAGCCAAATCAGAGAGCACTATGAAAATGTGAGCGATAATTTTCAATTAGCACGATAATAGGGCGTTTAAAGTCATAATCTAGTCAGGCTTCATAAAGAGCCCTTCGATACTCATTGCATTCGCCTTCCTCCACTCGATTTCTTTCTGATTTTTTAATCGTATTGTACCACCCTCTGACGTATCATAGTAAAAGGGGAATTTGTATTCTTCCCCTTTCATTTTTTCATAATGTATGGTGTACAAAATCTGTTTCTCTTTTTTGGTTATTTCAATTTTCACGACAGTGTTAATGTCTGGTCCTTCCAAAAAATCTCTATTTACAAAAGTGATTGAATCTTTTTTTATCTCAAAAAAGCATCGCTTGTATTTTGGTGCGCAGGTCTTCCATACTCCCAATAGTTCATCTGGAATATCTGCAGGTTCACGAGGCTGACATCCAAACAACAAGCTGAAAGTGGATAATACTACTATGATATACTTGAATTTCATCTTTTTCACCCCAAATAATGGTGATCACTGCCGAAAGTTCATTTTTTGAATACAGGAAATTTCAAAACTACATCGTTATCCGTTACGCCATGTACTAAATAACCTCCAAAAAAGCCTGCACAACTTTTGGATCGAACTGTTTACCACTTTCCTGTTTGATAATTGTAAGTATGGCCTCCTGGTCAAATCCCTTACGGTAAGGGCGATCTGAGACAAGGGCATCAAAGACATCTGCTACCGCTAAGATGCGGGCACCTAAATCTATATCCTCTCCGGCGAGACCATCAGGATAACCTTTGCCGTTGAAATGCTCGTGATGTTGTAATACTATGGGTATTATAGGAGCATATGCAGCGATTGGTTGCAGTATTCGCGCTCCCATGCGCGGATGTTCCTGTATGATTTTCCTCTCTTCATTTGTAAGGTTGCCCGACTTATCGAGAATATCCATGGGTACCCCGATTTTCCCAATGTCATGAAGCAATGCCCCTCGACGCAAATCCTCCAGCTCATTGGAGGAGAATCCCAAAATCTGGCCGATCTTTAAGGCTATTTTTGTCACTCTCTCTGAGTGTCCTGCGGTCCAGGGTGATTTTGCATCAACAGTCCGTGCAAGGGCAGTCAGAGTGCCCCAGTTAAGCAGGTCTAACTCTTCGATCAGTTGGGCATTTGATAAGGCAACCGCCACCTGGTCAGCAAGCTGATGCGCGTGGCGCAGGTCTTCTTGATTGATTGAAGATGAGTCCAGAAAACCCAGTGTTATGATCCCCGCGAGCCTCTGTTTGATGAAGAGGGGAAGGACTGCGAATGAGTTAATATCATTGTTATCAAGGGGAGCAAGAACAGGTGAAAGATTTTGCTTCGCATTTATCAATACTATCTCTCGGTTATCAATGAATTTCTCAACCGCTTCATACGAAACATCAATGTCATCATCGATTTTGATACCATCAGGTTTGTCAATCCCAATATACCTCCGCGCGGAATTTTTGCCCTTTGAATTAAGCAGAATGATACTGACGAAGTCATAGCTGAAAAACTCGTGCATACGTGTGATCACTGTACCAACGATTTTATCGGTGTCTAAGGCTGAAAGGATAGCACGGTCAATTTCGGACATCGTAGTTAAGGCATTAAATTGTTTGCCTAATTGTTTTGCCATGGTATTGAAAGATTCTCCTAGTTCCTCAAACTCGTCACCGTTTCTGACGGTAACCCTGCTGTCGAAATCTCTCATTGCTACCCTTTTTGTTCCATCCTTGAGTTTCTCAAGTGGCAGCATCGTTCTTCGAATCTGGATGATACTAAGGAGCAATACCACCCAAAAAGACAGGAGAATGACAAGAGGAAATATCTTCTTGAAATAGGTAATTGGGGCAAGAATATGGTCTTTGGATACACTGAGAACTACTCTCAATTTTGGATAAAAAAAGTTGTATTTCAGGAAGATATCCCAAAAACTTGCGAGATATTCCTTGTCTTCACATTTCCACGCGAACCGGCGCAAGGAAGAATGCGTTGTTTTAAGCACTGAAGTTTCATGGAAAGAAGAAGGGAGTGGGATTGAGGAGTATATGACATGATTGGAGTCATCTAGTATACAAAGCTCGGTCATGGTGGGGAGCGATGCCAGTGAGCCCCATAGGTACGTGCAATTTACTTCTCCACACAGGATACCCTGCTTCGGCTCTTGTGGGTCAACTATCCTCATCATATATATGTGCAAACGGTTATTTCCACAAGTCCGGGATGCTATAAGTGTTCTACCAGACCGAAGATGTTGTTTCTCTTTCTCAGATTGTTCTGTTGGCTGCTCGGCAGGACCAAAGAAAGAACTATATTTTCCAGCGTCTGTGAGGAGTGACAGTCCTTTGAACCGCTGGTTTAAGCGTTTACAGTATTCTTCGGGTGGTCTATACGTTGAAGCGCTGGGGCTCGAATTAAGGCTGGAGGAGAAAACCTTCAACTCGTTTTCAAGAAAGGATAACCGCTCGAAAATGCTCATTCCTATTGCCTTACTCGATTGATGCAGTCGCCTTTTTCCCTGCTCATAGAGCTGTTTCCTCACCTGGATAAACGAGAGGATTGCCATCGCTAAAATGGGTACGAGAGCACAAAAAATAAACAGTGTGAAGATCCGACGTGCTACATTACTCCTCAGGAATGTTAGCTCTATTTTCATAATCGGCACCCTCATTAATATTCTGAGGCTATCCCTATATACGTCCCATTGTTAGCGCGGATGATATCATCATGACTGGCATTGGCAGTGAGAGGAGGTACACTCAATCCATCTTTACCCATACTGCAGAGATCATAGTCTGAATTCAACGGAACGAGAAACTGGTCTTTTCGCATCTTGCCCTTCCCCATAATATTGGCGAAGTTCAGGTACTGATAGGGATTACCCCAGGGATCCAAAAGAGTTCCGCGTCCTATATCGTTGAGGGTATCCGGCAGAACGTCATTTACAGTCTCATATCCTGCGATCTCTTTTTGTAGAATACTGATTTCAGCTATGGTAGTAACAATTCTTGCCTTTTCAATGTAATTCTTATACACAGGGATCGCAATGCCAGAAAGTGTCCCCACTATGGCAATCACAATAAGAATTTCAATAAGGGTAAAGCCACGAAATAGTCTTTTCGACAAAATAGGGCCCCTTTTGCTATCAACAGCATATCGTGAAGTTTCCCCATTTTTGTTTTTCAAAAGGGATATGCCTCTCTGAATTCCAGCGATATTCATTTTAATCTCTATGGGGTCAATTCCCCGCCGCTTGCGGCGAATTAGAAATATTTTCCATAGAGATACCCCGTCCGCTTGCGGCGGGGTAGTTCATTTTATAATCACTGATCAATCACAGAAAGTTTTTCGGCATTGACATCACAGGCTTGAGAAGACTGCTACCTTGTAACGCGAGGTGAGAGATGAGTTTAGTAGTGCAAGAGATCTTGATCTTTAATTATGCCAAAAAAGTAGGACGGTATTCCTTAAACTACAATATATGGTAGCATGTATTATATAAAAATATTATATATTGTATGTCAAGAAAAAACTAGAAAAAATGAATTTGTGGTAGCTTAAGCAGAATTATGTTAGTTTTTATGTAAATCTATCTAAAGAAAAATATGAATTGATAACGGTGCTCCGTGAAATTGATTCTATAAGCCGGAAAGAAAGAGGAAATACTTGAAAAAACTATAAAAACATTGACAAAGGCAATTGGAGAGATGAAAGTAAAAATACGTAGTACACTCTAAAAACCTTCAGAAGCCGGCTCATGAAAAAATACCGTTTCTATGGCGGCCTGTTCATTCCTCTTTTGATCATCCCAACAAGTTGTAGCTATTTCACAAACAATGTAAAAAATACCAACAATTGCTATACTCCCCTTGAACAGACAAAGCACGCACAGGCCCAACTGCTGGCAATCCACACCACACCCGACAAAAAATCCAGCCGAATACTCCGTTTCCTGAAAAAATATAAAAGAAAAATCAGCGGTCTCTTAGGCCTTCTCTGGCTCTGGACATTGGCTATACTCTATGAAGCCGAAAAGAGGCGCCGGATCCCCAGATGGCAACTGGAGGATCTCGCTCTTCTGAAAATCATCAAAACCAATGCCCTCCGGCTCTGGAATACCCACCGTCCGGACAGAAAAATCATCCGCCTGGAGGAGTGGAGATAGAATATTTATGTCTATGACGCGATTTGGTAGCTTGATACTGGCTATTATATTTTGCAGAAAGCAGAATTATTGTCACATCCATATTCTACCTATTATATGCTCTTGAAACATACATCAAAAATTTAGAGGAAATATGGAAGAACATTATTTTGGTGGCGCATGGACAGAAATAAAGCTCGATATCCTTCGTAAATATCTTGAGTTCTATACAAAAGCTCTTAGTAAACAAGGGTTTGAATTGCTATATATTGATGCTTTTGCTGGCACAGGCAGCAGAACGGAGATTGTACCCAGCGTTCCAATATTAGGCCAAGAAGAGAAAAAAATATCTTTGGATGGTTCTGCCAGAATAGCATTAAATATTGAGCCAAAATTCCACAGATATCTGTTTATTGAGACAAATAGTAAGAGAATCAAAGAATTAGAAAAGATACGAGCTGAATTTCGTAATACATATATAAAAATAGAAAATGCTGATGCCAACAAAGTTATCACTGAGCTAGCGAGTAAACCAATTTGGTACAATAACAAATTTCGTGGTGTTATTTTTATCGATCCGTATGGCATGGAAGTTAGCTGGGAGACTTTAAATGCAATTGTAACGACAGAATCTTTTGATGTTTGGTATTTATTTCCTATCAGCGGGGTGTGCAGACAAGCTGCACGAGACAACAAAAAAATGGAAGAATATAAAAAAGAAGCACTTGATAAACTGTTTGGAACAAGAGAATGGGAAAATGCATTTTATGTAAAGACAACTAAGCGAGGTCTTTTTGAGACAACAGAAAATACAGTGAGAAAATTAACAATAAAACAAATGGAAGAATGGGTTTCCAATAGGTTAAAAACTATTTTCACACATGTCTCTGCACCAGTAGTTTTACCAGCGACCGGTGCTCAACTATACTCATTGTATTTTTGTATTTCTAATCCAGAACCAAAAGCCATAGGCCTTGCAACTAAAGCGGCAAATTTTATACTTAAAGCGCATTAATAGCCATGCTTGGATACTCATCCCAAACTTTTCCATGTAATAAACGGCCATTTGCTTTTTTAGCACGTTTTTTACCATCAGCCCCCCACATACCCCACTGTTTGAAGAAAAATGCTACATTTTGTTTTTCACATTCATCTCTTAATGAAATAACCCATTGTTTATCCATAGGTCTTGCTTTTGCCCCACTTTCACCACCAGCAATAACCCAATGGATATCAGAAAGATCAATTGCGCCCAAATCCTGTAGCAAAGGCTCACATGATAAAAAGCGAATTTTAGAATTTAGCTGCCTCAAAAGCTCTATTCTTGGTAATCCGTGTTCGATATTTTCTACTGTTACTCCGAGCCAAGTATTATTAGGGATGTTTTTATTTATCAAATAATCGTGCATCCTATTTGCTCGTTTTGTCAAAATTTGATAAGTATGCTGCTGAGTTCTTGATATTACATTAAAAATTTTGTCTAAATAGGCATCGGGAATATCTTCATGGAAAACATCACTCATGCTATTTACAAAATACATGGTGGGTTTTTTCCGCGTAATTGGTTGATCGAGCCTATTTGGTAATAAAGACAACTTAAAACCATTTTCATAACCATGTGTACTCATTGCTTGAAGGCGTTTGGCCATTGTTTCCGCATAACAATGTAGGCATCCAGGGCTAATTTTTGTACATCCGGTAGTTGGGTTCCAAGTTTGTTCAGTCCACTCTATAGCTGATTTACTGCTCATATATTCACCTGTTTAGGTCATTGTTAAGAAGTTAATAATGAAAATATAGCTTAAAAAGCATAACAATGCAATTAATCCGGACAAAAACCATGTGCTGGTTTCTTCAAAGTCATTTATTGGCAGGGCTCCAGGCGTGTTTTTAACTCGTAATTTTTAAAAGAATTTGTGGCTTACATTGTTATTCTTGCCATACAGCGGGACGCCCTCAGAAAGACGATACTATATTGAATATTGAAAGTAAGGAAAATTGCCTGTTTGTTTGTTCAATCCCGATATATCGGGATCAGGCAAAATTGCCTTATATGTAAATGATATGTGGGAGGAATTATGGAGTTTTGCCTCCATTACTATGGAAAGCTAAAAAGCAGAGATAACGCTTTTGGAAAACATCAAATAAGACAGCAACTTCATCCGCAAATGCGCTCTGTCTGTCTTTCGGATCAATTTCGAGAAATGTATAAAGTTCTTGATAGCAAATCTGAAAAAAGTGATGAGCCACATTTGTACTTAGATATTGGAGAGAAACGTTATTGGTACCTAATTTCCGAAGAATATAAAACTCTTGTAGACCTTAACATAACTATATTATTACCGCATGCTGTAGGAGCTATTGTTAATAATGGTGGTGATATTGATAATCGAATCAAAACATTATTTGATGCCCTAAGGATACCTTCTGTTCAATCAGAAATTCCATCTCCTGATTTATTCGACTATGGAAAAGAGGGCATGTTTTGCCTTCTTCAAGATGATAAATTAATAAATCGCGTTTCAATCGTCAGTTATCAGGATCACGAACCCATAGACAAAGATTCAGTCCGTTGTTTTATCGAGGTAAAAACAAAAATCACTCAAGCACTTGTTGCGAATTTGGCGCTAGTATAAATTACACATATCCAATCACTGGTGCCGACCCCCAAAGCCGGGCGGCACAGTTTGTCGTTGGACCGTTCAAATTCATACATTTTCACGGAACCGCTGACAGAGGGGAAAGGGCCATTTTCTTTTTAGGGAGAAGCTCATATGAAGATACATACGGTACGGATATGTAATTTTCGTTGTTTTGGCGAAACCCCCGAAGGGGAGTGGGGACTAAAATTTCAACCTGATCAAAATCTCAACCTTGTGGTTGGCCCCAATGGATCAGGCAAAACCGCGATGTTTGATGCTATTGACCTCGTAATGAATGCTGAAGGGCGCAGTAATCAGGCATTAATATCTGAGTATGATTTTCCCTATTGCGACATTAGTAAAGTAATGCGTATAGATGTGACACTTATCGATTTAGGGACAGCAATTAAAGATTTTGATTCTGATATTCAATGGGTTGATCCCGTTGATGGCGATCCGATTGAAAATAAGGGTATAGCTTTAGATGAAAATGTTCATCAAAAAGCAGTTGTGATCAGATTTGAAGCAAGACTTGATCCTGATGATGGAGAAATAACATGGAAATGGTATTTACCAAAATTCATAGAAACAGAAATGGAGTCCTGCAAAGAAATAACCAGCTCACAACATTGGTCCCTGGGTTATTTTAGAATCCGCCCATCCGTGACTGCCGGTGCATTTACGCTGGGACAATACTCTGCTTTAGGTCGTCATTTAAGAAAACTGCGTTTTCGACTCGGGAAGCTTCCTGAAAATCTGCGAGTAAAATCACAATTACCTAATTGCGCTATTGAAAACCCTGACTGTAAGAGTTGTCCTGATAGGGAAGATTGCATTCCTCTTGTAGAAGAGGAGGGTATACCGCAGGAAAAACTGCCAACAGTTGGGACAACTCTTGGAAATATAGTTTCAGGAGCAAAAAAAGTTTTGGGCTCTCATGCTTGGAATAAGATGAGTGCAGGCTTGGGACCAAGGTATGGTGGACAAAAATCAATTCTTTCAGCTTTAACTCTTGGGTTACGTACAGATGGGATCACTAAAAAACCTGAATTCATACCGTTCGAGCGACTATCTTCAGGTGAAAAATATGCGTTTTCCTTCTCGTTGGCTCAGATCCAGGTGCCCGGTGATCGGCCGCCTGTAATTTTAGTGGAAGAGCCTGAAACAGCCCTCTATCCTTCTGCGGTAGCAATGTTAATTGCTGATCTGCGCGCAACGCCGACAGGAGATGCTCCCCAGGTTCTCATCTCAAGCCACTCTG
>JGI10211J34971_10004541_pt1 | contig 10998 bp, 13 predicted proteins | sample Etolagsediment_FD_34971 | JGI IMG/M metagenome (IMG submission 34971)
TCAGCCTCTTTTGCTAAACTAAATCTTGTTAGTCAAACTATTCGCCAACACCTATTTAAGGAATTGTTGTGGAAAATAATACGCCATTAAAAAGAACTCTTTCTTTACCGCAAATGGTGCTTTATGGCTTAGGTACTACTGTCGGTGCTGGAATTTACGCCTTAGTGGGTGAACTCGCAGGTATTTCTGGGTATTTAGCACCTGCGGCTTTTTTGTTTGCCGCATTACTTGCTGGTTTAACTGCTTTTTCTTTTGCTGAACTCTCTTGTCGTTACCCACGCGCTGCTGGTGCAGCCCTATATACTCAACAAGGATTTCACTCTCATAAACTCACCATCATTGTTGGCTTATTAGTCATTACAGCAGGCCTGGTATCTTCTGCGGCTTTAATAAATGCTTTTTCAGGTTATTTAAATCACATTACCACCTTAGATCGCACAACCTCAATCATTATTGTCAGCCTATTTTTAATAGGTATTGCCATTTATGGCATTGCAGAATCTATCTTTTTAGCTTCTTTAATTACTGTGATAGAGGTTGGAGGATTAGTTTGGATTATCTTGGTGGGTCATGACTCATTAAACCAATTGCCGGATATTGGCAGTTACATGATTCCTGATCTTACATTAAGTAGCTTTGGTGTCATTTTTGCCGGTGCATTACTTGCCTTTTACGCCTTTATTGGATTTGAAGACATGGTAGATGTGGCTGAAGAAGTTGAAGATGTGAAACGTAATTTACCGCTTGCTATTCTCTTTACGTTAGGGATTACTACGCTACTTTATATGATAATCATGGTGATAGCCGTAGCCTCTATACCACCAGAAGAACTCTCTGAAAGCAAAGCACCTCTTGCCACCTTGTTTACACTACATACGGGACAACCTGCCACCATTATTTCAATGATTGGTATGCTGGCGATTATTAACGGTTCTCTTATCCAAATCATTATGGCTTCTCGCGTTATTTATGGGTTAAGTTCTCGCCATCAACTACCTGCCATTTTGAGCTACGTAAACCCTAAAACTCAAACCCCCGTCATTGCGACAGTATTAGCAGGCCTGGTAGTTTTGCTTTTAGCTTTAATTGGTCACTTATCCACCCTAGCTGAAATAACCTCATTTATTATGCTAATAGTGTTCTCTTTAGTTAATCTCGCTTTATGGCGTATTAAAGGAAACGAGCCGTCTCCTGAAGGGTGTATCACGTTTCCTCGTTGGATGCCTTTACTCGCTTTAATTGTTAGCTCAGGTTTTGTTATGTTAGAAATCACCAAAGCAATCGCTTAAAGATTTGCTACTCTGTCTGAGCAAATTAAAATAACTGCAATATCAGTAAACAAGTTTAGGATTCCAATGAAACAACAAACTGCGCTCATAACAGGGGCTTCAACTGGCATTGGTAAAGCTACTGCTCAAAAGCTGGCATCAGAAGGTATAAAGTTAATTCTATTGGCTCGAAGAGAACCTCTTTTAAAAGCGCTTCAAAATGAACTTTTAAATATGACCGAATGCCATATTATCAGCTGCGATATTAATGACCATAAAACACTCATGACAGAACTACAAAAACTTCCTGAAAGTTTTAAAAAAATTGATATTTTAATCAATAACGCTGGCCTGGCATTAGGCATTAGGCCTCAGCCCTGCACATGAAACAGACTGGTTAGACTGGCAGACGATGATTCAAACAAACTGTTTATCTTTAGCTTTTTTAACCCGACAAATCTTACCAGGCCTGGTTGAACGTAATCACGGTCATATTATTAATATTGGTTCTATTGCGGGTAGTTACGCCTATAAAGGAGCCAATGTCTACGGTGCAACTAAAGCCTTTGTTGAACAGTTTTCTAGCAATTTACGTTCTGATTTATTAGGCTCTGCAATACGTGTAACCAATGTTGAACCAGGCATATTGAATGAAAGTGAGTTTTCTTTAGTGCGTTTTAAAGGTAATGAAAATAAAGCCAATGCTGTTTACCAAGACTTAACGCCTCTTAACGCTGAAGATGTCGCAGAAACCATTCGTTGGATACTCTCGCAACCGCCACACGTTAATATTAATCGTATTGAAATCATGCCTGTACACCAAGCCTTGGCAGGTCCAACGACCATACAAAATCTCTAGATTCATTGAGCATTAATCGAAAAGTTTGTTTATTAACCTATTCTGATATACTGAGAATATGATTCGATATTTAAAACTAAAAATGCATCAAATTGGTCGTGCGACTAAACGTTCGGCTTTTTTGAATAAATACTTTCCAAAATTCAAAGACCGCGTTTACTGGGCTGGCGATAGAAAGTCATTTGCTCGTGCAGGATTTATTGGTGCATTTTTTATGATGCTACCCGTACCATTCCAAATGGTGTTTGGTTCAGTATTTGCCTACTACTTTAGAGCTAATATTCCATTAGCAACAGCATTAGCTTGGATAACCAACCCCCTCACGATGTGGCCAATTTGGTACGGTGGCTATATTTTTGGTACTTGGGTATTAGGTACACCAGACTTGTTTGAAGCCTCCGCTCATATCACCATAGGTTCACAACTTTGGTTTGATGAAGTATTCCCCTTGATTTGGAAGCCGTTTTATATCGGCAACATGATTTTAGGAACCGTTTTTGGCGTTTTGTTATACACCTCAATCGCTCACTTCAACAGGGCAGCTATAATGGTTTTAGTTAAAAAAACCTTTAGTAAAACACAAAACTGACATTCAACATAAAAACTCAAATACAAGTTATTCACAAGGCAAACCAATGAATGAGTCGGCAAATGATATTTTAGAGTTTTGGTTTTCTGAACGAGTCAGCCCTCAGTGGTTTAACGCAACCAAAGAACTTGATGATGAAATTCTTCAGCGCTTTGGTGGCTTATGGCACAAAGCGCTCAACAACGAATTAAATGATTGGGCAAAAACACCTGAGGGTGCTTTAGCATTGGTTATTCTACTAGACCAATTACCACTCAATATGTTTAGAGGGCAAGCCAAAAGTTTTAAAACAGAAGCGCTTGCCATCAAAGTAACTAAACATACCGTTTCTCAAGGTTTTGACAAAAAAATCTCTAAAAATCAATTGATGTTTTTGTATATGCCCCTTATGCACAGTGAAAACATTGAAGATCAAAATCTCTCAATAAAACTGTTTACTGAAGCCCAATTAACTCAAAACCTACGTTTTGCAAACCATCATAAAGAGCTTATTCTAAAGTTTGGTCGCTTCCCTCATCGCAACGCAATATTAGGAAGAACCAGTACCCATGAAGAAATTGAATACCTAAATTCTGAAAATGCTTTTAAACCTTAAAAGCCTGTTAAAACTTTCTAAAAACTCATCCTTGGTAGAGCTCATTTTTCCATAACCACGATACGGTTACGTCCGAGTTCTTTGGCCTGGTAAAGCCCTTTATCAGCTTTTTCTATAACGTCAGCCAATTGCTCAATACCTTGTCCGCTAGAGATACCACCACTAATAGTTACTGAAAAGCTTTTGCCAGCAACATAAAAATTTTGTAATGCCACATCTTCTCTTAGACGTTCAGCAACCGAGTTAGCCTGTTTGGTGTTTATACCTGGTAATAAGAAAATAAACTCTTCACCACCAAAGCGTGCACATAAATCGCTCTCTCTAAAACTAGCAAGAAAAAGTTTAGCTAGCGTCTTTAGCACTTTGTCTCCAACTGAGTGACCATATTTATCATTCACTTTCTTAAAGAAATCAATATCTACAGCCAATACACTGTAACTGGTGTCTTTTGAATATCTTTTAATAATCGTTTCAGCTATTTCCGCAAAACCACGACGATTAAACAAATCGGTCAAAGAGTCTTTAGAGGCATTATTAATATGCACTAACTCTGCTTTCTTGAGCGCAGTAACATCTCTTTCAATAGCTGCGAAATGACTGACTTTATCACCACCATGTTGGCGAATTGGAAAAATCGAAATATCTAAGTAATAAGGTTCATTATTTTTTGTATAGTTGATAATGGTTTCACGAACCTCTTCTTGCTTTTCTAGCGCCTTTCGGATTCGGTCCAAGGCTTGACGATCTGTCTCAGGACCTTGCAGAATACGTGGCGTATTACCCATAAGTTCTTGCTCAGAAAACCCAGATAGTTTACTGAACATTGGGTTAACATAAACGATTTTAGGACCATCGGGCGCATTAAGATTATCGGCTTCACAAATGAGTATTGCATCAGTGGCCTTATCAACGATTTCTCTGAAAGGGAGACTATATTGCTGCGAAATATCAGTAAATGTCACCACTACATGATGTTTATCTTGGGAAGTGTCCAAGTATGCATTGACCACCACCCATGTTGGTTTAGAATTGGAACTATCTAAAATTCCAATCACCTGTTCGCTAATTCTTTTACCACTCTCAAGCACTCGATTAACAGGGTAATCTTTTGGTGCAAGAGACTGAAAATCACAATCGATAAAATTCCAACTTGCATCAATCGCATCTTTTCCATAGGCTTGCTCTTCAGATAACCTAAGAAGGTTAAGAGCTTTTGAATTGGCATAGACAATGCGAGAGTCAAGGTCATGAAGCACGACTCCAGCAGGTAAGTTCTGTAAAAGTTCAGATAGTTGTATATCTAGATATGGAGTTTTCAAAACAGAGTTCGATCCTTACAACATGGAATCATTAAATAATATACCGTACTTTACTGAAGTATAGAATTTATTTGGAGTTTACCAAATTACCTTTTATAAAAAGCTCCGCCTTAAACAGTTTGTGCATGCTAAAATACACGCCAATTTATTTTATGCATTTTGCTTTAAGGTAACCCCTATAATGAGAACCTCTAACTTACTTATCTCAACAACACGTGAAACGCCTTCTGACGCGGTTGTTATCAGTCACCAACTTATGCTTCGTGCAGGTATTATCCGCCCACTGGCTGGCGGCCTTTATAACTGGCTACCATTAGGGGTACGAGTTTTAAGAAAAGTTGAAGCGATTATTCGTGATGAGATGGAGCGTTCAGGTGGACAAGAGGTGTTAATGCCTGTGGTTCAGCCGATGGAACTTTGGGAGGAGTCTGGTCGAGCAAAGGACTACGGTCCAGAACTACTGCGTATTAAAGATCGTCATGATCGTGAGTTTGCATTAGGGCCAACGCATGAAGAAATTATTACCGATTTAGTGCGTAAAGAGATTCGTAGTTACAAGCAATTACCAGCAAATTTCTTTCAGATTCAGACCAAGTTCCGTGATGAGATTCGTCCACGCTTTGGGGTAATGCGCTCTCGTGAATTTATTATGAAAGATGCCTACTCTTTCCACATGGATAAAGAGAGTTTGCAAGCAACTTACGATGAAATGTTTGCTGCTTACAATAGCATTTTTAGCCGTTTAGGGTTAGATTTCCGTCCTGTTCTAGCCGATACAGGTTCAATTGGTGGTGATGCTTCTCATGAGTTTCATGTATTAGCGGATTCTGGTGAAGATGATATCGCTTTTTCAAGCGCTTCTGACTTTGCTGCCAACGTTGAGCTTGCAGAAGCCTTAGCCCCTCGTGGTGACCGTGCTGAAGCCACCGAAGAACTAACCGAAGTGGCAACACCAAATAAACACTCTATTGAAGAAGTGTGTGATTTCTTACAGCTTAAGAAAAAGAAAATCGTTAAAACATTATTAGTCAAAGGTGCAACAGAAGCAGCACCTGTTGTAGCTCTAGTGGTACGTGGTGATCACGAGCTAAACGAGATTAAAGCTGAAAAAATCGATTTAGTTGCTGAACCATTTGAAATGGCAACGGATGAAGAAATCAAAGCGGCTGCGGGTTGTGGAGCTGGTTCTATTGGTCCTGCTGGATTAAACATCCCTGTGATTGTAGACCGAACTGCCGCGAACATGAGTGACTTTGTTTGTGGTGCTAACAAAGATGGCTACCACTTCACAGGTGCCAACTGGAACCGTGATGCTACAGCAACCCAAGTTGCCGATATCCGCAACGTGGTTAAAGGTGATCCGAGTCCATGTGGCAACGGTAAAATCGAGATCCGTCGTGGTATCGAAGTGGGGCATATTTTCCAACTAGGAAACAAATACTCAACCGCCCTAAATGCAACCGTACAAAACGAAAACAGCCGTTCTCAAATTTTAGAGATGGGTTGTTACGGTATTGGGGTTACACGTGTGGTTGCCGCTGCAATTGAACAAAACTACGATGGCAAAGGCATTATTTGGCCAGAGAGCATTGCGCCTTTCCAGGTATGTATTGTACCAATGCAAATGCATAAATCACCACGCGTTAAAGAAGCCGCTGAAGCGATGTATAACGAACTAACAGCGAAAGGTGTTGAAGTGCTGTTTGATGACCGTAGTGAACGTCCTGGCGTCATGTTTTCAGATATGGATTTAATCGGTATTCCGCACCGTATTGTTATTGGCGAACGTGGTTTGGATAACGGTATGATTGAATACAAATACCGCCGTGATGAAAAAGCACAAGATATTCCTAGTGAAGGTTTTATGGATTTCTTAATGAGCCAGCTTAACAAGTAACTCATTAAGTAAGACACTCAGTTAGTCAGAAATCAAGCTCAAAAAGCGCTATTACTTTCAAAGTACTAGCGCTTTTTTTATATTAGCTCTACCTGGCCTGGTAATTCAATCTTGAGTAAAAGGCCTCTAACCTGAAATCTATTACACATAGCTGTGCTTATTTAGAATCAATAAAAGTACACTCATTTTCAACAACTCCCTGATTAACTTGCATAAAACTTAGAAGTTGATTTATTCTTAATTAGTAAGTCATACCATTTTTATTTCCCTTAAAAAAAGGAAATTATTTTATGCAACTTCCAATACCTAATCGCTCTGTCGCTGGGCAATGGCTAGCGAAACTGCTTCAAGAAGAAGCATCCATTGTTAATCCAATCGTTTTGGCTTTACCCAGAGGTGGTGTACCTGTCGCTTATGAAATTGCCAATGCATTACAGGCGCCTCTTGACCTTATACTAGTTCGTAAACTTGGTGCACCGCACTATCCTGAACTTGCCATGGGAGCAATTGCTAGCGGCAATATCAAATTCCTTAATTCACAAGTCATCAATTCTTATCAAATCAGTCCAAGTGATATTGCAAAGGTTGAATCTAAAGAGCGTCAAGAACTTGAACGCCGAGAAATAGCTTATCGTGGGAACCGTCCACATCTAAATTTACAAAACCGTAATGTGGTTATTGTTGACGATGGCTTAGCAACAGGCTCCACAATGTACGCCGCGATCAATGCTGTGCAGCTTCAATCACCTAACACCATTACCGTTGCCATTCCTGTTGCACCACCCGATACGATTTCGGAAATGGAAAAAATAGTAAATCGAGTAATCTGCCCTTTTCAACCTTATAATTTATCGTCAATTGGACAGTGGTATGAGGATTTTTCACAAGTCAGTGACGAAGAAGTAAAACAACAATTGCATCAGGCTTGGAAATAATGATGATTGATTCACAACAACTAGATGTACAAAGCACTAATGTACAAATCATGGCAGAAGATGCCTTACTGAGTGGCGAACTGAGAGTGCCAAACAACGCTAAAGGCCTAGTGTTATTTGTACATGGTAGCGGTAGCAGTCGTTTTAGCCCGCGCAATCAATATGTGGCTCAACAGTTGAATAATGCCGGCTTAGCGACTCTATTATTTGATCTGCTTACGCAAGAAGAAAATCAGATTGACATTCACACTAGAGAATATCGTTTTGATATTGCATTACTGAGCAAAAGAACGATTGCAACCATTGACTGGCTTCAAAACCAGCCTAAAATCAACTCATTACCATTAGGCTTATTTGGTGCAAGTACCGGAGCAGCGGCGGCTTTGTTTGCTGCACAATCTCGTCCTAATAAAGTCAACTGCGTGGTTTCTAGAGGTGGTCGTCCAGATTTAGCAATGCCGGTGCTTGCTGAAGTTAAAGCGCCTACTTTATTAATTGTGGGAGCTTTTGACCAACAAGTTATAGAGCTAAATGAGATCGCTAAACAAGCAATTAAATCAGAGTGTAAGCTGACCATTATCCCTGGAGCAACGCATCTATTTGAAGAACCAGGAACCTTAGAGTTAGCCTCAGAAGTGGCTACAAACTGGTTTTTGAAACAGCTTATTGAATAATAAACTTACCAGGCCTGGCAAGTTTGAAAACGCTAATTCAAAATTAAACATCTAAAGTTAAACGTTTAATCACAATTATTACTTCTCATTGAAATACTATTATTCGCTCTATGCTAAAATTCAATCAAGCAAATTTAGTAATCTCATCAAATTCAATCAGGAAGTTTTAATGGATATTTTTCAGAAGATTTTTCTTTATCTAGGTGCGTTAATTGCAGCAAGTTTTTTAATTGTGGCGCTAATTGCACTATCCAATGCAGAGAACGGCCTATTAACCGTTGAAGGGCTTTCTCATTTAGAACCGCAGTTTGTCTCTTTTTATGAGTTCTTTCGCTGGATTGTTTATGTTTGGATGGCTGTAGCTATTTTTCTTTTTATACGTTTTTTATCTAGAATGTTTGGCAAATAGCCTAATCAGCCAAATAGAACAAAAACAAAACCTGGTTAAATTTCTTTAAGCAGGTTTAAAGGTTGAAATAACGACTTTATTTCGACCCGTCTCTTTGGCTTCATAAAGGTTTTGATCGGCCTTTTCAATATAAAGATTAATATCCTCATCTAAATGATTCGCTTCAATAAATAAAGCCCCAACACTCATTGTTAATGGAATGGGTTTCCCTTCCCATTCAACCGTTAACGCCTCTACTTGCTCACGGATACGTTCAGCAACAGCTAAGGCGTTTTCAAAAGAGATTTTAGAAACTAGAAGTAAAAATTCTTCGCCACCATAACGAAACGCTAAATCATGCTCTCTTTGATTACGCTTAACCAATTCACCTAAAGCTTCGAGCACTTTGTCTCCTGCTTGATGCCCCAAGGTATCGTTAACTTTTTTAAAGTGATCTAAATCTAACATCATAATCGCAACAGACTGGTTCGCGATAGCAGAATGGTTGAGGGTGTATGAAAGCTTAGCGTCTAACGAGTGACGTAATAGCAACCCAGTCAACGCATCATAATGAAGTTCTTCAATCGCTTGATGAGAAACGGCCAAACCAATTTGATTGCTCAACGAAACGGTAATGGCAAATAATTTAGCAAACATAAAACTTGCTAACATATAGTCCTCTTCTCTAAAGAAAAAGGCCATGCTTAAGGCTAAAGAATGTTGTTCAGTATGTGATATCAAAATACGCTGTTTTAACTCTGGTTCAACTTCTAGTGCCTGAATCATTGCAGTTAAAGGACATAAATCTGCTGTTAAGATATCTTTATGCTCTAACTTTTTATCCGACTGAAAGCCTTTAACTATGCGACTTAACCAGTTTAAAGCTCTTAAAACAACCTCTTGATCTTCTTTCGCATAAGCCCCTTCTACGCTCTCGATTGAAAGCTTTAGCTGACTTAGAACATCATCAAATTGATAAACTAGATAACCCTTAGCTAAATAACGCTCCATCTTGTCAACAATGCTATAAATGACACTGGGTTGGATAGGCGTGTTCTTCAAAAGGTTATCACGAACCATACTTAATGCCGAAACCATATCTTCAAAAGGTAACTTCATCTTAGCGTGCATTAAACCAAGCTCAAGATAATTTTTTTGAAAGTCCTCATCTGTCATAGACAAACTTTCATAAAAATTATTTGCCTGCATTTTAATCAAAGCATCTACCTGCTCGTGCCCTTTGAAAAACACGCTAAAATGCTCTGAGCTCATCATAAGACTATAAAAATCTGCGAAAGCCTTTTCAATATCATTTGCATTAATAGAGGAAAATCCCATTCAAGACTCCGTAACCAGTAAAGATTTAAGTTTTATTCTAGTTTCAATTCATTCTAATTTAATTTTAAATCATTTAAAAAAAAGCAATTACCAAACCAAATCATCGGGTATTTCAAATTGAGCGTAATAGTCTTGATCTTCTTGTGAAATTGAATCGTCTGTACCCGCAATCGGGATTAATACATTTTTATCACGTTGCTCAATTTTCTCAGCCGCTTCTAAGTCAACTAAAGCATAACCACCATTAAAACGCGCAATTCGAATTTTTTCTGAACTTAATCCTCTGTGCGTCTTTGAATTGACATTGAGGCTTTTAACATTTTTTCCATCTGCAAAGTTGTAGACCACCTCACCATCAAAGTCTTTAAGCTGATTTGATTCAATTATCTGGCGCACTTCAGCTTGTACAGCTTTTTTAGCTTGTTCTTGTTGACGCTGTTTGTTTAGCTCTCTATCACGCTCTGCTTTTTCTTCTGCTGCTTTCGCTGCAAGCTGTGCTGCTTCGCTAACCACAACTTGGCCTTTTTTAGCTTTATTGGCACGACTTTTTTTATTTTGTTGATGTTGCTCTTGTTTTGCTTTTCTGGCCTTTTTATCATCCACTAAGCCCGACTTTTTTAACTGATCAAATAACGATCCTGCCATGATATTTCTCATCTATAAATTTAATGGCACTATTTTAACCTATTAGCAAAACTAGAAATAATAAACACTCACTCTACAGCACTCTCTAGAGCAGGTTATAATGACGAAAAACAGAGATCCCATTATGAAACTAATCAAAAACTTAACAGTATTAAGCCTATTGAGTCTAATTTTAACGCTCAGCGGTTGCTCTATTCCCGACCTTCCTGGCCCTATCGGTATACCAGGTATTGAAATACAACCTTTATCAAAGAATCTTCAACCGGATTTCTTATCAAACTCTTAAAGCGTTAACTTAGTCTTTATATCTAATCGTATTGGTGCGGTAGCTTGCCAAAACAAAGCAAAGAATAGAACTTAATCAAACAGATAACACGCTATAATTCCCACTATTAAGCGTATTTAAGGAATATACAATGGGCATACAATGGTATCCAGGTCACATGCACAAAGCTCAAAAAGAGGTGCGTGAAATATTTAGCCAGGTAGAT